>Ga0209394_1001410_pt1 | contig 14091 bp, 13 predicted proteins | sample JNZ201metaG_FD_184122 | JGI IMG/M metagenome (GOLD analysis project Ga0209394, IMG submission 184122) | Hot spring microbial communities from Jinze hot spring, China to study Microbial Dark Matter (Phase II) - JNZ 20120812A (SPAdes) (version 3) ... | reverse complement strand
CTTGTTGTGTTTTTTTCCTATTACATAGTTCGTAAGGGAAATCTTAGACAGTGGAGACATCTCTTCTGGGCTCTGCTTTTTCCCTTGCTTATGGCTTTTTTGCTTCTTGCACAACCTGACAAGGGTGGAGCGGTCTTTATACTTCTTATGACTGCCCTTATGGTTTATGTAGGTGGTGTTCCAAAAAGGGTTTATCTTCTTGTGTTTCCTCTGTTTTCTCTTATGGTTTACTACATACTTACCTCAAAAGGCTATGTGGCGGAAAGACTTTCCGCATGGAAAGATCCCTTTTTAGACCCAGAAGATAGCGGATATCAGATAATACAGTCCCTTTATGCACTTGCAAGAGGTGGTTTTATGGGTGTGGGTGTGGGTCAGGGGCTTCAAAAGATGGGCTCTTTGCCAGCCTCAGACACGGACTACGTAATCGCAGTCATTGGAGAGGAGATGGGCTTTCTTGGGATTTTTGTGGTTATAGTCCTTTATGCCATATTAGTGGGAAGGTTGTTGTGGTATGCCTTAAAGGCAAAGGAGCATATGGAGAAACTCTTGCTTTTTGGAACTGCCACGAACTTTGCCCTGTCCTTTCTGTGGAACCTTGCCATGGTCTCAAACCTTATACCCCCCAAGGGCATAGCCCTGCCCTTTGTAAGCTATGGACCCTCTAATCTTTTGGCTTCTCTCCTGTTTCTTGGCATAGCCCAATCTGTAATAAACCATCAAGAAAGAAGTCTTTCAAGCCCCCTAAGAACATCATCCACACCCACCATACTTAAGCATGCTTGAGTCCCTGTCTTGCAAACCTTAGGGTTTGGTGAGCAAGGAGAACAGTAAAGCTCAGGCTTAACATAAACACCTATTAGAGGATAAAATCCGTAGTCTGGTGATGTGGCGGTATATACACTAAGTGCAGGAACTCCAAGGGCGTTGGCTATATGTACTGGCGATGAGTCGCAGGAGACGACCCCCTTGGAGAGGCTTATTACCGCCATAAGCTCCCTTAGGGAGGTCTTGCCCACGAGGTTTAAAGAGCTTGTCTTATCAAAGATTTCAGCCCTGTGTCTATCTCTTTCTGTCCCAACTACTACAGAGGGTATTCCGAGCCTTTTGATAAGTTCTACCCATCCTTCAAGGCTCCACTCCTTTAGCCTAAAGTTGGAGAAGGGAGAGAGCACTATAAAGTCCTCTGGAAGTTTAAATTTTTCCTTAACCCGCAATTTTTCTTCTTCTAAGACAGAAAGGTATGGCATTCTTTCAAAGTTCTTTATACCCAGAGGTCTCAAAAGTTCAAGGTTTCTGTCCACCTCATGGAGTTCCCACCTGTGTCTTACGGTGTGCGTGTAAAGCCACCTTAGCTCTGACCGGTCAAAGCCAACCCTCATTGGCACGCCGGCGAAAAAGAGTATGAGGGCGCTCCTTGCGGATATGTGAGGGCTTATGGCCACATGGTAATCCCTTATCTTCTCCACTATTTCAAAGCTCTCCCACAGCCCCTTATCAAAGGTAATAAGCTCCACGTCCAATCCTCTTAGTAAATCCCTAATAAAGCTCCTGCCCACGAAGGCAATACGGGAAGATGGGAAGGTTTTTCTAAGGGTTCTTATAAGGGGTGTGGCAAGCACCACATCCCCCAAGTAAGCGGTTTGCCATATGAGTATGTTCATTTAATGCCCGAGATACTGGCTATCTTCCACCTCTTTTCGTCCTTTATCACTATAAAGGTGAAAATCTTCTCAACACCCTCTTTGTCTACGACCTTTACTATGACCTCCGCATGCTTGTCATCTATTCTGCTTGCATCAAGCACCTTTATCTTCTTTATGTTCTCCCCCATAGAGGACAGAAGACAGGCGAGCACCTCTGATGGCTTCATCTCTGTAAGCTGAAGAGGCAGTTTTATATCCTGCACAAGGGCGTCCCTGAAGGGTGGATAAAGGAGCTTTACCGCTTCCCTGCCTTCCCCATCCCTTATGTTTTCAATAAAATCCTTTACTATGCTCCTTGCGGACTTTTCTGGGTTTTCTCCGCAAGACTTGAAAACAAAAAAGGCAAGGAGCACCGCTCCAACTGCGATGGCAACCTTTTTCATAGCCTTACCTCCTCTATAAGATACCTATGGATTGATTGCGATGCTTTTCTTCCCTCCGCAAGAGCCCTCACCACTGTATCCCCACCGTTTACCACATCCCCACCTGCAAAGAGACCCTTTACGGATGTTCTAAAAGCCTCGTCCACCTTCACCGTCCCCCATTTCGTAAGCTCAAGACCCGGCACATCTTCGTAGGCTATGGGGTTTACCTTTTGCCCTATGGCGAATATTACAGAATCGCACTCAATAACGTGCTCTGAGCCTTCCACCGGCACAGGTCTTGGTCTTCCGCTCTCGTCTGGCTCACCAAGGGTCATCTTTATGCATTTAAGACCCACCACATTACCTCTGTTGTCCCCTATTATCTCTATAGGTTGAGTGAGCCAGTGTATTATAGCACCTTCTTCTGAGATGTGGTCCCACTCCTCTTGGCGAGCGGAGGAGGTTTCCCTTGTTCTTCTGTAAACCACATGGGTTTCCACACCAAGCCTAAGAGCGGTTATGGCACAGTCCACTGCGGTAAAGCCACCGCCTATTATGGCGGTTCTTTTGCCAAGGTTTACCGGCGTTCCACTTTGAGGGAACAGGTCAGCTCTTACAAGCCCAACCCTTGTAAGCACTTCTATGGCAGAATAGACACCCCTTAGGTGGTCTCCTCTTATTCCCAGAGAACCCCTGCCCGCACCCACGCCCAGAAAAACCGCATGGTATCTTTCCAAAAGTTCCGATAGCTTTATGGTTCTTCCTACAATGTAGCCAAAAAAGAACTTCACTCCAAGCCTTTCAAGCCTTTTTATCTCCCAATGGAGAAGGTCTCTTGGGAGCCTTGCATGAGGTATGCCATATGCCATCACACCACCAGCCTCTGGTAAGGCTTCGAAGACATGAACCTCATGCCCCCACTTGGCGAGGTCGTAGGCACAGGCGAGCCCCGCCGGTCCTGCACCCACCACTGCTACCCTGTAGCCTGTTAGCTCCGCCCTCTCCGTGTCCACGTCAAGACCTGATATTCTTATAAAATCTCCCACGAACTTCTCCAAAGCACCTATGCTTACAGGTAGCCCTTTGTTTTTCCTTCCACGAACCGTATCGTAGTATAGTATGCATGAGCCTTCACATTGCCTTTCTTGAGGACATATCCTTCCGCATATGGAAGGAAAGGGGTCTGCTTCTATTATCTTCTTGTATGCACCTATAAGGTCTCCTTCGGTTATCTTCCTTATAAAACCCGGTATATCCACATTTATAGGACAGCCCTTTATACACCTTTGATCCGCATCCTTGCAAAAGAGGCATCTTTGTGCTTCGTCGAGGGCAAGGCTTACCGAGTAGCCAAAGGCGTATTCTCTAAAAGTCTTTACCCTCTCTGAGGGTGGCATGAGGGGCTCTGGGTTTCTATCCTCGTATCTTATACGCTTTGCCATAGGTAAATAATTATATGCATAAAGGCTGAAACTTGGTGAGAGCTTTTGCAGACACCCCTTGACAAATGAAAAAAGTTTGCATATAATATATATAACCAAAAAACCTTAAAGGAGGTGTTAACCATGAGCAAGAGCCTGCAAGGCACAAAGACCCTTGAGAACCTAAAGCATGCCTTTGCCGGGGAGTCCCAGGCAAACAGAAGGTATCTCTACTTTGCCAGAAAGGCGGACATTGAAGGCTATCCAGACATAGCCAACATCTTCAGAGAGACCGCAGAGGGCGAAACTGGCCACGCTTTTGGACATATTGAGTTTATGGAAAAATACGGCGGTGGAGACCCAGCGACCAACATGCCCATAGGGACCATGGAGCAGAACCTTGAGGCGGCCATAGCTGGAGAGACCTACGAATACACAGAGATGTATCCCGGCTTTGCAAGAGTGGCGAGAGAAGAAGGCTTTGACGACATAGCGGAGTGGTTTGAGACCCTTGCAAGGGCAGAAAAGTCCCACGCAGGAAGATTCCAAAAGGCTTTAGAGTCTCTGAAGGGATAATCCTTCACTTATGGGGGCTTTGCCCCCTCCTTAAAGACATAAAAGGAGTATGTCATGCAAGAGCTTGCCCTTGGTGGAGTAAAGGATTTTGAATTCAACATTAAAGACCCCAATTTTCTCAACGAAGAGGCTCTGTGGGAAGAGGCAAAAAGGGTCTACTCTAAATGTAAAGACTGTAGGATGTGTGTCACCTACTGTCCCTCTTTTCCAGCCCTTTTTGATGCAGTGGACAAACATGAGGATGATCTACAAAAGCTCTCAAAAGAAGAGCTTGCCCTTCCCTTAGAGCTTTGTTTTCACTGTAAGCAGTGCTACTTTAAATGCCCCTACACACCACCCCACGAGTGGAGGATAGACTTCCCTCACCTTTCTCTGAGGTATAAGGTTTGGAAGTTTAAAAACAAGGGTGCAAAGCTCACAGACAAACTCATGCTAAATACAGACCTTGTGGGCAAGCTCTCCGTGCCCTTCGCCCCGGTGGTAAACAAAGTAAACAACATACCCACCTTCAGAGTAGTCATGGAAGGACTTATGGGTGTTGACAGAAGGGCAAAACTACCCCCCATAAACTCAGAGACTTTTGTAAGCTGGTTTAAGAAGAACAGAAAACCTGTAAGGGGAGAAAATGGCAAGGTGGCACTATTTTACACATGTCTTCTCAACTACAACTACCTTGAGCGGGGCAAAGCCCTTCTTAAGGTTTTTGAGAAAAATGACATATACGTGGAGCTTCCGGAACAGCAGTGTTGTGGCATACCCTTTTTTGACATTGGCGATATAGCATCTGCCACAGAAAAGGCGAGGTTTAATGTGCAAAGGCTTAAGCCCTATGTGGATGCGGGTTTTGACATAGTGGTCCCTGTGCCTACCTGTGCCTTGCAGATAAAGTATGAATATCCCTTGCTACTACCTGACGACCCAGATGTGAAGGCGGTTTCAGAAAGGGTCTACGATGTGCATGAATATCTTTTTAGGCTACATCAGGAAAAGAGGTTCAATAGGGACTTTAAGGTTTCTATGGGAAGTATAGCATACCATATACCCTGCCACCTTAAATCTCTCAATGTGGGCTACAGGGCTGTGGCACTTATGAGACTAATACCCAACACAAAGGTTCAGCTAATAGAGAGGTGCTCAGGGCACGATGGGACTTTTGGAGTGCGTAAGGAAACCTTTGATATGTCCATAAAGGTGGGCTCAAAGCTTTTTGAAGATATGAAAAACTCCAAGGCAGACCTTTATGTGTCAGACTGTCCTCTATCTGGAAATCACATAGAGCTAATGACGGGCAAAAGGGTTTACCATCCCCTTGAAGTGCTTGCCATGGCATATGGTGAGGACTAAGATTTCTCTGAGGAGGGTAGAAGATACCTTGAGCTGGTAGGTAAGGCTATAGAGAAGGCTTTGGACAGGGAATGCCTTGTGGTTTTCTTTGGTTCTATCCTAAGGCAGGATTTTGGCAGAGGTTCGGATATAGATGTGGCGGTCTTCTGCTCAAAACCTCTCAAGGGTCACGAATATGGTCGTATACTCTCTGAATTTGAAAAGCTCCCCATCCTTAGAGATATAGACCTTGTGGACCTGTGGTGTGTAAATTCGCCAGAGTTTCTGAGTAAAATACTTGAGGAGGGTTTCATTTGGAAAAGCTCAGAAGGGCTTATGAATCTTTTGAAAGAGCGTTTAGAAGATTTGAGGAGGTTAGAAACCAAAACCTGATGAATTTTTTCAGCGAGGAGTTCTACACGGAGGTGGTGGTAAAACGCTTTGAGTTTACCTACGAATCACTCTGGAAGCTCACAAGGGAGTTCCTAAGGTCAAGGGGCTTAGAGTGCTACTCTCCGAGGTCTTGCTTTTCAGAGCTTCTTAAGGAAGGGCTTGTTTCTCACTCACAGGAGCAACTTCTGAGCGAGCTTATACAGATAAGGAAGAGACTTGTTCATGTTTACGATGAGGAGGAAGCCAGAAGGCTCAGGGAAAGAGTGCTAAAGGAGGACATACACAACCTTTTTGCTGAGCTTCTGCTCAAGCTAAAGCCATGAGATACTTTCCTTTGGGTGTTGCAGGGCATGTGGACCACGGGAAGACAAGCCTTGTGAAAGCCCTAACCTCTATAGACACGGACAGGCTACCAGAGGAAAAAAGAAGGGGCATGAGCATAGACATAGGTTTTGCCTTTTTGGACTTTCCCGAGAGGGCTCTGCGAGTGGAGGTGATAGACCTGCCGGGGCATGAGAGGTTTATAAAGAACGCCATATGTGGGCTTGCTCCCGTGTGGGGGCTTTTGCTGGTGGTGGATGCAGGAGAGGGGGTTATGCCTCAGACGGTAGAACACTTAAGGCTTGCAAAGAGTTTTGGTATACAGGAAATCCTCCTTGCTCTTACAAAGGTTGACAGGGTGGACGCAGACACGGTAGAGCTTGCAAAGGAGGAGGCTCTCCAAAGTCTAAGGGAAGAGGGTATTGAGGTCTACGGAGTCTTTCCCGTGTCTGCCCTAACTGGCTACGGGGTTGAGGGTCTAAGGGCAAGCATTGGAGCCTACGCCCAAGAGAGGCTTAGGAGCAGGGAAGATGAGCTTTTCAGGTTTTTTGTGGACTCTGCCTTTAGCGTGAAGGGGTATGGGACGGTGGTGAGGGGCAGTTGTGTCTCTGGAAGACTAAGGGAGGGTGATAGGTTGACCCTTGAACCTCTTGGAAAGGTGTGCAGGGTGAGGAGCATGCAAAACCACGGGGTTTTTGTAAAGGAGGGTAAGGCAGGCGAAAGGCTTGCCATAAACATCCCTGAGTTGGAGCCAGAGGAGATAGAAAGGGGCTATTTCTTAGTCAAGGGCATAAGGTCCTCCAGCAGGCTTATAGTTACGCTTGAAGGGAAAGCCCCAAAGGGCATTGGCTTTCTATTCCTTGGCATGCGCGAAGTATCCTTTACGCATGCACACATACAAGAAGACATATACTTCCTTAGGCTTTCTGAGCCTGTGCCTGCGGTGAGGGATGACAGGGGTCCGGTGTTGAGCTCCTCGGGGGAGTTTATAGGCTCATACCGTGTGCTTCATCCCATGCCACTAAGAGCCTCCAAGAAGTTCATAAGGGAGAGGCTTGGCTTGCTCCTGGAGAGCCCAGAGGAATACCTACTCCTTGAGAGGGGAAAAAGGGGGCTAAGCCTTGAGGAGCTCTTTTCCTTTTATGGCAGGGCGGTGCAACCGCCAAGGTATCCAAAGGTAGGAAACCACTTCTACCATCCAGAGCTTCTCCTAAGCTTGTCTCAAAGGATTGTGGAACTTGTCTCCTCAAGGGGTGGTGCCCTTCCTTTTGCGGAGCTTCTTTCCAAGCTAAGAGTGTCTCAGGAGCTTTTGAGCCTTTTGTTGGAAGATGTGAAGGATATAAGGGTGGTCGAGGGCTATGTGCTGGACACCAGAAGGGCAAACCTACAAGAACTTGAGGGCTACAGGAAGTTAATGGGGCTTTTACAAGAGGGCATAAAGGAGGAAAGGGAGCTCCAAGCCTACAAAGAGCATCTCTCTCTGGCGGTAAGAAGGGGCGTGGTATACAGCCTTGGGGATTATCTTTACATATCAAAGGCTATGTTTGAGGATTATGTGAACAAACTAAGAACCCTTGGAAAAGAGTTCACACTGCAGGAGGCAAAGTCCCTCCTTGGGCTTAGCAGGAAGTATCTTATCCCTCTTTTGGAGCATATGGACAGGCTGGGTATAACAAGAAGAGAAGGAGAAAGGAGGGTATTTGTGAGATGGATGTCTTGAGGCACATACCACAAGTTTCAAAGCTACTACAAGATTTCAAGGACTATCCACAGGAGCTGGCAAAGAGGGCAATAAGGGAGGTGTTAGAGCAAGTCCGGAAGGAGATAAGGGAGGGCAGGAGAAAAAGCCTTGAAGACCTAAAGGACCTCATAGAGAGAAGGATAAAGGAACTATTTAGCACAAGCCTAAGAAGGGTTATAAACGCCACAGGCGTGGTGATAAACACAAACCTTGGTAGGTCTCCCCTTGCACGGGAGGTGGCGGACTTCATAAGAGAGATAGCCATAGGCTACTCAAACCTTGAGTATGACCTTGAGAAGGGAAGAAGAGGCTCAAGACTAAGTCATGTGGAGGGGCTTTTGAAAGACCTCACCGGTGCGGAGGGGGTTCATGTGGTAAACAACAACGCAGGAGCGGTCTACCTTGTTTTGAACACCTTAGCCTTTGGCAAGGAAGTGGTAGTCTCAAGGGGCGAGCTTGTGGAGATTGGCGGGAGCTTTCGCATTCCAGATATTATGAGGGCGTCGGGTGCAAGACTTGTGGAGGTGGGCACCACCAACAGGACAAGGCTCTCGGACTACGAGAGAGCCATAAGCTCGGAGACTGTGCTTCTTATGAAGGTGCATAGGAGCAACTTCTACATGGAGGGCTTTGTGGAAGAGGTCCAGCCAGAGGACCTACTAAAGCTGGGGCTCCCCCTTTATTACGACATGGGGAGCGGTAGCCTTCTAAACCTGAGGGAACTGGGTGTAAGAACGCAAGAGCCAAGTTTTGTAGAGGGTATAAAGAGGGGCATTCATATACTCTCCGGCAGTGGAGATAAGCTCCTTGGTGGACCTCAAGCGGGTATAATCTTGGGGAAAAGAGAATTCATTGAAAAGATAAAGAAAAACCCCATGAGTAGGGCTCTTCGCATTGACAAGCTCACCCTTGCGGGGCTTGAGATGACCTTAAGGTTATACATAAGAGGAGACTATGAGAAAATACCCACCCTTCGCATGCTTTTGCAGAAACCCGAGGAGATAAAAAGGAGAGCCCTAAGGCTCTCAAGAAAGCTCAGGTCGTTGGAAGGGTTTGAGATAAGGTTGGTCAGGGACGTTTCTCGTTGCGGTGGCGGTGCCCTGCCAGAGCTGAGCTTAGAGACCTACTGTCTTGGTCTTAGGCATAAAGGTTTAAGCTCAGTGGAGCTGGAGAAAAAACTCAGGAACTCAGACCCGCCCATTGTAGCAAGGATAAAAGATGACATGGTGCTTTTGGATATGAGAACTGTGGAGGACAGTGACCTGACGGATATTCTGAAGGCTTTAAAGCTCTTGGAGGTTTGATATGCCATACTTTCCTATGTTTGTAAACCTTGAAGGCAAGAGAGTGGTAGTGGTAGGTGGTGGTAAGGTGGCAAGCAGGAAGGTGGAAAAACTCCTACCCTTTGAGCCGAGGATTAGAGTTATAGCACCCAAAATCACACACTACATTCAGAACCTTGCAAAGGAAGGAAAAATAGAGCTTTTGAAAAGAAGGGTAAGGCTCAAGGATTTAAGGGATGCTTTTATGGTTATAGTTGCTGTGGATGACCTTAGGCTTCAGAAAAAGATATATGGCTTTTGCGTAAAAATGGGAATACACTGCAATGCGGTAGACACCCCAGATTTTTGCACTTTCTTATTTCCAGCTCTTGTGGTAAGGGGTAACCTTGTTATAGGAGTATCCACATCAGGCAAGGCACCAGCTTTGTCCGCAGGTATAAGAGAGTTTATTGAAAATAGACTTCCGGAGGGTGTTGAGGAACTTCTTTCGGAGCTTGAAAACTTGAGACGGACTGTACCAGAAGGCAAAGAAAGACAGGAAAAGCTAATAAGGCTCGTAAGGCATAAGCTTGGCTTATAATCTTTCTGTGTGGGTTTTGGGTCAGCACGACGAACCTTACAGAAGGCTTAGAAACTCTATCCTCAATCTTGTGGGCAACACGCCTCTTGTGAGGCTCAGAAAAATCATTCCACCGGAGGTTTCTCCAAAAGTGGAGATATACGCCAAGTTGGAAAGTTTCAACCCAGGTGGTTCTGTAAAGGACAGACCAGCACTTAGTATGTTTCTGGACGCTATGGAAAGGGGACTTCTCAAAGAGGGTAAGGTGGTTATAGATGCCACCTCTGGAAACACGGGCATAGCCCTTGCCATGGTGGGTGCTTGTCTTGGTGTGCCTGTGGAGCTTGCCATGCCCGCCAATGTGAGCGAAGAGAGGAAAAGGATAATAAGGGCTTATGGTGCAAAGGTCTACTTTACAGACCCGTTGGAGGGCACGGACGGTGCCATACTGTTTGTGAGGGACAAGGTGAGCAAAGAGCCAGAGAAATACCTCTACCTTGACCAGTATAACAACCCTGCTAACTGGAAGGCACACTTTTATTCTACGGGCATTGAGGTATGGAACCAAACAGGGGGAAGGATTACGCACCTTGTGGCAGGCATAGGCACGGGCGGGACCATCATGGGCACGGGAAGAAGGTTAAAGGTATACAATCCAGAGGTTCAGATAATCGGCGTCCAGCCCGCCTATCCCTTTCATGGAATAGAAGGGCTAAAGCACATTGAAAGCTCTATAAAGCCCGGTATTTTTGACGAAACCTTTCTGGATAGGACCATATTCGTAGAGACAGAACCCGCCTATGAGATGACCAAGAGGCTTGCCAGAGAGGAGGGTATACTTGCAGGTCAATCATGTGGTGCAGCACTGCACGCAGCCCTCCAGCTGGCTAAGGAGCTGGAAGAGGGCGTTATAGTGGTTATCTTCCCCGATGGCGGGGAGAAGTATCTTACCACAGCACCCTATAGAGATTGATTTAAAATAACGCAAGTTGCAAGTTATAGGGTGATTGATAACCTTGAGCCCACCATAAGGGATACGAGGAGAAAGTTGTTTGATGATATAATCTCTCTGTGTCCTCAAAAGATATAACTCTCAAAGACATCTTTGAGGAAGTCCCTCATAGGCTTAGCAAAATCCTCTCTCCAGCCCCCATCAAAGAGCTATTGCCAACAGCCCTGCCATCCACCGAGCTAAGAGTGGACTTCTTGGCAAGACTTGAAGATGAAAGCATCCTGCATATGGAGTTCCAATCCTTTAACGATACAAACATGCCTTGGAGAATGCTACGCTACTATACCGCCATAGCAGAAAAATATCAAACACACAACATAAAACAGCTCGTGGTGTATGTGGGAAATGAAAAGCTCAGAATGAAGCCCTCTCTCAAGATTAAGAACTTAGTCTTTAGGTATGAAATACTTGACATAAGGCAGACAGACTGCAAGATACTACTTGAGAGCCAAGACCCTGTAGATAGGATAATGGCATGTTTGTGCAAAGTAGAGGATGAAGGCTATTTGATAGAGAAGCTTTTGGAGACGATGGAAGGCATGGAAGAGGAACAAAGAAAAGACTACATCATGAAGCTATTGACATTGACAGAGCTAAGACCTAACTTAAGGATAAAGCTGTCTGAGGAGGTTAGGCACATGCCTATAGTGGTTAGACCTGAGGATATAAAACTGCCAAAGAGGAAGTTAAGAAAGGATATTCTGTATAGGCTTGGTCTTGAGGAGGGTAAACAAATTGGGCATGAGGAAGGGTTTTTAAAAGCATTGCAAGATACAGTGTTGACCGCTATAAGGGGCAAGCTCGGACGAGTTCCTGAAGGTGTAGAAGTAAGGGTGAAGGGCATAAGGGACAAGGAATATTTAAATGCCTTGATAGAGAAGTTAATAAACTCTGGGGATGTTTTGGAGCTTTTGAGGGAAGAGAGACTTTTGAGTTGAGTTGTAATTGACAGAAAAGCACTATATACAGCTTATTTAGGGAAGTAGGTTTATGAGAGGTATCTAACTTTATAATAACTTGCAACTTGGGTTAACTTAATGCATAGGCAAGAAGCCAGAAGGCTACGCCATGAACTCTTCTCATAGTGCCAAAGAGAATTCTTCCATATAGTTTTACCTCAGGCTTTAGAAGAAGGTAGAGTCTTTTTCTCCTCTTTTCTGAGGAAAGAACCCAAGGTATTAACTTGGCAAGGAACTTAAGCAAGTGACTTCCTCTCCTCATTAAAATGAGGAGCTTCCCTTTCTCAGGGCTTAACTTCCCGTCAGTCCAACGGTAGGGTATGCTATATTTATATCCCGCATAAATTCATCTCTCCTTTGAAGAACCTTCTTGTGGTGGTTTCGTAAAGGCTTGGCTTTCTTTTTAGGAAAAACATTTGCACCATCAATAAAGAGTATAACCTAACCTACGGTTAATTTATGGTTAATGTTTGGGACTATTCTATAACTATCAAAACCTTTAGGAGGTGCTAACATGAGGAAGGTATTAGTTATACTTACAACTCTCGGAGCCCTTTCTACCCTTGCCATCGCCCACCCAAAAGAATACAAGCATCATCACGAGTGGTGGCACCATTGGGAAGATTATAAGCACCATGATAAGTTCTGGTGTCAGCAAGACTGGGTCAGGTGCAAGCAGTTTAAGGAGGAAGCTCTTAAGATAAAAGAAAGAAAAATACAGAGAGAAAGGGAATGCTTGCAGAAAGCAAATAGCTTTTGGGCTTTTGAGGAATGTAAGGCTCAGGTAAAATGGCAGGGTAAAAGGGAGATGTATGAACTTAGGCAAAGGTTTATTTATGGAGGACTTTAGCAGGTGAGAGTGCTCCTTGTGGAAGACGACAAAAGCCTTGCGACCGCACTCAAGGAGCTCTTGGAACAAGAAGGTTATAGAGTGAGGCTTGTCCTTGATGGAAAGCGAGGACTTGAACTCGCCCTCTCTGAAGAATTTGACCTTATTTTGCTGGACTACTTTTTACCCGGTATGGATGGCAGGGAGTTTCTCAAGAGGCTAAGGTCAGAAGGCTCAAAGGTGCCAGTTATAGCCCTTACTGTGGTTTCTGATATAAAAAACAAAGTGGACTTTTTCCAAACAGGTGCGGATGACTACATTACAAAACCCTTTCATTTTGAGGAGCTTTTGGCACGCATAAGAGCTGTCCTTAGAAGATACGCAGGGCTTGAAAGTGCGGAGGTAGACTTAGGAGGCGTAAGGATAAACCTAACACAAAAGAAGGTTTTTGTGGGGCAAGAAGAAGTAAGCCTAACCCTCGGTGAGTATCTCATATTGGAATATCTCACGCTAAACAGGGGCAGGTTCGTATCAAGGGAAGAGCTCTTAGAAAAGGCTTTAAGGAGCTACGAAGCGGAGAGCAATACGGTAGAGGTTCTCATACATCGCTTAAGGAAAAAGATAGGCAGGGATATAATAAAGACACAGAGAGGTCTTGGATACAGGATTTTATGATGTCTCTGCGTAGGAGTTTTGTTCTCTTTCTTTTTGTGGTCTCTTTTGTTAGCGGGTTTTTCTTTGTGGGTATATATTGGGGTGCAGAAAGAGCCTTTTATATCCCAATAGACAACCACCTTGTGGAGGACGTGGCAGAGTTTGAAAGGTTATATACGGAGGGTGAGGATATAAACAAGCTTGAGCCCTTTGTGCTTAGAAACCAAAAGGGGCTTGTGGTAGATGCGAGCAGGCTTGACCTAATACCGCCCTTTAACCCAAACACATTGCCCTATATAGATAACTCTAAGTTTGGAACTCAAACCTATCGCTTTATAACCGTGAAAACCTCAAAAGGCTTTTACCTGCAGTATGGTATAGATATAAGTCAAGGAATGGAATTTCTTAAGACTCTCAGGTATGTGCTTTTTACAGGCTGGATGATATTTATCTCCCTTATACTTATATTTTATTGGCTCTTTGTTCACAGTAGCCTTCTGAGGCTTGAAAGAGCTGTCAGAGATAGCCTTGAGGGGAAAGAAGTGAGCGTCTATGCTGAGATAAAACCTCTTGTTGAAGAGTTGAAGAAAAAAATGCAAGACATTAAAAACCAATCTATCCACTACAGAGACCTTCTCATGGCTCTTAGCCACTCATTAAAAACGCCTCTTGGCAGGCTATACCTAAAGATAGACCTGCTTTCAAGAAGACATAAGGACTTAGACCTAAGGGGTATAAGGGAAGAGCTTCATCAGATAGAAAGAAGTGCAAGAACCTTCCTCAGGCTTACCAAACTGGAAGCCCAGTCCTATAGCCCATCCTTCCAAACCTGCAATATAAAAAGCCTGCTGGAAGAGCTTTTTAGTCTCTATCCATTGGAGAGATTAAGGAGCGAGCTTGAAGAGGTTTTGTTGGAATGCGACCCAGAGCTTGCCATGGAGGTTTTTGA
>Ga0209394_1001408_pt1 | contig 14128 bp, 16 predicted proteins | sample JNZ201metaG_FD_184122 | JGI IMG/M metagenome (GOLD analysis project Ga0209394, IMG submission 184122) | Hot spring microbial communities from Jinze hot spring, China to study Microbial Dark Matter (Phase II) - JNZ 20120812A (SPAdes) (version 3) ... | reverse complement strand
ACATATCAGCTGAATATTGGTGGGGACACGGACTTCCAAAATATGACTATGGAGCAGAGGCTTAAGTCTAAGCGTATAAGTAAGACGGAGGCTGTTACGAGCCTAGTCCCATACGATGTGCCGACGAGGATCGGACCCTCCGACTTCGTGCCCTTCCTAGGAAACAAGAAAATATGCTACATTTATGTTAGGGGAAGGAACTTCGGCGACCAGCCCATAACGGTATGGGTTAAGCTTGAGGTTGAGGATGCGCCTAACAGCGCTGGCGTGGTCATAGATGTTATAAGGGCAACCAAGATTGCCTTGGATAGGGGTGTGGCTGGCCCATTGATCAGCATATCAGCCTACGCCTTTAAGCACCCACCCATCCAAGTTGAGGATCCAGTAGCGAAAAGGTGGGTTGAGGAGTTTATAGAGGGGAAGCGGGAGAGATAAACCCCGGCGGATTACTTCAACCCCAACCAACTCTTATAGGCTTCAAATATTCTACGTAGCTCCTTAACGGGCTCGCTATGAAAATCAACCCTCAAATCTATTATTGGGCGGCTCTCATGTATAGGCTTCTCCCCTACCACTATTAGGGCCGCGGAGCGCGTCCCCCTCCGATCGCCCCCAGACATCTCTCCAGCCTCCAAAGCCTCCATGAGCCTCTCAGCCAACCACTTATCCTCAGAGGTCTCGAAGGCTGCGACCATGGCTTCCAGAACCCTCTCAGAGACTAGGGAGTTTCCGGCAGCCACGCAGTCTTCGCGGATAATATGCCCCCTCCACTCCAGCGTCTCCCTACCAGTGAACGCTGCTCTACGACCAGATATATCGATAATGGATATTTGCCTCATCTCCCTCAAAGGATCTCTCTTAAGCAGACTCTCAAGTATGGCATTAGGCTCAAGCCCCCTTCGAAGAAGCCTCAGCCCATTAACTCCATGATGGAAGCATGTATATCCTTGAACTGTTATGGCGCCCACACCAGCCTCTACATGTGGAACAGCGCTTCCAACGGCTAGGGATGCTGAGGCAACACAGATGCCTAGGGTGAGGGTTCTAGGGCACCTAGCAACCATCGAGAAAGTTCCCGATCTCCTACTCGAACAGAATTTTAACCTTAACCTCATCTCCATCCTTAAGGCCCAAAGCCTCCCTTAATTGGATTGGGGCAATAACCTCTACGACGTTCTTCGGATAGTTTGGGATGCATGGCCTAACAATTGCTCCCGGAATATCTGGTAATATGAGCACCCTATATACTCGCCCGGGTAAATAGCCATCTTCAGGGTAGATCTCATACCCTAAGAACTTACCAAATAATTCCGATAGGGTACTGCTAACTTCGCCCGTTAGGAGGAGATTTAATGTTCCGGGATAGGGCTCAAAACCAAGCATCTCCATAATCTTCCTCCTAAACCATTTTAGGGACGCAAACTTCCTCCCCTCGCCCAAACCACTAAACACTCTACCCTTCACTATAAACTCTCTATCTGACCCCACGCCCATAAACTACACTAAAATCAATAAAGTATATATGCGATGTGTTAGTTAGAGAGACAAGAATGGAAAAACAACACTCCATTAAAAAGGACTATAATGCCATGTATAATTTGATTAGGAAACTCGATGATCTTTCATCCAGAAACTCAATTAAATGTCTAGTTTATGCCTCTTCAATAATCTTTTTCCTCACGTTAATTCTTCTCCCACCAATCCTCGGAATACTTGAGAATATTGGTCAAGTGGAGGCGATATTTCATGAGCCTAGGCTACTATCAAGTGCTAATGCGGCAATTATAAACTCGTTTATTATGGCATTTACCGTTGCAACGCTAGATTTAGTAACTGCCCTACCCCTTGCATGGTTCATAGTTAGGAGCAGGTCTAAAATAGTTCACTTCATAGATACTCTGGTGGACATTCCATTTCTGATACCCACGGCCGCATTAGGCTATTCGTCACTCCGCTTCTGGAGTAGTAAGAGCGGACTTCCGGGAATATTTGGTCTCGAAACCCTTATTTCACCGGGCTTCACCCTCGTCCTCCTATTACATTTTGCCTTCTCGTATCCGGTGATAGTTAGAGTTATGGTTGGCGAACTGCTCAATTATAAGGAGGTTTATGAGGTTGCCGCTAGAACTTTAGGGGCCTCACCGTTTACAGCGGTTAGGACAATAACCCTCCCACTACTAAAGCCAGGCATAATCGCATCATTCCTCCTAGCTTTTGCCCGCTCCCTCTCTGAGACTGGGGCAACTGTGATGGTGGCAGGCCCTTGGGAGAATGGTCCAATCTTCCTATTCAGGGTTATAGATAGAACTGATATTCCAGCCTTCCTAAAGAATGGAATTCTGGTTTACGTAAGCTCCATCCTAATATTAACTTCGACGATAATATTTTTCCTGATAGGCTTGCTGGCTCCCAAAATTAAGTTTCCAATTAGGCGGGTATTCCCATCCATTGACAGAAATCTCAGCCGCTCCGAGATCATCAGGTTTAGGAACGGTTTAACACTCCTAATATTCCTCTCGATTGTTGTGGCACCATCCATTTTTATCGCGCTACCAATGATAAACGCATTATTAGATGGGACGTTGGGTGATGCAGTTGCTGGCTTAGGTCCATGGGGCGAATTCTGGCACGGTATGCTGCTATCCTACATAATAAGTCTACTATCAACGTTACTGAATATTATTTTTGGGCTGCCAGCCTCCATATTAATTGCTAGGAGAAAGCTTGGTAGGGCAACATCGATCTTTAAGGCTCTAACAAGCGTGCCCATTATTGTTCCCTCAATTGCACTTGGCACCTCACTGAAGCTTTATTGGGGGAGGTATCCATTTATCCATGAGTTCTGGGTTCTATTGTTCTCGCATACGACAATAACCTACACATACTTCGTTGAGTCTATGGCAGCGGCCATAGAGAGCATACCCCTAGAGATAGAGGAGGTTGCGAGCACATTAGGCGCAAAACCTCTCACAATATTCCGAAAAATAACTCTCCCGCTCACAAAATACTCTGGCTTCTCAGGGGCGGTTTTAGTCTTCACTAGGGCTTTGGGTGAGACTGGTGCGGCTAAGGCTGCTGCAAGGTCAAGAGAATCTTGGACCCTTCCAATTTTGCTTGTGGACTGGATCGTAAATAAGAGGGCAACTGAGTCGCAGAGCGCATTGGGCATAGGGCTTTACATAATCTCCTCATTCATAATCCTACTGGTCTTGAGACTTTTGACTAGGAGGAAATGAGGTATGCCGGGGATAAGGCTGGTAAAAGTCACTAAGAGGTATGGTGATGTGACAGCCATAAGAAATCTAAGTTTAGAGATAGGTGATGGGGAATATGTGTGCGTGCTGGGACCGACCGGGAGTGGTAAGACAACCCTGCTTAAGCTTATCGCTGGAATAGTGAAGCCCGATAGTGGCGAGATATACATTGATGGTAGGCTTGTGAATAATGTTCCACCACAGGAGAGAAATGTTGCCTACGTTCCACAATACTATGCGCTATTTCCCCATATAAGTGTCATTGATAACGTAGCCTTCGGCCCCCTATCCAGGGGGGTTAGTAGGGAAGAGGCCTATAAGGTGTCAATGCAGATGCTTGAGATGACTAGGCTCGCGTGGAGAGCCAATTCTTTCCCGCATGAACTTAGCGGTGGAATGCAGCAGCGCTTAGCCCTAGCGAGGGGGCTCGCGTCCGGCGCAAAGATTCTACTTTTGGATGAGCCGCTTGGTGCTTTAGATGCAAGGTTGAGGGTTGAGTTAAGGTATAAGCTTAGGGAGATGGCTAAGGAAAATAACTTGACAACAATCCATGTTACACATGATCAGGAGGAGGCCATGATAGTTGCCGATAGGATAATTGTTTTGAGGAATGGTGAGATACAGCAGGAGGGCCCTCCCTCACAAATTTATAATGAACCCAAAAATATTTTTGTAGCACACTTTGTTGGGGGAGCAAACTTTTTTGAGGGCTTTGTAGCCGAGACTGATCAGAACGGTTCATGGATACAGCTAAGGAACGGCTTTGTTCTGCGCATTAATGAGGTTTTCGGGTCTGTCGGCGAGAGGGTTGTTGTGATGGTTAGGGAGGAGAAAGCTACCATTATTAGGGGGGCTAAGAAGAGGGAGGGGATTAATTTATTGCCCGGAACGATTGAGTGGGTTAGCTTCCTTGGGGATTTTGTATCCTACTCAATTATTCTCGATAATGGTGACAGGGTTAATTCAAAGATGCCGACGATAATCGGTGTGGGAAGATTTAGGGTTGGAGAGAGGGTTTATGTTCACCTTAGGCCGGAGGATTTGAGGATTTATCCTTACCCACCACATGGACTTTACAAGGAGCTGGAGGTGATATAGTATTCCATCAGTTCGCCTAGTTAACATCACGAAAAGATATGGGGGCATAGTGGCGGCGAAGAATGTTAACCTCCAAGTTGAGGATAGGGAATACTTGTGCATAATTGGGCCGAGTGGATGTGGAAAGACAACTCTAATAAAGTGTATAGCTGGGATTATAGAGCCGGATGAGGGCGAAATCTACATTGGCGATAGACTTGTGAATAAGCTCCCGATAGAGGATAGGGGCGTCGGATACGTCTTTCAAGAGATAGCCCTATTCCCCCACATGAACGTTTATGATAATGTCTGCTACGGGCCGTTTGTTAAGGGCTGGAGCATATCTAGGGTTGAGAACCTAGTTAAGGAGATGCTTAACATGATGGGGTTACAGGATAGGGTTAGAGACCATCCGGATGAGCTCAGCGGAGGCGCAAAACAGAAGACGGCTGTTGCGAGAGCCCTAGTTTCCGGATCACGCCTGCTACTGCTGGATGAGCCCCTAGGTGCCCTAGATGCTAAAGTTAGGAGGGTGCTGAGGTATGAGTTAAGGAGGCTCGTTAAGGATCTTGGTTTAACGGCCATTCATGTTACACATGATCAGGAGGAGGCCATGTCTATTGCTGATAGGATTGTTGTTATGAGAGCTGGTGAGGTGGTTGAGGTTGGAACACCATTTGAGCTTTATATGCGCCCAAAGAAGCTTTTCACTGCAAACTTTGTTGGTGAGGCAAATTTTCTCGTTGGAGATCTGGTTGGTGAAGAGGATGATTGCGTCAAGATCGACGTTAATGGAAAGATCCTCTACAGTAAATGTAAAGTTAATTTTGAGGATAATAGGATTGTTGCAGTTATAAGACCGGAGTTCATAATTATGAGAAAAAGCACCTCCCTTAAGGAGGTTTGGAAGGGTGAAGTTAGGGGAAAGGTCTTTTTGGGCAGTTCAATAAGATTTGAGGTTCAAATGGAAAATGGTAGTTTAGTGGCTGTTAAGAGACCGGTCTCGCCTGAGACGCTCAGGTTTAATGTTGGGGATAGTGTGAGCCTAATTCTGCCGAGGGAGTTTCTACTATTATATCCATATCCTAAGGAGGGGTTGGAGAGGGCGATTTCAATAGAATAGGGAAAGATTAAAATATTTTGTTCTTTTGTGTATTTTTGTTCGCAGAGGCTTTAATCATGGAGCGCTGGTTTGAGAAGAGACGTAAAAATAAGGTTCTTGATATCGCATATAGGCAGATGACCCTAGCGCTTGACACCGTGAATGATCTTGAGAGGGCTATAAAGGCTATTTTCTCAAATGATAGGAGCTCGGCTAAGACGACTATTGAACGGCTTTTTCTGATCGAGGAGGAGATAGATAATCTTAGAAGAGCTGTCTTTGAGGAGCTGAGTAGGGGTAATTTGCCGCCTAGAGACCGAGAGGACATCATGCACCTTGTTAAGCGGCTTGATGTCATGGCGGACTTCGTTAAGGACTCGGCTAGGAGCATAATAATTTTGTTGGATGCTGAGGTGCCGGAGGAGATTTGGAAGGCTTTCCTTGAGATGTCTATGGGGGTTGTTAGGTGCGCTGCAACTCTTAAGGAGAGCCTAAAACTTCTCAGTGAAAATCCCTCTGAGGCTAGGAGCCTATCCCTAAAGGTTGAGGAGGAAGAGAATAAGGTTGATAAGCAGCATTTGGCGATAAAGGGGCTTCTACTGAAGTATGGCGATAAGATAAATCCGTCAGTTCTAATAGTCTTAAAGGATTTGGCCGATTATATGGAGGATGCCGCGGATAGCTGCGCTGATGTGGGAGACTATATCAGGGTTTTGACGGTTCCGAAATAGTTTTGCCCATCCTAGCTCGCTCACGCATCAGCATGCGGAGCCTTTCCATATCCCTCGGCACCCTTAATGTTAGTAGCCCAAAGAATAGGGAGCACAGTATCCATGTGCTCACACCTATTGAGAGAATGGCGTATCCTAGTGAGGATTGAACAGCTATTAAGCCGACCATGAATGGTGCGAGGCCCGAACCTATATTTTCTGTGAAGCCTTGGAGGGCTTGCGCTGTGCTCCGGATTTCGGGCTCAACTATATCTTGTATTATTGGCGTTACATTCGCTGCGCCGACCGGTATTATGAAGGCTGTTAGGGCGATTAATGTTAGGAAGAGGGGCCTATTCTCTATGGGCACAGTTAATGCTGCGAGCAGCGATATTGCGCCCGAGAAGACTACTATGGTGCATAGTAGCGCTCGGCCCCTTTGGGTGCGCTTAAAGAGTAGATCCCCTAAGAAACCCCATATTATGCCTCCCACAGTGAGGGCTGCTATCGCAACTATCATGATTATTGCGGCCTCGGCCGTGGTGTATCCGCGCTCGGTCTCAAGGTAGCGGAACACCCAGTAGGTGAGCGCATTCCAAGGGAACACTCCGAAGAAGCCTTGAATGAGTAGGAAGCGCATGCTGGGGTTTCTGAGAAGTCCCTTAACCGCCTTAGGATCGAAGTGGTATGTTGGGATGATCTCTAGTCCCGCGAATTCCGGCTCGGCTCTGCCCCTTGGCATCTCCCGAACCCCTAGAAGAATGAGGGCCGCTATTAAGATTCCCATCGTGCCAGTTACGAAGAATACTCCCCTCCAGCCGATGCTTCCGCTCAATGCAACTGCTAGTACCATACCTAGGACGTATCCTAGTGGGCCCGACGCTGAGAGTATTCCCCAAACCCTACTCCTCACGGATGGTTCGAAGTAGTCTGAGAGTAGGCTATGTATTCCGGGGTAGCTTGAATCGTCTATGCCAGTTGAACCCCTCGTTAATAGGAATATCGTGTAGTTTGGCGCTAGGGCGTTCAGCCATGTTGTTGAGCCCCATATGAATGAGGCTAGGGATATAAGCTTCGCTCTGGCGTAGCGGTCGTATAAGTAGCCCCATATGGGATAGAATATTGCGGCGACTATTATTGCGAAACTCGAGACCGCACCCATCTGAGCCTCGTCAATCCCAAAACTCTCCATTATAGGCGTTGTTAAGGGGCCTATAAGGAGCTTATCAGCCTGATGCACAAGCATGAATAGGAAGAATATGGAGAAAACAAGCCACCTATATCTGGAGCCCATAAACTACTGTAAGATCAAACGCCCTAATAAGCATAGATACCTCCCTATCTTCCCGAATAGCCTCTCCCTCCTCCCCCACCTCACCCCCTAAAGAATACTTAAACACCCAAAAATATTCGAGAAATAAGCGGTTTAAGATTGGCGGGCCCGGGGGGAGTTGAACCCCCGACCCTCGGCTTAGGAGGCCGATGCCCTATCCTGGCTAGGCCACGGGCCCATAAATATTCTGTTTTGAGGGATGAAATAAACTTTATTTTTTGCTGGCATGATTAGCCAGTTTATAGTGTCCTTTCTTCAGCCATGTCTCATACATTATATCTATTTTTTCCGGCTGGTATTTTAGTGAGTGGCCCGGTGCCAGTATTATTCCTCCCAGCTTTCCTAATTGGCAGCACTCCTCCGTTTCTTCCGCGACTTTTTCTGGGCTTCCTATGTCTAGAGTTCTTGCGCTTACACCACCCCATAATGATATCTGTTTCCCATATGTTCGGATTATTTTCCGCCAGTCGTTGCATTCCCTCTGGATATTCAGTATATTCACACCTATCTCTATTAAGTCAGGTATTAAATCCTCTACTTTTCCATCGCTATGCTGGAGAACCATCACCCCATGTTTTTTAGCCGCCCAATACAGCTTAGCTTGATATGGCTTTATGAATTTCCTCCACATTTCCGGCGATATTAGGAGTCGATCTTCCATCCCCCAATCATCCCCATACCAGATAAGATCGACACCAACCCTCTTAATCATCTCTTCTGTTATGGTTATTTTCACTTCACAGATGCGTTCTATGAGCCTACTTAGAGCCTCCTGATACTTAAAAGCCCAGATGAAAAATCTATTCATGCCTAAGAGTAACCAAGCCCTCTCAAAGAGGCCCCAACCATTATCTCCCATAAGTATAATGTTTCTTCGATCAATCCTTGAGGCAGCCTCAACAGCACTTCTAATTATGTTTGGTTCATAGGGTGATGGCATTGGATAATCGTCAACCATGTCTGGGGATTCCAGCGGATGAGCGACTGGAAAACTGTCTGAGCGCTTATCCCTCAATTCCCACCTTACACCCCACGAGTCTAATCCATATTCGCATCTCTCAACTAAACCATGCTGCACAGTAATTACTGAGCCGTCAAATAGGGGGCATGGAAGCCAATATGGTTCCTCATGATTGACTGCCAAAAGAAAATTTTCACGTGGGCTAATTATATGTGGACCCCCCACAACATTAAAGTTGATTACCATATCCATTAGCTGCGGGATTAAAAATAAATTTTCCTTTAAACCTTTTATCCTTAAGAAGTGAGTGATAGAGTTGGCACTTAAAGATTCTTTTGGCAGACCTGTCGAGAACCTCCGCATATCTGTGACGCAGAGATGCAATTTTAGATGTTTTTACTGCCACCGTGAGGGGGAAGACTACAATCTTGGGGTCGAGATGCTTCCTGAGGAGATAGAGCGGATAGTTAGGGTGGCAGCCTCACTAGGCATTTACGGGGTTAAGCTGACTGGTGGGGAGCCGCTTATGCGAGGCGATATAGTTGAGATCGTCCGGAGAATAAGCAGTATAGCGGGCATAAAGGATATCTCTATGACAACAAACGGCCTATATCTCACTGAATACGCTAGGCAGCTAAGGGAGGCGGGACTCAAAAGGGTTAACGTCAGCCTAGACACGCTAAGCCCTGAAAAATTCAGGTTCATCACTGGCACAAACTTCCATAGAGATGTGATTAATGGGATAATCGAGGCTGTGAGAGCCGGCTTAAACCCGGTCAAGGTTAACATGGTCCTCCTTAAGGGAATAAACGAGGATGAAGTTGACAGTATGATTGGTTTTGCCGAAGATAATGGTTTAGTGCTCCAGATAATAGAGCTCGAGAGCTCGTATGAAGATGACCTTTATATACAGCATCATGCCAACCTAGAGGAGATCGAGAAGAAGCTTGAGGGGAGAGCCGCTCAAGTCATCGTCAGAAGGATGCAGCATAGGAAGAGATATATTCTGAGAAGTGGAGTGGAGGTTGAGGTTGTTAAACCAATGCACAATAATGAATTTTGCCTTCACTGTAATAGGATTCGCCTAACATCAGATGGGAAGCTTAAGCCATGCCTATTCAGAAACGATAATCTCGTGGATATACTCCGTCCACTGAGAGAGGGCGCGGACGAGAAGCAATTAAGGGAACTCTTTATTAAAGCAGTGGAAATGAGGAGACCGTTCTTCCTCTAGAACAAAACCCGCTGAGGATTAAAAACATTATATTTAAGCCTGACAAAATAATAGACTGGGCTTCCACCTCCAGCGGGAGAAGGATTCCATGGCTGGAAAAGTCATAATATTGATGGGTTCTAAGAGCGACTTAGACTTCTCACATGAAATCGCCAAGTATCTGAGCGCGCTCGGCGTAGAATACGAGTTTAGGGTTGCATCCGCCCACAAAACCCCAGAAAAGGTTCTTAATATACTGAAAGAGTATGAGGAGGATAAAGTTGTCTACATAACCGTTGCTGGTAGGTCTAATGCTTTAAGTGCCTTCGTGGATGCGAACACATTAAAGCCCGTAATAGCATGCCCACCATACTCGGAAAAATTTGGTGGGGCGGACATATATTCATCGCTTAGGGTTCCAAGCGGAATAGGCTCGGTGGTCACGATTGAGCCGGAGGGTGCTGCAATAGCAGCGGCTAAAATCCTCGCCCTAGAAGATAGGGAACTGGCAGAGAAGATACGTAGATATCAGACTTCTAAAAAAATGGAGATTGAGGAGGCGGATAGGAGCTTAAGATGCTCGGAGGGTAAGAATTGGGTAGCGTAAAGGACTTAGAGGTTATTAAGGCACCCACAAGAGATAAGATGGGAATAGGTAGATTCCACTTCTCAGACAGATATTCTGTTTTCGATTGGGGTGAGATGCCGGATCATATACCATTTAAAGGCGCCGCTCTATGTATTATGGGCGCATACTCGTTCGAGAGGCTTGAGGAGAATGGAATAAGAACCCACTATAGAGGGCTAGTGGACGAGAAGGGCAGACTCGTAAGATTTGATGAAATAAATGAGCCGACCAATATAATGGAGTTTAACCTCGTAAATGTTTATAGGCCGAGAGCTTACAGTAATGAAACTGGACTAAAGTATGACTACAGCATCTTCACGCCAAGTCTAAAAAACTACCTTATACCCCTAGAGATCATATACAGAAATGGGCTACCGCAAGGATCCTCAATCTTTAAGAGACTTGAGGAGGGGCAGATCACACTAAAAGATCTCGGCTTAGATCATTATCCAAAGCCTGGTGAGAAGCTACCCAAACCCATCTTCGATGTGAGCACAAAGCTCGAGGAGAGAGACAGATATGTTACCTGGGAGGAGGCAAAGAAGATAGCGGGCCTAACAGATAGCGATTTAGAGGAAATCAAGACAATTCTCCTTAAGGTCGACAATATATTGACTGAAATCGCCTCCGATGCCAACCTAGAGAATGAGGATGGAAAGATCGAGCTGGCCTTCGACGACGAGAGGAAACTTATGGTTGTAGATGTCGTGGGAACACTCGATGAGTGTAGGTTCACATATAATGGTGTGCATGTTAGCAAGGAGATTGCAAGGCAATTCTATAGGAGAACGGAGTGGTATAGGGATATTGAAGAGGCGAAGAAGATTGCTGAGAAGACCGGTGTAAGGGATTGGAGGAGCCTATGTAAGTCAAAACCACCAAAACTAGACCCGCAACTTAAGACTATTATAAGTGAGATTTATATGGCGGCAGCTAACGACCTAACAAAACGCAGACTCTTCGATGCACCAAAACTACCAGATGTCATAAAGAAATACTGGGAATACGAGAGGAATAAGCTTAAGGCAGCCTAAAATCTTAAGAGAACCTTAAAATGCCGGTTCGCCTGTCTTCTCCTCACATAACTCGCCGGAAGATGGGATCTCAGAGGTTTCAGGGGTCTTAGGAGGCTCGGAAGAGGCCTCAACCACAACAGTCTCTTCGCATTTAGCGGTTTCGGCCGGTTTTTGCTCAGTCCTTTCTAAAGCACATTTTATCTCATTAATCTCGCTTCTCATCGACTCTAGACCGATAGATAAAGCCCTACTCTGCTTCTCATATGTTTCATCATCTATTTCGCCAGCAACATGGAGAATCTCAACATTAGCCAAGAATATTTCTAGAATACTTATCTGTCTCTCCAGACTCTCCATCCTCTCCTTCATCTTACAAATTATATTCTCCAGATACTTCTGCACATCTGCCAGTGTCTCGCCTAGCTCCCTACTAAGATGCTCATATGTTGATTGCGAAATCTTATTAGATGCAAGTAAATCATCTAAAGCCTGCTTCTTCTTCCTAAGTAATTCCAGATCTTTAGAGGCCAGCTCAAAGGTATACTTCCATAAACTCAACATTAAACACCCGAAAGAACCCAATGAGAATAAAGTAAATAATTTTTGTTATCATGCCCATATATACATAGATATATTGGCATTGACAGGAAAAATCCCAAAACAACTTAAAATGGGCTTCTACAACATCAAATTTCACTTTTAATATCGGATTTTTGGGCCAATGTAACGAACAAGTGTTTCATACAAATTGTATTAAAATTTTGTTTTAACTTTGTAAATAATTATATGTGGAGGTAAAATTATGGATGGAGATTTTGAATTAAAAATGTCAATTGTCAAGAACATCATTAAGATTAATAGGGAGATATATATTGATGAGACAAAAAATTTATATTCGTATAAATAAATATTGAAAGTATAGATGAATATGGTTAAGCATATTTTTGACAAAAACAAAATAGGTCAGTATATTCAGCAGAGAATTGCGAGAGATTTTATAGACATACTTATCCTCTCGGAGCTTGCTCAAGCACCCTTAAGTGGCTACGACCTAATCTCCATAATTTATAGGAAGTTTAATTTAATGATTAGTCCGGGAACCATTTACTCGACCCTCTATACCCTAGAGAGAAGGGGCCTAATTAAGGGAGGGGAGTATCATAGAAAGCGAGTTTATATTTTGACCCGAAAGGGTGAAGAGTTTATGAGGGGTGTTCTTTCCATGCGCGAAAATATAGGATTATTGTTGTCAAAGATTTTAGGGGTAAATGTGCAGTTAGAGGGGTAAAGTATAATAAGCGTTATATTCTAAATATTAGAAAATTAGCAATATTACTGAAATAGTGAGGGAGAAGTAGGATCCTCATGGAAAAGTCCGTCCCAGCCGTTAAGGTCGTGAATGTCCACAAAGACTATTATCTTAAGGGAGAGGTCGTCCACGCATTACGTGGAATAAACCTTGAGGTTCCACGGGGAGAATATCTGTCAGTCATGGGCCCCTCTGGTTCTGGTAAGACTACCCTCTTTAATATGGTTGGTGGTATAGACCGGCCTACTAGCGGCGACATATTTATTGATGGAATAGACCTCTCAAAGATTCCCTCCAAGTCTATGGCTTGGCTTAGGTGCCGCAAGATAGGATATATCTTCCAGACGTTCAACCTCATACCAGTCCTAACAGCCAAGGAGAATGTCGCATTACCAATGGTATTTCTTGGAGTCCCAAAGGAGGAGAGGGAGAGGAAGGCTATTGAACTCCTAAAGACGGTTGGTTTGGGTGATAGGATTGACCATAGGCCCACCGAGCTTTCTGGTGGTCAGCAGCAGCGTGTTGCTATTGCAAGGGCCCTAGCGAATGACCCAGCAATCATCCTTGCCGATGAGCCCACAGGCAACCTAGACCTTAATACTGGCTTCGCCATAGTTCAGCTGCTTTATCGCTTGAAGGCTGAGCGGGGCACAACAATTATATGCGCCACCCACGATCTGAAAATGATCGATATAAGCGATAGAGTAGTGTTCCTCAGGGATGGTGCTATAGAAAATATTGAGGAGAGGAGAGGCCTCATATTAACCGCTGAGGAATATTTTGCTGAGGAGTAGGGTGTGGAGGGTGATTTGATCATGGAGAGAAGAAGTATCCAATGTCCATGTGGGAGGATAATAGAGAACCCCGACGAGTATAAGATACTTTACCTAAAGCATGAGTTAAGGGAGATAGATATTCTCTGCCCGAACGACTCATGCTACTTAAGGGAGTTGGGATACATAAAGTTCGAGATTAAAGATGGGAAAGCCGTTTTTAAGGAGGCATCATTCTATCCTCCATTTGTAACGTGGAACGCTGGACGATTAGGCTTTGAGAACGCCGAGAAGATTCTTAAGAGCCACCTAAAAGCTATTGCCAAAAAAGTTGACTGGGTCAGATTAAGCGCACCAGGCGCAACATAAAACGACGATATAATAATGCCAGCTTCCCTAGATATTTTGTTTTAGATATTCGTAAGCCCAGCCTATATCAAGCTCCTCCAGCCTAGCTCTTGTTGGAACGCCATCTTTATTCCATCCCATCATCTCATAATATAATTCTAGGGCGTCTCTGAAGAGATTTGGGTCCAGTGAGGTATTTGAGAGTGGGCCTCCTCTTGTCGGCTTGAAGAATCTCTCTGGAAGCCAGTCGTCCTTCCTACTAAAGCCCTCTCTAATATTGAAGATTCTCGCCATTGTTATCACTCTTTCGCCAGCCTTCATAAGCTCCCACGTTGATGTATTCCATCCAGTAACAGTCCTAACTATTTCCGTTTTCTGATTGAAGTCCCATGGTAGAAAATCGC
>Ga0209394_1001406_pt1 | contig 14142 bp, 12 predicted proteins | sample JNZ201metaG_FD_184122 | JGI IMG/M metagenome (GOLD analysis project Ga0209394, IMG submission 184122) | Hot spring microbial communities from Jinze hot spring, China to study Microbial Dark Matter (Phase II) - JNZ 20120812A (SPAdes) (version 3) ... | reverse complement strand
CTTCTCCAACCTCTCCAGCTTTAACACCTCCAACTTCTTCTACGCCCTCCGCAATTTTGACAAGTTGGCAGCGGCAGTTGGGATGCTGGTTAACACTGCATGTGTCGCCGGTGAGGCTTAAATTTTTGAAAAGCGACGACGCTTCTTCCCATGTGAAAATCATCCCGTCATATTGAAGGCAGCCTAGACAGGTTCGCTCATCAACTACAGCCGTGTATTGCCATAAACTGGATTTGCCTGGTTTTCCAGCTTCTTCGCCTAGTAACGCCTCTCCAACCGTTTCTTCAACCATTACCTATCATCTCTCTTCGCAGTTCTAGGCGGAAAAATGTGGGTGTTTAAGTTAGCAGCATTCTGCGGATTTCGCTTAGCTTCCCCGGGTTTGCAAGGAGGCTTTCCTCTATGAGCGTCTCTAGCTGGGCTTCTTTTTTGGCTTGTGTAATAGCTTGTTGAAGCTGCCAACGTTTAAAGTTTGTGGGAATCAAGTCGGCTATAGTGTCCAAGACGTTCAGCGTCTTGTTTGTGATGTTGTCCCATGCGGGCTGCTGAGGACGCTCTTTCTGGTTTAGGGCTTCCTCGATTTTCTCCAGCTCCTTCTCAACGTCAAGCACTGTTTCGATTTTTGCAACACGTTTTGAAAGGGCTATGAGGCGTAGCTCCCGTTTGATTTTAGCCAACGCGTCCAGCAACGCTTGGCGTTTCTCTTCAGTGTATGGCGCGTTTATTATGAGGCCATGCTGGGCTGCAAGCTGGCGGTGTTCAAGGTTGTAAGCGTTTAGGATTGTGAAGGTTTTGCCTTCTCCGTCTATTAGCCCAGCTTTGAAAGCTCCAGCCTTCATTTCCGCCCAAACCGGATGTTCTTTCGGCAAGTCGGCGGCTCTAACCCACTTGTTTGGCCCCAACTCCAGATACATGTCGAAACCCAGCTGGAGCAGCCTATCCAAAGGTTTGCCTGCAGCTGTCAACTGAACCTTTGAAACGTCACCATACGCTACATAAACATATCTTCTCATGGCGTTTCACCTCCTACCACTCTTTTAACTAAGCTGATTACTTTCTCAGGGGTTATTCCATGCTCCTGCGGTTTTTCCAAAAGTTGCCATTTTAGTTCAACGCCTCCAACGTAGCCATAAGGAGTCCTTTGAACTGTCCTGTCGCATCGCCAAACCGTCAAGTCGTCGCGAAGCAGAGTTAATACGTCGCCCCCTTCCCTTTTCAGAGTTGTCTGCAGAATGTAGTAGGCGTGCGTCTCGCCGTTCTGCTTCATCAAGGTGAAGCCAACAATGCTCCCGGCTGCATTGTCAAAGCAGGCCTTGCGCCACTTTTCAAGGAGCGGTTTAAGCTCTTCAAGCGGCTCAGCTTCTGTAACAGGCTGTTGGGCTGACGGTTCAACAGCCTCAGACGGCTTAACCTCAGTTTCGGCTGAAGCCTCTTTAGGTTCGGCTTTTTTAGACGGTTTTATTTTAACAGTTTTGAACCACGGCATGTTATCACCTCACAAGTTTTGGTTTGCGGGACTGTAGGCTTTAATCTACAGTCCTTTCGCAAAAACAAGCCCAGAAAAACGTGAATCACATAAAATCTCATTTTTCCAAGCCCCCGGTTTTAAAACGCCAAACACGTGTATGCCTAACTTTAACGGAAGCTCGTTCTAGCGGGTAGACGTTGCCTTTCGCGGTTAAGAGCTTAACTAAAGCATCTTGAACCTCCTCAACGTCAGCTTTCAATACGGTGAATGAGGCCCAATCATCAGCCACTCCAAAGAATTGTCTATAAATCCTTTTGTTGGCCTTTTGTTCTAGAATGTAGCTGGTTATGAAACGCCATAGAGCCCTCTGTCCTTGGGCTGTTAGGCGGTAGGGTGTTTCGCATAAATACACGTTTATGTCCGCGTATCGTAGCCCTTTGCGGATTTTGATAACTTTTCTAAACTGATCAACCAGTTTTGCTCTGAAGTCTAGAAGGTCGAAACAGCTCAAGTCTCCATGACAGCTTTCGCATTCGTTGGGCGGTATAGGCTTGCCTAGTCCTATGCAACCCGGAACCGTTGAATCCCTAGTTAGGCTTAACTCTTTTTTGAAGTGTTCAAGGGCTTTAACCCGGGCTAAGAACCACGTCAAAGGGCCGCGGACTTTGATTTCGGTTCCGTCTGGAAAAGTCAAGTCCATTGGTAGGTTGCGGTTGCATTTTCGAGTAAACTCTGTGGCTTTCCAAGCGAAAACATCATCGATTCTAGCGGTTAAATGAACCCAACGGATCATTCCAAGGCGTATTCCAGGCTTACGTTCAGCTTTGGCAGCCTCAGAAGGCTCCTCCACAATTGCCTCTTCTTCGCTAGGGGCTTCAACCTTCTCTAATGGGTGTAAATCATCCAACTCGATTACTTTGACGGTTTTGATGCCGATAGGTTTGATAGGTGCGGAAGGCTTATAGGGGAGCCCCACTTCTATGACGGTGCGCCTTTTACGATCCTTTAAAACCTTAAGCCCAAGGCGGTTTTTCGCAATTCTGGACAATTTTTGGTTAAGGCCCTTCAACTCATCTGGGTCCGGGTTTGGGTCGTCAAGGATTATTTTTGAAATCTTAACGAGTGGAATCCTCAAAACCATTTTTTGCGGTTCTGGTTGCAGGTAGGGCTTTAACGTAGCCTTTTCATCTTCTACCCGGCTCACTAAGAGACCTTCCGAACCACTCACACCTATCGGCACTTCACCGCAAATCCTAGCTAAGGCATCATGAAATTGCTCCTCAAGCTGCCAGTCAGGATCTGAGGCTTTTATTTGGGCTTCAAGTTCTTGAGCCAGCTCATTTATCTCTTGTTTAAACTCTGGGTTCAACAAAAGCAAAGGCGCCAACACTTCTTTAATACGGCTGCTTGAAACATTAAACTCAGTCTCGATTTCTGGGGTTTCAAGAGTTTCGGCTTTTTGTTTAAGCTCAGAATATTTTCTAAATCGCCACAAAATTAGCTTGTTTCTGAGGGCTTGAGCCTCAGCTAAAAACTTTTTATCGCGATATAAGGGCATGGGCTTACTTTTCTCACGGGCAATAAAAGTTAAGCAGCGCGATTCAAGAGCTTTATCTCGAAACTCTTCCCTTGTAGCCAAAAGCTTAGGTCCGAAAACATAATACGAAATTGTTTTTTGAGGATTGACATCGTCAGCTCGCGTGTAATGGCCGAGCCGTCGGTCATAACCTATGTTGAGAATTTTAACTATAAATGCGTAGAGACTGCTTTTATCGAAGTCGGCTTCATCAATTAATGCGGTTCCACGCCAAAGGTTAATACGCCTAACTATGGCTTTGTCTGTGTCGCATCCAGCCAATATTATCGGCCGATAACAAATCGAGCCAACTGTGTCAAGCCAAGCCGATTTTCCGCGGCCCCATGGACCTAAAGCCCTCCGATAGGGTAGCCTAGGCAACAAATCATAGACGTAAGTTAGGAAAACGTAAAACGCGTCTAGTTTTCTTTCAAAATCGTTCGGTGCCTCGTGCCACCGGTTCAAAAACTCAACCACCTCTTTGAAAAGTTGTTCCTCTGAACCAAATTCCTCAACTTTGCTTGGCAAGAGCGTAAGCCCATTTTTCACGTCTGGATTCTTTATGGGCTTGTAGATTACATCGTTAAGCTCCATTTGCTCCGTTTGCTCTATTCGCCCCGTTTTTGGATCATAAACGAGGAAAAAGACTTTTTGGCCGTCGAATGCCTCTTCAATCAGCCGGCCGTCTGGAAGCTCTGCGGATGGAGTGCGGATAACCTTCTTTGGCCCCTTCAAAATTGGACAAGCCGCCTGATTGCAATGGGCCTTCAATAACTCGTCGTCGCAGCCGTAAACATACTTATGAACTTGAGCGCTTTTCAAAACATTTTCAAGCTCCTTCTCCGAAAGTGGCGGACTGTTCCGTCGGTTCCAAGCCTTAAGCTTGGCTAAAGCCCTTGACCGGCTAAGCCCTCGGAAATTCAGAAGGTATGAAGCCAAACGGATAGCTGACTCGTTTCTAACGCCTTCTACAACACCTTCAAGCAGGGCTTTTATACATGGCGGGCTGGGTCCCCGATAGGCCTTGCCAAGTTTTTCCTGGTTAAACCACGCCCCAAGGGGTTTTTCAACCTCAATTCCAACCTTCTCGAGGGCTTTAATGAAAAGTGCTTCTAGGTCTTGGACTTCAGTCGGGCTGTTATCGTTCAACCGCTTATAACCGGCGCTAGGGGCCATAACGCAGAGCTTATTTTCACCAATCAGCTCAAGCCCGCAAACGTTATGATAGGCGCTTATGCTCTGGGGCTTGGTATGGCTCCAGTATATCCAATGCTGACCTTTGCTAGGGGTTTCCTCAATCTGTGTTATTGGCAAGTTTTTGAGGACTTCACGGCCCTTCTCTACGGCCTCTCGGCTTAAATTTTTGACATCAAAGTCCACAGGCGCGAAAAATAAACCGTTTTTGGCTTTTGAACCGCAAATTACGGCGAATCCGTCGGCTTCAGCCCATGGAAGTTCGTTAAATTCTTGTTCAGTTTGTGGCTGGGTTTGCCATTTAGCCCATTCAACGAGCGGTTGCTTGCCCTTCAAAGGAACTACTGGAAGCCCTAAACTCCAATAGCCCCGTGCAGCTTCAGTAACATTCATGCTTTTCCTCTCCTTCCTTTGGCAAAATTTGGCTGCCAACTCTAGCAACATAGATTTTCTCGGTGCTCTTTGTCTGGTAAATCAGCGAGGCGCCAGACCTCAATAGAAAATCGCGGATTTTTTCAAAGGTCTTGAGGTCTGTGCGGAAAATCAAGGCAAAATTCAAAATGGTCTCATTCATTTCTGGTCGTCTCGTTTCCTTCTGCAACTCCTTGCACCCTTTACTATTAGTAAAGACCTTGACTAACAGTAAAGCAATAGAGCAACTGATATAAAAGGGTTTCGCATTAGACTATTAGTCAAGGGGTTGATTTGGACAACCGGAAAAACAAGAAGAGCGATCATGAATTTACAGAACTAACAATAACCATCTTTGATCCTCGTTTACCATTAATTAACTTTGGAGCCGGGTTATACTATCGGCTTATAACCTTTTTCTGCATAAAAAAGGAAACGACATGGCGAGAGCTGGAAAAAATATTCGTAAAAAACCCTAAAATTAAAACAACTAAGCAGACATTAAACGAAAAATTAAATCGTCTAATTAAGGCAGGTTGGATTGTGAAAACTAAGGACGAAACTGGAAGGACTGTTTACAGGCTAAAACGGGAAATAAACGTTAGAAGACTTTTAGATGCGCTTAAACAAATGATAGCATTTCTTAGTATAGTTGGTGATGAGTTTTTAAGACTTACAAAAGCTTTAGAAATCAATGATTTTGAAACTTATTTTGCATATCTTTCATATGAGATTGCAAAATTGTTTGATTCAAACTTGGATGCTGACACTCTGAAGAAACTTCAACTTATAATTGAAGACTATGTTAAAAACGTAATGCAGCTTTCCGAAAAGATTAAAGAAGTTCGTTCAATGAAAGCAGCAGAAATATACTCTGCAGTGGAATTCGAAACAATTATAGCTAATTGCATGGCAAATGTTGAAAAGACCAGTTTAGCTTTAAGGAGAGCTATTGATCTGCATAGGGCAGCCAAAATTTTAAGCGACCAAGAGGCCCTCAGACTATTTGATAAAATTATGGAAGCTGAACAGAAATTACGCTAAGTATGGCCCTCGTCCTAATACATCCGCTAAATCAGTATTAGCATAGCGTGCTATCTTGGTTTATGAGGTTGAACGGGTTCAACCAGAATAAAAGAGGAACGATAAATGTATCCGCTTTTCCGCAGCCAAATAATATATTGGCAAGTTTTTCCGAGGGCGGATATGTTCCGCTCATGTTTATGGCAGAAAAGCTACACTGCAGTTTCAAAAGGCTGCGTTTATGAGGCATAAGCATGGCTTCCGCTGAACGCCACTCAAAGGCGGCAACAAAATAATGGTTAAATCTATGGATAAGGGTAATTATACAAAGGAATGGTCAAGGGATGGCAAAGAAACACATCGTCAGAGTAGTCCTAAGCCAACAACAAAAAGAACTACTGGACAAAATATGTAAAAAGCTCGGTCAGAGCGAAAGCGAAACACTACGCATAGCCTTCTTACAATATGCTGAAAAGTTAAGTCTGGTAACTGAGAAAGTGCACAGCTAAATCCTAAATTTTTGTTTTGTGTTGGTATTCTGTGTTGTTGTCTATTAGTTTGTTATTATGAAGTATTGGTCTTGCGAGGATTTCCGCTATTTTTCGAGGTCTTCAAGTGTTTCCATCTTTATTGTTGTTTTTGTTTCTGGAGGTTTTGCGTCGTTTTGGCTATTAGTTCCTTAGGCTTTGAACCCATAGTAATGGAATTTGGTTCCCTAACGATGTCCAATTCTCCTAACCAAACACAATCTCCTAACAAAAGGTAAAACTATTTATTTACGCCGAAAAAATTTAAAACTTGCAAAATTCCCTTCGCCTACATATATACTTGTTAAGCAGAAAAATAAGAAATTCTAAAAATCGCTGAGAATGACAGAAAAAGGGGGTCTGAGACTTTGTTTATATTATGAATATCTTGTAGAGCTTTCTTAGCATAGGCATAACTATTCTTATTATGTCGCTTCCTTGGAATGATGTTCCATCTTTAAGTTTTCCGGTTATTGTTAGTGTTATAGTCATGAATCTTTCTTCGTATAGTTCAGTTAAGTTTACGTTGGCAAGAATATATGATATGACTTGAGCTCTCTTAAATTTAACCATCAAATCGGGAATACCATCACTATCATAATCCCCTATAGCAACAGGCTTCGATTCCGCCGGAATACTCCCATTTAACAATATTGAGGAAACATCAATATCGCTGACATTATAGTCTTCTGGAAACTCAACGTAAACGGTAATCCACTTACCCTTACTCCTCAAGTTTAATGTATCAGGGTCAATATTTATTGTTGCTGGAATTTTGGGGATATAATATACCTTTATCCACTCAATTCTGAATCCATGATTATACGGCATGTCATGGCAACCCGTGTATGCTGTAATGATTTTAGATGGTGTAATTTCAAAGATGATAAGTTCGTTTCCATAGCGACCATATGGATCATAGTCATGATAATAATGAACTTCTTTGCTTATACCATTGCATGTTAACGTAACAGGATAAACACATCCGCTACCGTAAAATTCCACACGATAAACCTCTCGAGTTTCAGTAATTTCAAGCACGCCAATTTCACAGAAGGAATCCTTGATAGGAGTTGTCCAAACTCCATTGCCCGGAGTAGCATGACATGATTTAAGGTTAGGATATGCAACATTTTGATAATAAATGGTATACTCTTCTGGGTTTGCATTTATAGAGTTGCATAACATTATAGAGGTCAAAGAAATCAATGTAATCACTGCTACGATTGGCGCAACTTTTTTCAACCTCATTCTCCTTCCTCCATTCCATAAAATGAATAATTAAAAAACGGCTTAAATTTTACGGTGTCTACATTATTTTCCAGTTTGTGTGTGCGTGTGCGCGCCTCTGCAAGTGTAATTGTCTCTCTGTTTCTTTAGGAATCAGATCAACGGTTTCAACGGCTAAACGTTCAAGCTTATCCGCCTGCCTTTTAGGCAGCTTGTCATTATATTGGCTGGTTGTCAAGGAGAACCGTTGCCCTACAGTTCCAAACGCTTATTTCAACTTCACTGTCAAAGGGTATAGGCGGGCTAATGGTGCAAGGTCATTCTGTCCGTGTAACCGGAAAGCCTTTCTCGTCGACTGGAAGCTCTTTCCCGTAGTATGGACAAAAAACATTTTCCATTCAGGGAGGCCGCCGGGTGAATGTAAAACCCCGCCAATATAATGCCAACGCTGCGGGCTGCGTTTCAAAACAACCCTCATCACCCATGTTCTGTTAAATCTTTCGGTGTCCTAATGGTGTTGAAAGTTCGGTGATAAGCAGGGTCGGAATTTATTTTTGCTGTTGCTTACGTTTCTTTAGTTACTAGGGCTGAATGGGCACCCCAGACAAAGATAGCAACCGCAAGTATGACTACGACCAATAAGTGCCAAGCCCGCATCGGCTACAGCAAACCTCACCAGTCAAACCATCACGGACAGCTTTCCGAAAACCGCAAACTGGACAAGGCCTCTTAAGCTCTATTTCAACCCGAACATAATGGCTAACATCTTTATCCGGCGGCTCAGTCAACTTAAACCCTCACCCTCAAAATTTTAGGGTCTTCATAAACGTTGCACAATGAAAGAAAAATGGGGTTTTGCGGGAGAAGTCACAAGCTTCTTGTGGGTTACAGCCAACACGCCAGCCCAATACAACTGTACGCGGCCGTCCATTTAGAGATAGGTTAATGCATGCATCTCTAGATCCATGAGCACCATTGCTTCTAAGACGACATTAAAAACAGTTGTAGTGTCCGATGTGGCTGCTTAATGACGGGGATTAGAAAACGGGGAAAGATCTGAAATACCGAAACTTTCTAAGAATTAAGAGTCAAACGAAATGGTTAAATCATTTTTCTCAGTTTTAAATTTTGGTTGGGCGGGCGGTAGCTCAGCTTGGTAGAGCTTCCGGCTGTAGACATCCGCCCAAAGGCGGGTGTCCCTTTCAGCCTGCCAAGCGTACATGCGTAAAGCGGAAACCGGAGTGTCGCAGGTTCAAATCCTGCCCGCCCGACCATTTTAAATATCTTTAAATTTTTCTGATGTTTATGGAGGTTTTAGCGTTGAGAAGCGGGTTTACTGTTCTTGTTATAGAACCCATTCATCCTTGTGGAATTGTGGTTCTAGAAAAGTATGGGAAGGTGGTTCAGCTTGGTTCCGGTGCTACTTGGAGGGATGTTTTAAGATTTTGCGGGGAGGCTGACGCTTTCATTTCGAGGGGTTTCGTTAAGATTCCAAGGGAGGTTTTGGAGGCTTCTGAAAGGCTTAAGGTGATTGGCATTCATGGGGTTGGTATCGACCACATTGATGTTGAATTTGCGGAAAAGAAGGGTGTGCGAATTGTTCGAACTCCCGAGGCGTTAACAGAAAGCGTGGCTGAATTCACTGTTGGGCTTATGTTGGCTTTGTTGCGGAAGATTCCTTTGGCTGACTCTGCCGTGAGAAGGGGTGAATGGGACAGAAAGTATAGTGATCTCGTCGGCGTTGAGCTTATGGGCAAAACTGTAGGGATTCTTGGGCTTGGGCGAATTGGAAGCGCCGTTGCCAAAAGGCTGCACGGTTTCAGTGTGAACTTGGTTTATTATCAACGAAACAGAAACATGGAGCTTGAGAGGCTTCTCGGTTTGAAATATGTTTCTTTCCATGAGCTTTTGAGGGTTTCAGACGTAATAACAATTCATGTACCGTTAACCCCAGAAACCTATCACATGATTTCTTCTAAGGAGTTTGACTTAATGAAGCGTGGCGTTTACATTGTCAACACAGCCAGAGGAGCCGTCGTAGATGAGAAGGCTTTGTATGAAGCTTTGGTTTCTGGGAAAGTTGCAGGTGCAGCCTTAGATGTTTTTGAGACGGAGCCTTTGGCTCTAAACAGTCCCTTAGCAAGGCTTGAGAATGTTATTCTTACGCCGCATCTAGCTGCAAGCTGTGAGGAAACTCTTAAAAGGCTTGCCGTTGCGGTGGCTGAAAGGGTTATCCAAGCCCTGCAAGAGTATGCATGGCAGCCTTGACTTTCTCTATGTCTTCGCTTAGTACTTTGTCTTCCTTTAGCATGGGTACTAGTTTTCTAATGGCTGAATAGGCTTTTCTTGTTCCTTTTCCAAGTTTTTCTGGTCCGCGGAGGTCTATTGCTTGGGCTGCGCAGAGAAGCTCTATGGCTATTATGTACTCTGTGTTCTCCAGTATTTGGGCGGTTTTTTGGGCGGCTGTTATTCCCATGCTTACAAAGTCTTCAAAGTTGGCTGATGTTGGAATAGAATCCACGCAAGCCGGGTGAGCCAAAATCTTGTTTTCAGAGGCTAGGGCTGCCGCCGTGTACTGGGCTGTCATGAAGCCGCTGTGTAGGCCTTTTTCCGCTTGGGGCGGTATCAAGAAGGCTGGTAAACCGTTGTTCAATTTTTCGTCTAGTAGGCGGGCTATGCGTCTTTCTGAAAGGTTGCCAACCATCGCCATGGCTATTCCAAGCAAGTCCATAGCTAGTGATACGGGTTGTCCATGAAAGTTTCCGCCAGATAGACACACGCCCTCTTCTGGAAAAACCAGCGGGTTATCCGTCGCCGAATTCATCTCGGTTTCCACAACTTTCCTTGCATAGGTTATTGCGTCTCTGGCAGCTCCTAAAACTTGTGGCGTGCATCTCAAACTGTAAGGATCATGGGGGCGTCCAACACTTTTCATGGCCTCTTTGCTTGTTCTGACAAGCGTGCTGCCTGCAACAAGCTCTCTAATGTTTTTGGCTGTAGTGGCTTGTCCAGTGTGGGGTCTAGCCTTATGAATTTTCTCGTCTAAAGCGTCCACCACGCCTTGCAAGGCCTCCATGGATAGGGCTGCAGCTATTTCCGCCGTTTTAATGAGGTTTTCCGCCTTGTAGATGTTGAGGGCGGCTATGGCTGTCATCACTTGGGTGCCGTTGTTTAAGGCTATGCCCTCTTTAAAGTCCAGTTGGATGGGCTTTATTCCAGCCTTTTCCATGGCTTCCCTTCCGCTTAGAATTTCGCCTTTGTATTCGGCTTCACCTTCGCCTATTAGCACCAAAACCATGTGAGATAGTGGCGCTAGGTCTCCGCTGGCGCCCACAGAGCCCTTTGCCGGTATTGTTGGGTGCACGCCTTTGTTGAGCATTTCCACGAGGGTTTCGAGGGCTTCTAGGCGCACGCCTGAAAAGCCCTTAGCCAACGTGTTTGCCCTTAAAAGCATGGCTGCCCTAACAATTTCTTTGGATAGTGGTTTTCCAACGCCGGCAGCGTGGCTTCGGATAAGGTTTACTTGAAGCTGTTTCAGTTTTTCTCGCGGTATTACAGTGTTGCTTAAGGCTCCAAAACCCGTGTTTACACCGTAAATGGTTTCGCCCTTCTCCAAAAGGCTCTCCAAAACTTGGCGGCTTCTTTTCACTTTGGCTTTCACGCTTTCCGGAATGGAAACCTTTGCCCTTTCATAGGCGACCTCAACAACATCCTCGATGGTTAGGGTTTCCCCGTCTATCTGCACAACTTTATGCATAAGGAATTCTCCGTTCATAAACCTCAGCACTTAAAGATTTTAAATTCTTTGGAAAAGAAGCCCTGTTTCTCTTTTCTTGACGTTTTCTGGAAATGTTTTTCATAAAACTTTTATATGTAACGTTTGTGTGGATTATGCTTAGAGCTTAAGCCTTTAAGGTGCTGTTATGGAGCCTAGCAAGAAGCCTTTGAACGTTCTTGTTAAGCAGTTAAACGCGAACATTGTCGTTGTTTTGAAGAATGGCTGTGAGTATAAGGGCAAAATGGTGAAATGCGATGGGCACATGAACATTCTCTTGGAGGGTGCCACTGAATGTCATGGAGACCAGCCTGTGGCCAACTATGGGAACATTTTGCTGCGTGGGAACAATATTCTCTACATAATTTTGGATGCTCTTAAGAAATAGTGGGCTTTCTCCCTTTACCAGTTACGTAGGCGTAGGCATCCTCTAGGTTGACGTTTAACAGTAAGTGTTTGCGTTTGAAAAAGGCAATTACGTTTTCCACGTCGCGTTTTAACAGTTGCTGGGCGTTGGGGTGATCCTTTGTCACATGTTGGGGCCAGTCTATTATGAGGATGTGGTTGTCTGGTTTTAGGATGATGTTGTATTCGCTTAGGTCTGCGTGGATTACTCCGGCTTTCAGGTAGGCTTTTCGGATGTTGCGTAATATTTCCATTAGCACCTTTTTTGGGTTTGGGATTTCGCGGAGTTGGGCGAGTTCTGCGCCTTCTATGGCGCTCATGGCTATGGCGTGGCGGTTTTGGCTTATTGGTTTTGGTACAGCCACGCCTTTGGGATAGACAAGCGTTAACGCCTCATATTCTTTTTCTGCGGCTTTTCTTGAGCGGAGCAGCCAGTGTATGTCTTCTGTTGTCCAGCCGCGTTTGCGTCTTGTTTGGCGGAAGCTTATTCTTCCTAGGCGGTGGAATTTTATGGCTATGCGTTCGCCTGTGGGCGTTAAGGCGTCGTAGACGTCGGCTTCTTTGCCTACGCCTAGTGGTTTGCCGAAAGCCTCTAGGATTCCGGCTTTTACGAAGGCGTTTATCGCTAGACAGTCGTAGCCTGCGTAGTTCAGCGTGTAGCCCAAATAGGGTTGTCGTGTTTGGCGTATTAGGCGAAACTTGTGCAGTTTTTCAAGGCGGAAGGTGGCTTCCTCCTCGTTGAATTTTGAGTATTTTATTATGACTTCTTTTGGCACATACTCGTGTTTTGTCATGGCTGCTTCGATGACTTGCAGTATGCGGAAGTCTTCGTTTTCAAGGTTTTTGAAGGCTTGGATGGCTTCGGCTGACATCACTAATGCCTAAAATAGGCGCGTTTGCTAATTAAACTATGCATTTATGGCGGCTGGTGGATGCTTATGGAAGGCGACGTGGGCAAGGCGAGGCTGCCAGTGCATGTGCGGGAAGCCCTTGAATCGGATAGAGATGCGGTTTTCGAGTTTTGCCGCCGCACTTGGAGCTGGGGCGACTACATTCCACATGTCTGGGACAAGTGGCTTCGAGAACCCAACGGAAAAGTTTTCGTCGCCACCTTGGACGGTGTGCCCATAGGCATACAACACATAACCATTGACAAGCCTGGCGAAGCGTGGCTTAGCGGTGCCAGAACGGCGCCCCAGTACAGGCGTATGGGCGTAGCCAAAGCCATAACTGCCAAATGCCTTGAATACGCCAAAAGCATGGGCGTTAAAGTGGTGAGGCTTGTCACCGAGTCGGATAATGTGGCGGCGCTTGCCGCAGTTCAGAAAATGGGCTTCACGGCTGTCGCCGAGTTCCTTGAAATGGAGCTGGAGAAGCCTTCAGAGGCAAGTAGCCGCCTTTCACGGTGGGCTGATGTTGGCAGCCTTGAAAGTGTTTGGGGTTACTTGCAGGCTTCAGATGTTTACCGCCTGGCTGCGGGATTATACACAGTGCTTTATCACTGGTATTCCTTGGATAAGCCTGACCTGGAACGCTTTATCCAGCATGGAAAAGCCATAACCTATGCTGGCGAAGGCGGAACCGTGGACGGCTTAATTTTGGTAGATGACACGGTTACCAGCGAATGGCATGAAAAAGCCATTCAAACATGCTATATAGACGGTGCCTATGAGGCGGTTTTAGACATGGCTGGATTTCTGCTGGCTTACTGCCACCAAAAAGGCATTGAGAAAATTTACGGGTTTACATGCAACCACAAGCCAGTAATAGACGCCTTGGAAAAGTTTGGCTTCAAAAAACCAGAAAAAACAGCCATAATCTTCGAAAAACAACTATAAAAACGTCAATTTTGCTAACCGTGGCAAACCACAAAATTGATACCCCTCTCTAGAGTTTTTGGCAAACGCTGGAAAATGGAGCCTTTTTCACCCCTATTTTCCCTAGCCCCTCCCTCTCTAGGATTTTCAAAAACATGAAGCTTTCCATTTAAAAATCATATCCCAAAACTCGCTAAAAACAAACCAAAAGAAGTGCAATCGACTTAACAGAATAGCTTAAAAAATATAAGAATGGATTTGCTTCTTCATTATTCGAGAAAATGTATGAAGACCAATGTTTGGTGTTATGCTGGGCAACGTCGGGCAAATATCATCTGCGTGTTTCCACCTGTTCCGAGAAATGGCTCACATCAAAGATTAACTGAGTTTTATGTTATAGATTGTGCTGAAACTGACTGTCCCTACAGAAACAAAACTAACCCTAATAACAATGGAAAATGTTTGATAAACCAAAAAATCGAAAATCCATGGCTATAACATAAAAGTTCTGTATAAGCAATCTTCCGTTGGGTTGAAATTAAAATTTTGCTAGGACTTTTCAATTCTACTTTATTCGTAGTTGTTCTATTTGTTGGGTGTTTGGTCTTTCCACTGTTATGGTTTTTTCTGGTTTTGTTCTGCCATAGCGCACTTGCACCTTGCCAGTCTTCTGGTCTGAGTAGTAGGCTGTTAGCTGCGCCGCCTTTTCTATGGCT
>Ga0209394_1001404_pt1 | contig 14167 bp, 10 predicted proteins | sample JNZ201metaG_FD_184122 | JGI IMG/M metagenome (GOLD analysis project Ga0209394, IMG submission 184122) | Hot spring microbial communities from Jinze hot spring, China to study Microbial Dark Matter (Phase II) - JNZ 20120812A (SPAdes) (version 3) ... | reverse complement strand
CTGCAACCGCTTCGTTTCCACCATGCCTACTACGCCAAACCCTATCCACCATCGAAGAAATATTCGAGACCGCGCCATAAGAGACACCATACTTATTAAACCACCTCTCAAACCGCTCAGCTTCCCTAGCAATCATCTGCTCATAGCTGAGCTTAGGTTTCTCCAGGCTAGAAGCATATATGTAGGAGCCTATCTCAATATGCTGGTGAGCGTCAACAATAAACCACTTCCTCTCCAATCATATCACTCTCCTCGGATTAATCCTGAGAATCCTAGCCATAGATAGCCCTAAAATATCAAGGGCCTCCTCATCACTTAAGTGGCCAGAATCCCAAAGGTCAAAGACCTCTTGGAGCTCTGAGCGCATACTCGTTGTAGGCCAGTCGCTCCCGAATACGACGCGGTCTTTCCCCAGGATTCTGGGCGATGTAACGCCGCCTATAGATGTTTCTAAGATGAGGTTCTCAACCCTTTTAGCGGATTCAAGAACATGCTTATCATTCCTAAGTCCGGAATGCGCCATTATAAATGTTACATCCGGGAACATTTCGGCTTGGTCCGCGAATTGTCCAGCAACGGTCCACGGCTCCGTTCCCGAATGGATTAATACTGGGACTCTGTATTTAGCTGCCCTTTCGAAGATTAAGTTTAGGACTGGCTCCTTGAGTAGGCAGTATCCGTCCTGATTCGGGTGGAGCTTAATTCCCCTAAATCCCCTATCTCTAATGTAGTAGTCTAAGTCATCTAGGACATCGCTGAATTTAGGATTCAATCTAACGAACCCTATAAGCCTATTGGGATACCGTGTTACCGCCTCTAATACCCGCTCATTCATCATCTTAATCTCATGTGGTAAGCCTCCACCCGAAACACAAGCCATATCCACACCACAGCGGTCCATCTCCCTAATTAAGTCTTCGGCCGTCCACCGCCTATCCGTGAAATAGCAGGTTAAATAGGAAGCGCCAATATGCGTATGGGCGTCTAGAATAAAAGGCTTCTCAACACCCCTCCACTTTGGGAAGCGCATATTTAAAAGGAGGATCGCACGGGTATTTTAGTTTTTAGTCTGGGAAAAGCCACTAATATTATCTTCTCAGTAATTATCAGTATATAATGCTACTCTTTTGCGCATGCTAATGCTACTTTTATTTCATCAAAGTCTTTAGTGTGCATATTTCCATAATTATAGAAGTTTATGAATCTCACGTGGGCTTTTCTGGCAGTCTCAATCATCTCCAGAGAGAAGTTTCTTGTTCCAGGTAGCATATTAATATTGAGCTGCAACTTAGCTTCTGGAACCATTAATCTAATCATCGACGCTTGGTAAATAAGCTGCTCGGGGGTAGTGGGATTCACAATATAATAGTTAACAAGCTCCCTAAGCCTTCTGAGTAAGAGGAAATCACAGTACATCGATACCGAGCCTTCTCTACCCAGTCTTCCTATTCTCTCTCGCATCTCAGATAAGACTTGAATTAATGTATCCGCCTGAAACCTCATGAAATCTTCGAGCCCCTTCATTTGGACCACCATCTGAATGAAGGATATGGTATTCACTCTCCCCCTAGTGATGGAATCCGCGACTCTAGGCTCCATATTCATGTAAACCCTCATTACTTCCTTAGCATCTCTCTCCATAGTCTCCCAATCATACCCCATATTCTTGGCCGCCCTTCTACAGTTATCACAGAAGCACATTTTTAGAAGAGCATCAGTTAAGTTGTCAGCGGCAAGCCCCCTTGGGTGGGGTAGAAGCGAGCCAAAATTAAGCGATTCTAACTCGAGACCACTCACATCGTAGTTTGAGACTATATCCTCTATGAGCGCAAGAAGATACTCCTTAGAATTTGGATTGTTTGGGCAAAGCCATGTTGGGTCTCTCACACCAAAGATATTCTCAATGGCGCATTCGGGGTTCTCAGCGGCAAGCCTCTCATTTCTTAAACATATTATCCAGGCAAAAACTTGGACATTACGTTCCTTAGCCTCTTTCAAAGCAACATCTAGGGCGTCATAATCACCAAGTTGCCTACTTTTTATCGGCTTCAGCCTCGTTCCCCTATAATATTCTGGATGTGGATTAAAATAGACCACACCAGCCTCAGGGATATAGAATCTCCTCCTCAGATTATGTTGGAGAAAGAAGCCTCCGCGGAAGGGTGGGCCACCATGATATGTGGCGGCTATAGTTACAGAGTTTAGGCCAGCCCTATCAACTATATTGTCAAACGTTACCTTTGCTCCATCGTCAAATAAGTCCCATGGATGCAGGTAAATCCCAGCAATCATAACATATAAACTCCTAAATTTTCTACTTCTATCGCGTATATCATCACTAGAAATCACTTTACACGATATCTCTCCAGAGCCCTCTCATCTAATGTAACCCCTAATCCCGGCCCCTCTGGAACCCTCACTTCTCCATCCTTAACCTCAAGATTTTCCTCAATTAAGTCATCCTTATATAGGAAGTGGCTGAAGACAAATGTTATCGATGGGAGAACAGCCATCTTCATAGCTGCTGCCATATGAAGCCCAAAAATCTCCATCGGCCCCAAACCAACAACCTCAATCCATAATGGCATTCCCTGAACTTCGTAGCCTCCGCTTGCAGTAGCTCTCCCAATGGCCATCTCAGCAATAATACCACTCTTGAGTGTTATTCCAGCTCCAAACTCCTCAACCACAAAGTAGTCCACCATCCGTCTCTCAATGGCGGTCATAGGATTAGGTGTCCAATCCGAGCCTGAGCCTAAACCCATATGCATAGCTAGTGGGATAACCGTTTTGCTCTTAATCTCTAAGTAGCCATCGATATTCTGCTGTGGGATGGGGCTTTCGAGACAAAAGACATTGTAGCGCTCAAGGGCTTTAGCAACCTTAACCGCCCTTGAAGGAAGCCATAGCGTGCAATTAGCATCAGCAATCACCTGAATATCTGGAGTAGACTGAAATATGGCTTTAACTTGCTCAACGGGGTCCCTTGCCGGACGTATCTTAATTTTATGAACCTTAAATCCATTCTCAGCCGCATAAATGGCTTCACCAGCTAGGGTTTCTGGGGAAAAGCAGTGGCTCCAATAGGCAACGTTAACCCTATTACGATAAACCGGCCCAAAAAGTTTACAGACTGGCAGGTTAAGAGCTTTCCCCATCAAGTCGTAGATGGCTATTTGAAGGGGCCAGATTGAATCGTCAAGAATGAACTCAAATGGATTGTGGCCAATAATTTTGGGAATTAGATGTCTTGCATCCGGCCCATCAGCAATCCCCACAAGCCCGTTGTCAGTGTAAACCTTATATATGAAGGTGTGAATTCCATTCGAGGACATTCCAGCCTTAGACATGTGCTCTCGAACTCTTTCAGCCCAAGGAACATTAACCTCAAAAACCTCCACATCAGTAATCCTCAACTAAACTATCCCCCCTCACCTACTCCATGATTTCTGAGGTTATAAAATCCTTTTCAAGGTTTAAAACTTTAGGAAGTGGAAAGAGGCCAAAATGATGCCGTCATGAGATTTTATCTAACTCAGCGAAGTCCTCCTCTGTGAGCGAACTTAATGAGAAGACGGTTATTCCATTAGCACCCTCCTCTTTAAAGACCTCTGCTTGAGCTCGCACCTCTTGAGGTGATAATATTGATTGACTTGATGCTTTACCCAGCCCCTCATATAATATTGCATTCGCGCCAACAGCGGCTCTATGATTTCTGGCAAGATATCGAGCTACCTTGAGGTCATACTCGTATGTCATGGGGCAGAGAAAATCCACAATCCCCTCCTCAATCCATCTCGGCCAATCCTGCGATACGGTAATCAAGCATCTCGGATAATCTTTGAAGACGGCTGCCGAAAGCATGATGCTTGGATTTATTTGCCTCATTTCGTACCTTAGCTCTCTTACGAAGCTCGTTATATTTTCAGCCTTCCACCTAACCCAAAGCGACAGCGACTTATCGGGCCTAATAATATTTTTTGGGTCTATTTGATGGATTCTCATGAATTCACTTCTACAGTGGTCGCAGAAGCAGCCCTCAGCCTCCTCCGGATACCTTATATAGTCTAACTGTATTCCATCAACCTCATATTTTCTCACAACCTCAAGAATGATGTTCTTTTCGTGCTCCCTCACTCCCCTTTTTGAAGGGTCCGCCCACCTAAATATTTCTCTTCCACCCCTATCAACTTGAACAAACCCTAGGTTTTGAGAGAGCCACCAGCCAGGTTCTGATGGGATACCCCAGCCTCTCCAGTGCCCCTCACAGAAAATCACGAATGTCGCGTGAACCTCTATTCCCATGCTATGTGCTACCTTAATTGTTTTCTCTAGGGGGTCACCATCTCTCCAGTCTGCCATAACAAATCTCGCATCTGGAAGCTCCGTTGGATATATCACATCGCTATCCTCACCCTTCACGAAAAGGAAGACCTTAGAGAAGCCATGCTTGCTTAAATTTGAAAAAACCCTCTCGATATCTTTGAGGGAGCTCCCAAGGTCCCCTCTATGCATCCAAACGGACTTTACAAACATGTATTTACCTTTGGAAAGGATTCTTAAATCTTTTTTACATATATTTCGAGATGTCTCTTTTCCTCCTCCACATAAAAGCTAGTATGGAGAAGCGAATAGGGACGCCTTAATCATATATATAGCTGCCGCAATCGCCGTGGAGACCGAAATTCCTATTCCGAAGCCCGCTGGTAACGTAATCTTATATTTCTTCCACCAATCCTCACCCAGAAACCTCCTAAGTAGGGGCTCAATTATCATGCCTATAAACCACGCTAAAGTATTATCTATGTAGAATGTTGGTGAGGCACCTATAATAAAACCTATAAATGAGAATGGGAGTTTCAATTTGGTGCTCAACGCGTAGAAGGCACTGGCAACAACAAACGAAATAATCACAGCATTAAAATCTAGGTTAACCCTTCCCTCAATCGGTATTTTGCCAGTTATTATTGAGGGCCAAAAGAGCCACTGCACCGCGTTTGCAGGCCACTCTATGGCTGGCTGGAAAAATAGATTTGATGGTATTGGCGAGAGAGACCAGAGAATATTCGTATAAATGAAGCTTAGCGCTAGCGCCACCGGAGCTAATACAAGTATCCATTTTATGTATGTCATCGGTCTTACGCCGCAAGCCTCACCAACAATCCAACCATTATTCACAAGAACAGCTGGAACAGAGCCGGGAGTTGCTGGCGGGAAACCCCCTAAGAAAACTTTAATGTCCCTATAGCCAGAAGCCCATATGAGCATGTGTTCCACATTAGCTATTCCAGGCCCTCCAAAACCAGTTTCAGCAACCCCCCACCCAAAGAGGATGGCGAGTAGAAAACCGAAGGCTGCATAAGCTATGTAGGGCCATAGCGGGAAGTCTGGAAGAATTAGGAGCTTTGATATAGATATGCTTGCTGCGGTGGCCCCAAAATACAATGCCAATAATCTAATTAATGATAGTTCCCCTGCCTCCCTTGTCCTTCTAAAGAGGGATTTTATGCCACGCACATAAAATCCCATATTTAAGATGACTGGAGCTATGCCCGCAGCCAACGTTAAGCCGATGAATGGACCGAACCAAAGGTCAAAATATGAGATTCTATACATTTCAAAGATTCTTAATCCGGGGTCGTAATCTCTCCTCCACAACGCTGTGTAGGGAGAGTCTATTTTTAGGGCAATATGATTCCCTATAAAGAAGAATATTAGTGAGGAGATAAAGGCGCTGATGACAACATTTCGTGGAATTACCCATCCGGCCATAACGGTCGCGAGGTTAATTGTAAAGGCCAAGGATGCCCCCGGAAGATAGGCTTGGAGAGCTCTTGTGAAGTCCCTATAGAGGAGCTGACCGGGCTCGATTGCTGCACCTAAAAGAGCGAAGGATAAAATTGGAGCCACATAAAAGATTAAGCCCCATATAACCCCCGCCACACCCGAAAGATATAATACGCGTCTCCTTACCGGCTCAACCTCAACAAGTCCGACTAACTGCTGGATTTGTATCTGCGCTGCCGGAAAAGGCATCCTTTCCTCTTTTCTCGCAAACAACGACGCTATTATAAAGGCTGTGGAAACCCATAATGCCATATCTATAGCTACTCCAGCTAGAAGTAGTAGGATATTTGGCAGCCAATCTAATCCTAAAACTCTAGGCATATAGGGGTTATAGGCTATTTCAGGCACATACCACCAATATTTCCTCGCTATATCGCTTATGCCGAGACTTTTCCAAAGTGGAAAATTCACGTTAAATGTTCTGTTTATAAATCCCACCCACACGGTCAGAAAAGTGGGGGTTATTGTTCCAGCAACATAAGCGCACAGAAAATATATTAGAAAGGCCTCCTGTTTAGTTAGCGGGTTACCTGTCAATCTCCCTATCTCAACCATAAGTAGAAGAGTTATTATTCCGGCTCCAAGGGTGAGGGACGAACCACCAACCAACATTAAAAATAGGTTGGTTGGGGCAATCACAAGAAGAGCGAATAATACTGCTAGTAAGACCCTACTAGTAAATTCCCTTTTCTTTAACTCAGAAGATTCCACTTCAATCACCAACCAACTCCAAATATTTTCTCCTCTCACCTGGAGTTAGACTCCGCCATAACAGCATCTGCTCCCTAATGACCCTTACATAACTTCTAGCGGAAGCTTCCCATCTTCCCAGCGGTCCACCTTTATGCTCAAGTCTTAAGGCAAACATATATTTCCCCTCTTTAAGGAAAACTCTAAGGTCTGTAAACTGCATTAGTCCGGTCTCAAACGGCGCCAGCCTAATAACACTCTTCAAGGCACCTCCCTCTCCCCTAACCCTCTCAATAATCGTTGAAGAGGAGGCAAAGATGCTTCCAGACCTCTCGACAGTATTAGCGTCTAAGTACTCCTTTAGGAATAGTAAGATTGCAATCGCCTCTCTTTCATTATCGGTATAGAATGGGAGTGGAATCTCCCATATGCCCCCAACGGGTTTTGTTGGAATCTTCCATTTCCTTTCAAGTGATGGCGTAACCATTGTTCCAGCTTTTAGGGCGGGATATAAGGAAGATGCTAGAATCGCTAGGAGTGATAGCCCTATTGCAATAGCTACCGAAGCAGAGGAATAGTTTGGAACGAAGCCGGCGGCTGGTGCAAAAATGAGTAAGAGCTTTAGTAATCCTATTCCGGCAACATAGCCTATAATAGCCGAGAGAAGCGCGTAAGCTACCGCTTCTATAAGGAACAACCCTGTAACATTAGTTGGGGATAACCCTACAATGCTGAATATTTTCATCTCCCTAGTTCGTTCATACACGCTGGCTAAAAGGGCATTAAAAACCGCGAACACAACTATTACGAGAGGAACCGTCAACATACTTAATCCGGAGATTTGAACCTGATTTCTTCTACTAAGTAACCTAACCTCGCCATTCTTTTGCCCAATAACTATTTCCAGGCCATAAATATCTATAAGCGTATAAATTCTGTTTATATCAATAGGCTCCTCCTCAGGAGAAGTAATTGATATTGTCCTTATTTGGCCACCAATTCGAAGAGCCCATCCAGCTGGAATTACCATAACATTAGCCCACTTAATCTTTAGAAGCCTATTCGGAGATGGAAGAGCCGCAAGTTCGCTTATCCCCATGGTATACATGCTCAAGTCTATTGGAGTCGGCTTATCCTGGTCTAAATCCACTAATTCAAGCGTGGAATCCATATCACTATCCTCTAGTATGCCAGCAACAAAGAATCTGAGACCATTCGCAGTGAATGTGCTATTTACTGAGAGACCTAGCTTATTACATGCCGTTCTCGGGAGTAAAGTGGGTATAATTTCTCCATGCTCGCTCCATGATAGAGGGAGGAAAGGCTCCATGAACTTCCCCAAAGAATAGAGCTCTATTAGCCCCTGTGTTAAGCCGAGTATTGCTTGGAAGGAGTAGAAACCTCTATTGGTTGATACTTCAAAGTTCCTCTCAGTGAACGTCTTATGATTGAAGTTCGGGTAATACCAGACTTGATAATCCACCTTCAAGTTCCCTCCAATAAGCGTCTTAACAATATCCACAAGACTTGCTGATAATGGACCTAATCCTATACGCTTAACTTGAATGCCACTATATAGTGCTATGGGGCTTCCACCAGATGGTCCTGGAAGCGGAGCATATCGAGTGATTATAATCGTGCTCATTGAGGTTAAAGATGTCAATGATGAAACTAATATTATTAAGGTTAGTAGCATTAATGTTGTTCTGAAAGGTCTCTTCTTCATATACCCGGTTCCCAGGGAGAAGGCTGCCAAAACCTGAGATAGCCGCGATATCTCCTCTCTATGCTTTCCTACAAGCTTTTTTCTGATCTCTCTGAAGGTAGAAGATAATTCTCCGAAGAATATTGAGAGAATTGGCATTAAAAGTATTACTATTGCGAAGCCCACTACTATTGTGAGCGGACTTGAGGAAAGCGTGAAACCAGGATGGGAGATTGTAAAGAGTATATATGTGATGAAGGTTATGACGCATATGAAGACCAGCGATTTATATCCACCCTTGCCGTAAACAACTTTCTCCATAATGTAAGCGAAGGGTAGTAGGAGCGAAGCAAAGAATACCGTTGTCGCGGTTACATCATAGTGGAGGTGGATTAAACCATTATATACTTGGCTCTCTCCCAGCCATGCTGTATAAATAAGCGAGTACGCCTTACTATACTCCTTATTATTAAGGTAAAATTTGGCTCTCTCTAAGAAAACTTTGCAGCTTCTATGGAGATTAATGAGCCTAGCATCCGTTATACCATAACTTTCTAAAGTCCTAATCCGCTGCTCATTAACCCTAAGTAAATCCTCAACAATCATTATCGGGGTTACGCGGATTTCTTCACCCTCTCTTAAAATTAACCCCTCACCATGCGGGTTCGTTTCAGTTGCGTTAACAAGTAAACCTATTAGGGACCTATCTGACGCTATCATTTTAATGCCGGCCTTAATCTCTGGAGTAATATATATCACCCAGACATTCGAGAATTCATTCTGAAAGCCCGCATAATATTCATTCTCAGCACCAGTTACTATATTTATTGGGGGTGTAGCTGAGACTAACCTAGGATAAAATTGCTCAGAGAAAGGTATAACATTTCTAACAGCCGCTTGAACGACATCCACAGGGTCACCTGAGACCGGATCTACAAAAGATGATGAAAGAATATAGGGACTGACTGCATCGAATAAGATTATTGATGCAGGCTTATAAACTGGCAATTTGAGTGGGTAACCGCGCCTATAAACTGCTGGGATACCAATCATTAGGGGGCCGCTCCTAATAAATCTGCCAGAAGAATGTATACCCTCCATATCAACCATGCTTACTAATCCAGTTTTATTTTCTATGACAAAAGCGTGGAACTCATAGCTCGGTCCTGTGGCACCAGCGTACCCATAATATATGGCTGGGGAAGCTAATCCTTTAATCAGAAAGCTACCCTCTCTATCAACAGCCGCTATAATATAGCTCCTAGGGTCCCATGGCTGGTTTACAACGACAACCAATCCTGTTTCATTAGTCTTAAGATCGCTAAATCTATCCGCAAGCGGATCGTATACTTGTAGATTTCCTCTAATAGCTGATAATCCAAGTCCTCCGGGATATATGGTATATATCTCTGTTGGTTTCGCCTTAGTTTCATAATCAATGCCCAGAACATCTCTCGGCACATTTAAGATAACCCATATGAAGCCCAACGAGAATAATGCTTGCGGCTCGAGATTCTCAATTCTCACTCTCTCAAGACTATCATTTGGAGTCCAAAAATAGGATCTATAGTCGTATATTGTTCTAAGCGTTAATGCTGGTGTTCCAGCGATCATAGATGGTTCGGTTTCCAGATAATCTCTATATGGAAGGAAGCTTAATCCACCCCATTTATCCCCCGGTGGATATATGAGTCCAATTGGATCTGCGGCCCCTCCCTTAGAGTCGTCTTCATCTCCAAATATAATGTTGTAGTCGGGGTATTTGTTGCCGGTTACAATGTTTAGCGCGTTCAGAACGCTCACAATATTTTTGCCCTTCACATCTTGCTTGAAGACTGCCATTAGGCACTCGATTCTTCCGTCGTAATATGGCACTTTTAAATTGAGGGGCCTATATAGGAGGGATGTGAAGAGCGCACCAAGCCTATTTGAGCCCGTAGATAAATCGAGACCAATCCATGCATAAACCTTGAAATCGCTCGGTGTTGTGTATGGCCAGTCTCCTCCAGCCCTCCCATTAAAGAGATAGTCCATCACAAAGTTTCTGGCACCTGCAAGCGCCTGCCAATGGCCTGAAAGAGCAACAAACCAGACGGTTCTCTTAGGACCAAGCCCATATCTAGAGACTTCTGCCATAACTCTTGCTATCTCCAGAAGGACAGATATGCCGCAAGCCTCCTCAGCGCCCGGAGCAACCTCTGGAACTGGTGACCATGAGTCGAAATGTGAGGAGACAATTATTATGTCATTCTTCAAGTCCGAGTCTGAACCCTCTATAACGCCTAAAACGTTGATTCCATTAACGATTTCCCAATGCATATTACTTATTATTTTAACTTTAGAGCCTCTTTTCGCGAGCTCATAAATTAGCGTCTCATTATAGGCGGCATAGTATCTTGGAAAGTATAGGGGAGATTGAATAAACTTGCTTATACTCTCACCCATCACTGTTTCTTTTGCTGGCAGAAATATTACTGCCTTCGCACCAAGTTTAGCAGCATTTATCCAGCCGAAGCCACTATCATAATTCATGACGACAATCTTTCCCGCAACATCTTTTCCATCAAAATCCTCTAAACTTCTACCCCCCTCGATAAGAAGTAATTCGCCCTCAAGCCCCTCTGGTGGAGTCTTACTTGTAACCACAAGGTTCGGCCATACAGTAAATAATCTTAAAACTAGCCCCTCAGACTCCACAATTAAATCCGCATAATTTTCAATGGGGATAGTATGCGGATATTGGTGATAAAAGCCATCGGGGCCAGGCTTTAGACCATACTCAGAAAATTTATCTACTATATACTTTGCAGCTTCATAAAAGCCCCGGGTTCCAATAACTCTTGTCTTTAAAGACGAGAAATATAATATGTGCCTTACTATTTCCTCCATATTCACAGCTCTCATTAGAACTGCTATTTCCTCAGAGCTTATAGAAGCAATCGCTAGGCTACGAGACAGAGAACAAAAAGATTTTATTGGCATATGAGAGACCAAAGAGACTAATATAATTATAGAGAGAAACGAAAAAACGAGGAGGTGCAGAAACTTATTCAACACTTCTTCTCCCTTTAATTAAAATCCTAAAACCGAGATAAATATTTTTTTAAAGCGTGAAAGACAAAATTTTCTTTACCAAATCTCTTCTCCAGAAATATCAAATTTATTTTGCAATGTCAATCCATAAGGGTTTGCTGTTAGGCATGCTCTTTGTTGTTCTAAAATATATTTTTGATAGCTAACTCTAACTGACGCTCTATAGTACACGTATTTCATGTCATTCATATAACAGGATATGGAAATGATAGCCCAGTCCTATGGAATTTACCTTTTATTGCTATCTGCCTTCCGCACTTTGGGCATCTCATGTCAGCGGTTAAATTCCATCTCACTATATCAAACCCAAATCTCTTTATTACTAGCTCTCGACAGCTTGGGCAATACGTGTTTTCATATTTATGGCCTGGAACATTCCCCAGGTAAACATAGTTTAGTCCAGCCTCTCTAGCGGCTTCATAAGCCTTTTCAAGAGTTCTAATTTCAGTAGATGGAATATCGGTCAATTTGTAGTCTGGATGGAACCTTAGCAGATGAAATGGCGTATCCTCACCCAGATTCTCTCTAATCCATGATGCAAGCTCTTTTATTCTTTCTATAGAATCTCCTATTTTTGGCACAACAAGATTCGTTACTTCCACATGAATGTTCCTCTTTCTCATTTCCTTTAGGGCTTCAAAAATCGGTTCGACTGATGGAACCATAGAAAACTTCCTGTAAAATTCCGGGTCTCCTCCACCCTTAAAGTCTACAGTTGCTGCATCTAAATATGGCGCAATAATCTCGATGGCTTCAAGCGTCATATAGCCGTTTGTAACGAACGTGTTGAATAAACCATGTTTATGGGCTAATACCGCGGTGTCATAGGCGTACTCAAAGAAAATTGTTGGCTCAGTGTAAGTGTAGCTTATACCCTGGCAACCATGCTCCATTGTTGCTCTAACAACCTCCTCAGGCGGAAAATCCCTGCCAACAATATCCCTCTCTTGGCTTATACTCCAATTATCACAGAACTGACATCTAAAATTGCATCCAACGGTCGCTATTGACATCACAAGCGCTCCTGGATGAAAATGTGAAAGAGGCTTTTTACCTATGGGGTCAACATTAGCCGCACATGCCACGGCATAACTTAGCGAATATAGCTTTCCACCCTCATTCCTTCTGACACCGCAGAATCCCACTCCACCATCAGATATTATGCATCTACGCGCACAAAGATTACACCTAACCCTATTACCTTGGAGCAACTCATATAACATTGCTTCATGCCTAGGCATCTTCACACTCCTTCTCTATTAGAGTTAAATAATCCAGTCATATCTAACCTTAATGCCTAATTTAATCATTTCCCAAACAAAACTTCCAAAAAAATATTTTTAAGTAGCACAAAAAGAAATTAGATTTCAGCTCTTAAACCGCTCGATGACTAATCTTTTATCCCCTCAAGTAAACTGATAACATTCCATAACTTCACCCGCGTATAGGGCGGCATATTAGGGTCCTGCAATATCTCATCAATTATTGATATTGCGTTTGAGGCCCTAACACCAAGAGTATACTGGGTAGACTGCAAAATATCCATAGCCTCCTTAGCTGTTCTCCTAATATTTCTTGGCGTCGTGGTATCCTCCGAAACCTGGCCGAGAATAACTAAAGCCTGCTTAACCTTCTCCTCATACTCCTGAATCCTCTTTTTACTAACCAATTCCCGAATCCTCCCTAGCTCTTACAGATATATAATATAAGTTAAAACTTAAATCTTAAATAAAATCATAATGTTAGTAGGCTCGCCTAAGTTCTGGCATAATTTCCTTAGCAAAAATATCGCAGTCCTTTGGCTCTGAGAAACCTAAGAGCGTAAATAATGTAACACCTCTCTCAATATATCTTTTTATCGCATGAATGCACTGATCTGGTGTTCCTTCTACAACCCAAAATCTATTTTTGTATTCATCAGGACTCATACCTAGCAATTCAGCAGCCCGCTTTAGTTTGGACTTGACTTCCTCCTCAGTATAGCCAATAGCTGGTGTTAAGATATTATTTCCTCATAGTCCCTTCCTACGGCTTTACAATGCGCTCTAAGAGCATTTAATTTTCGTTCCAAAATTTCTTCATTAGGAACTGATGGAAAATGACTTATATCTGCATGTTTAGCAGCGATGCGAAGAGTTCTCTTTTCGCCCGCACCTCCTACTAATATGGTGGTGGGCGTTGTATTGGTAGAGGAGAATTTAAAACGTTCTCAAAGCGGTATATTTTACCTCTAAATTCAGTTTTTTCTTGCGTGAACATACTTTTACAAATTTGTATTGTCTCTTCAAGCCCGATTAACCGTTCTTTTGCTGCTGGAAATTCTCCGATAAAACTTTCGAATTCCATTTTATGCCAACCTGCACCCACACCAAAAATTAGCCTACCATTAGAGATTATATCAACTGTAGTGGCCATTTTGGCTAAGACCGTGGGTAACCTAAAGTAATAGCATGACACTAATGGTCCTAGCCGAATCTTACTGGTGATAGCAGCTAATCAATGGATATTATTTGCAGTGGGAGTAGCGATCGTATCAGTTGTCCACGTGTTGTACGCTAGATATCCATGGTTCCCACTTAATCCAGCTGGAGTAGCGCTGGGCTTCGGCTGGCTCATAGCCTTCTTGATAGTGCCCTCTATAGTCGCCTATGTAGCTAAAATAGTGATATTAAAAATGGGCGGTGAAAAACTATATGAGGAGAAAGCGATTCCCTTTGCTATAGGCATCATGATATCCATAGGACTCGCCACAATCTTAGGAATAGAGAAACAAATAGCTGCCGCATTTGCCGCATAAAATTCTTTCTCGTCCCCCTTCTTTTTTTTTTTAAA
>Ga0209394_1001401_pt1 | contig 14175 bp, 11 predicted proteins | sample JNZ201metaG_FD_184122 | JGI IMG/M metagenome (GOLD analysis project Ga0209394, IMG submission 184122) | Hot spring microbial communities from Jinze hot spring, China to study Microbial Dark Matter (Phase II) - JNZ 20120812A (SPAdes) (version 3) ... | reverse complement strand
TATTTAGACTTTTTTCTACTCTCCAGGGCACATCAACAGAAATTATACCCCCACTCTTACAAATTAAACCAAAATTTAAGAGCTCTTCCTCTATTCTTTTTCTAATATTCTTATTTAACGAAAAAATTTTCTTTCTCTTATAATAAAATCTACTTGTTCCTTCTAAGCTTATGGCCCTTACAGGAAGAAAGAGATCACCCAATTGAAGAGGTGAAGAAGGTAGCTTACCTGCCCAGCCAAGGGCAAGAATCTCTCGAAGGCCTTTTTCTTTTAAAATTTCTATTAGAAAAGAAATCTGAGGGGCTGAGAAGAGAGGGCCCGCTATTAGCCCTCCCTCTTTATAGATCTTAAAATTAAAACCTAAGTATTTAAAGCTCTCAAGGAATTTTAATTTTTTACTAAAATAATTAAATTCAGGCTGTGGTAAAAGAAGGACAAGTCTTTTAACTTCGCTAAGGTTTAGGGTGGGGAGATACACTTAATCGATTATAACTCTAATCCTCCTCTTCTTCAATTAGGTCTTCGAAGATATCTTCGCACTCCTTTACTAAACATGTTTTGTCGGGGAAATGACATCCTCCTTCCTTTCTCTGAGGAATAGGCTTTTCTGGAAGTTTCAAGGCACTCAAAATCTCTTCAACCGCCTCAAATTTGGACCTAAAGATCTCAGGGATTTCCTCTAATTTTACCTCCGATTTAAATCTCTGGAAATCGTCGATAATTTCTTCAGCTACCTCTTTGCGAGACTTACAGACAGAGCACGAGGATCAGTCCCCTGAAGTTTAAGCAATCCTGCCATAAAATAAAAGGCCCTTACCCTGTTAATAAGCAATTTTTCCTTTTCCATTGCTCACCCTCCTAAAAAAATTTTACTTACAAAAAAAAAATGATTTCTTTCCCCTAAAAATTTTACTTACAAAAAAAATAATAATTTCTTTCCCCTTTGGGGCTATATGTGAAAAAAATCTCAGGATGGTGGTATAAGCAACTGATTGTGCTTTTTAGTGTAAGTGTGATCCTTGTAATTACTTAAAGAGCCCAGGTTTGCAGAGGTTTTTCCAGTCTATAGTAATTTAAAAGTTCTATAAAGGGCTCAAGAAGAAGGGGATTATGTGAAAAATAAAAAAGGTGGCTTGGACAGAGACAATCTGAGGCACCAAAGCCTTTGATAGACCTTTCGGCTATTTGGCTTAGGGCTTTAGCAAAACTACACTCAAGGGATTCCCTACTTACTATGGGTATGGTAGTTAATAATTTTGCCCTCTCAAGAAAATAATCAATATGCCAGTGCTTAGTCTTTCGCTTGTGTTTATGTCTCCTTATTCTTTGCCTAAGATTATTCTTTGCCGAACCCACATAAATATAATAACCTCTGTCAAAGTGGGGATTGAGGGCTGATCCAATGGCTATATTATGGCTATTTTCCAGATACATCACCAACAAATAGATACCACTATTTAGATTTTCCCTATGAAGGATCCCCACGGGAATTTTGAGGGATCTAAAAGCTTTGATTTCCGAAAAGGTAGGATCTAACTCTATCGCTATAGCCCAGTAATTTACCCAAGAAAAGGTTTTTAAAAAGACCTCAGTAAAAGCAAAGTCTATGTGATAGGCAGGCAAAAAGTATTCTACATTAGGATTCATAACTACAAATAGACAGGCCCCTCTATTTCCTTCTTTTGTAAGTTGCGCAAGCTCAAGAAGATGCCTTGTGCCTCTTTCCGTCTCTGCATCAGGAAACAGGGCAAGCCTTTCACCAAAGAGAGTACAGGTCTTTACCTCAAGAAATAGTTTTTCTTCGTTTTTAGAGTGGACAAGCAGAAAATCAAACCTGCTTCTCCCTATCTTTGGCTCTTCTTTGATAAGTTCATACTCTGAAAACATAGGGAGAGCTTTCTTGAGGAGAAGCTTTTTTATTAAGCTATTGGTCAAATGGGTGTGTAAAAGAACTGGTTTTCCTTTTTTAATGGCCGCTAAAAGAAGATAGGGATAGTTTTTATCCCTTTGGGGAGTTAAATAGAGTAATCTTCCAGGTAAAAGAAGTTCCCATAGCCTTCCAGGATTGGGGAGATAGGCTTGACAAGGTTTACCTTCAATTTCTACCTCAACTACAAATCGATTAATCCTCCTAAGGAAGGTTGCCAGTATCAATTCCATTACTTTTTCCCTTAAGGGTGAGGGGTAGTCCTGCTATAATAAAATATACTTCATCAGCTATCTCTGCCACCTTTTGATGAAGAACTCCAGCAAGCTCTCTAAAGGCTCTACCAAGCTCACTTTCTGGCACAAGCCCCAAGCCAAGTTCGTTAGAAACAAGGATAACCCAACCTCTAAGATGGGCTTTAAAGGCCTTTAACTCCTCAAGAAAGTTCTCTATAAAGGTTTCTACTGGCTTTTTATAGTAAAGAAGATTGGATAGCCAAAGGGTGAGGCAATCTATTAAAATTACAGCATCTCTACCTTTGAGCCTCTTTAGGACCTGAGCAATTTCTAAGGGCTCCTCAATAAGCTGCCAGAGCTTTGATCGCTCTTCTCTGTGCTTTTCAATCTTCCTTTTCATCTCAGTATCAAAAGGTATAGCCGTAGCAAGGTAGTAAAATTCTCTAAATCCTAAAAGATGTTCACCATACTTAAGGGCCCAACTTGTTTTACCACTCTTAGCTCCACCCAAAACAAAACTAATCAACTTCCTTAACCCTCCAGAGATAAACCAACACTTCCTCTAAAAGATTAATAAATCTCCTATACTTTCCTCCATAACTCTTTTTGTTTGGTCCAAAAATTTCCCTCTCAAGTTCTATGTCCCTTACTTTTGAGAAATTTTCTCTAAAAAGAATGAAATCCTTTTGAAATAATGTTAAAATAGGCTCTAAAAGGTTTTTGCCTTCCCAAAGAAGATTTTCAATCTTTTCATAAATATCTTTGTTTGGAACTTTAGGTAAATTCTGCTTTATTTCTCCGAGCATGAAGTATATATTTTGTAATTCAAGTCCTCTTATACCCCTTTGCCATTGGTAGAAAAAGGGATATCTCTGGTGGAAAAGAAAATTTCTAAATCCCAGGTGTAATATCTTTGTAGTTTCCTTTTGCATATGGCTGACTAAGGTTTTTAATCTCTGTAACCAGTGATTCCTGGTAGAGCCCTCTATAAGGACCTTATCCTTCAAGTGTTTTTCTTCTCTTTGGGGGAGATTGAAATAATTACCTAAATTTTTTAAAAGTTTAAGGCCATTGGGGCAATTAGGAGTATCGTAATGTATAAGTGAAAGTAAAACCTTTCCCTTTCCGAAATTACTTTCAATGACTAAAGGTTTATCTTTCATTAATTGTAAGTTGAGAGAGATGGCGTATTTTTTCTCATAATGACTCAGTCTATCTTTATGATCAGCTATACAGAGATCGGCAAGATAGGCCTTATCTTGAGCTTTAGAAAATCTTGCTAAGACCTGAGTAGAAGTGTCTATTACTTCAAGCTCTGGAGGAAACCAGAGATAAAAAACGGGTCTCTTAATGCCTTTCCACAGAGGGCTTTCTTTTTCTATAGTTACCTCACAGGGGCCGCTATAGCTTGGCACCCTCTCTTTTTTGCGAGAAACTGAGCAAAGTTTAAGCCCCTCTTCACCTGCCAGGCTTGCCCCTCCACAAATACCAAGATAAATACCTCCCTCCTTCACAAAATCCCTGACTATTTCTCTCTGGGCCTCGGTCATAGCCTCAAGTTTATTTTTGGACCAGCCCCCAGGCACAACAAGGGCAATATATTTTTCTTTAAAAGAGCTGTCTATTTCCCTTGCTAACAAAGGCTCAACCTCAAAGTTTGCCCTTTTAAAGGCCTGAAAAGCCCAAAGACCCCAAAGATGTGAGTCACTGACAAGTAAAGCTAATTTCAAGGTCTTCTTCATACTTCCTCTCGTAGCCCCGCTTAGCTATTAAGTATCTTCCCAATCTCCTAATAGCCTCAGACCCTACAATAACCAAACTATGCATACCTACCTTATCTTCGGGAAGGCTCCTAAGAGTTGAAATAAATACCTCTTCTTCGGGACGAGACCCTGAATTTACGATGCCCACAAGGGTTTCCTCTCCCCTACCCTCCTTGATTATTTCCATAGCCCTCTGGAACTGGCTCTTTCGCCCTTTACTTCGTGGATTAAAAATTACTAAAGGAAGATCCGTTGAAACCAAAATCTTTAAACGCCTCTCAATGGTCTCCCAAGGAATAAGTCTGTCAGAAAGACTGATTACTGCAAAGTCGTTGCCAAGAGGAGCCCCAAGTAGGGCATTTCCAAGATTGAGAGCAGAAAGGCCAGGAATAATCTCCACTTCTAAAGACAAATTATTTCGGGCAATAACTTCTAAAGTCAAGCCTGCCATACCATAAATGCCAGGATCTCCCCCACTAACTAAGGCTGTATCCTTTCCTGAAAGGGCAAGTTCTATGGCCTTTTTGACCCTTTTTATCTCTTCCGTCATGGAAAAACTATAAATCTCTTTACCTTTAATTAGATCCTCAATTTGCTTAAGATAACTTTTATATCCCACAACTGCCTCAACAGACAGCAAAGCCCTAAGAGCCTTAACAGTCATTAATTCTTTAGCTCCAGGTCCTATACCCACTACATAGAGCTTTCCTCGGCTTTGCAAGGGTTCAAGGGCTATAGCTAAGGTGAGATCTGGCAAAATCCTTTTGGGCACAATTAGCTTTCCTCTACTTGCCTTAAGAGCACAGGCCTCTGACACACTGTTGATACCAAAATGATTTTTTACATAGATAGAAGAACTTATTGTATTAATGTTAGATAACTCTTCAGCTGAAAAGCTTAACAATTTGAGATTATGTTTAATAAGAAAATTAATAAGGGGAGGATATTTAGCTTTCTTATCTAAGGTGGCCACCCCTTTGATGGCTGAGGGCTCAATCCTAAGGTCTTCAAGGGCTGAAAATATAATTTTCTCAAAATCATTTTCGCTAAGCTTTTCATGAAAGCCAAGTCCAAGCCATAGACACTTGGGAATCAGTTGGAGCCCCTTTACTTGAGGAAGCTTTTCATAGGTGATTAGAAGATCTGCCTCTTCAGGGTTATCAGTTAAAAGAAATTCTTGGGGAGGAGAGGGACAAGGGAGATCCTCCTTGATCCAGAGGTTGAGAGCCCCTTTTTCATTCAATTTAGCCATAGTTGCAGTTAAAAGGGTAGGGTTTTTAAGTTGAAAATTTTTCCTCTTTATCCACAAGTCAAGGGGAGTAAGCCCAAGGAGGTCAGAAGCTGTGGTGATAGCGGGATGGGCTTCAAGAAAAAGGGCTAACTCCTGGGTAAGCCTGTTTACCTGGGCATAATGTCCTCCCAAAAGGGGAATAACATTCCTTCCCAACTCATCTATAACTATAACTCCTGGGTCTTTTCCCTTAGAACTAATAAGGGGGGCACACTTTCTTACCACAATCCCTAAGGCCATGATAAAAATAAGTAACTTCCCCTCATTCCACAGAGAAGTAAGCCCTCTTTCCTGAAGTTCATCCCAAGAGAGAATCTCCCCCCTTCCCAAAAAGGCCCTAATCCTCTCAGCAAGCTCACTACCCCTTGCTGATAAACATATTAAGAAAATTTCTCTATTTTCTATCATAAAGTTTTGATCTCCTGTAATAATTTTTATCTAATAGGTTCAAGATTTTACCAAGGACTATAAGGGCTGTTTTGGTGATCTTTTCTTCTTTCATCTTTTGGGGAAGTTCTTTAAGGGTAGTGAGGATTATTTTTTCTCCGCTATGGGTTAGACGATGAAGAATAGCTACCCTTGTATCTTTAGGGAGGACTTTTAGTAAGAGATTTGTGAGCTCTTCTACAAGGGAAGAGCTTAAAAAGAAGACGAGGGTTGAGTTAGTCTCAGCAAAGTTAAGAATTTCCTCTTCTGTTGCTCCTCCAGTCTTGCCTGCAAGACGGGTAAAGATGACGGTGTTAGAAAGTTCAGGATAGGTAAATTCAAGGCCAAGGGAAGCAGCAGCGGCAAGGCCTGAAGAGATACCTGGAACAATTTCATAGTCATAGCCCCTTTCCCTCAATCTTTCTATATGTTCCATTATGGAAGAGAAGATAGCAGGATCACCGCTTACCAATCTTATAGGAAGCTTACCTGCTTTTAAGGCCCTTTCCATTTCCTCAAGGATTTCCTCTAAGTCCTTACCATAGGCATCAATAAACCTTGCTAAAGGATTTTCCTTTTTTAAGAAGGTAAGCATATCCATATTGATAAGACTTCCTGGATAGATAATGAGATCTGCCTTTCTAATAAGATTTAGAGCCCTTAAAGTTAACAAATCTGGGGCACCTGGTCCAATTCCAATAAAGTATACCTTATTCATCCCTTTTGAGTATGATCAAGGTGAAATAGTCAAGTTGGTTAGCTGAAAGGTCATCCAGGTTAAACCATAGGTTTTCCTCTTTCTGACCTACTCTTTGAGCTACAACTCCTTTATAACCATTTTTTTTGGCAAAATCTACAATTTGGGAAAAAAATTTATGTGGCTTCATAAAGACAAGGTTTTTAAAGTGCATATATTTTTCAGGGGCTGAGAGAACTTTTTCAGCTGGGGCTATAAGGACCTCTTCTTCCCCAAGGGTGAGTGGTAAGCCAAATTTTGCTGAGGCTGCGGAAAAGGAACTTATGCCAGGGATAATTTCAAGGGCTAAGCCTTTATTCAAAAGAAAGGGCTTCAAATAATAAAAGGTGCAATAGAAGGCTGGATCACCCAAAGTGATAAAGACCCCCTCCCCTACCCTGCTTAAGGTTTCATATATAATTTGAGCAAGCTCAGCCCAGGTATCAGTTAAGTCCCCTTTTTTCATGGGAAAATGGAGGGGAATAAGAGTTTTCTCTTCTAAAGGAATTAACTCTTTAATAATAGATAGGGCAAGGGTTTCTCTCCCACCTGTGGGATAGAAAATAGTCTTTGTATCCTCTAAGACCTTTAAGCCCTTCAAACTTACTAATTGAGGATCCCCAGGTCCTACTCCAACTACATAAAGTTTCATTTGGTGAGGTACTCCTTAAGAAGATTGTAATATTTTTTAATTATTAACTGATAATTAGCTTGGCCTTGGGCCAAGGTATCAAGGGCATTTTCTAACTCAGAGGTGAGTGAATACTCCATAAGGCAGCAAAATTCCTGACTTAAGTAGTCACAAACTTTTTTACCGAGCTCGGTTGGTTTTAACCATCTGCCTTCTAAGACAACATATCCCCTCTTTAGGAGGATGTCAATAATAATTGGATAAGTAGAGGGTCTGCCGATCCCAAGGGCTTCAAGTTTTTTGATAAGGCTCTGAGGTGTATACCTCTCAGGAGGTTTGCTCTCATGCTCCTTTATTTCATAACCACAAACTCTAAGCTTGCATCCAACATAAAGGGGATAACTTTGGGAAGAAAGCTCCTTTTCTTTTAACACCTTAAGAAAACCATCAAATAACATTACCCTCTCCTTCAGCTGAAGAGTGAAACCTTGAGGTAGTCCCTCAGATTTAGCTATAAATTTTCTCTCCCTAAAAAGGGCCTCTTTCATTTGAGAAGCAAGGAAGTAGGTGTGAATCACTCCGTATAGGGCCCTCTCATTAGAGCTCAACCCTCGCAAATCTGTCTCTAAATTGGTGGGACGAATACACTCGTGGGCATCCTGAATCTTTCCTTTAACTTTTAACCGTCGCTCCCCTCCCACATAGGTGCTACCAAAAACTTTTTCAATAAACTTCCTTGCCATATTCTTAGCTAAGGGACTTACCCTTACAGAATCAGTGCGCATATAAGTTATGTAACCCTTTTCGTATAAGCCCTGAGCAATGAACATAGTCTCCTTAGGTTGTAGATTTAATAGCCTCTCGCCAAGTTCTATTAAGGTGCTTGTTTTAAGAGGTTGGGGTGGTAGCTTCTTTACTACCTTTTCTATAAGGTCAAAAATTGTGACTTCCCTTTGACTCAAAAAGTTTACAAAAAAAGTTAATAATTCTTCTTTAGTTTTAGTTCTAAATAGTTTATTTTTTGAAAAAAGCTCAAAAATATAAATCTCATTATTAGCACCAGAGAGAGCTACACTTAGAGAAAAACTTTTCTGGGGAACAAAGTTTTCTATTTCTCTCTCCCTATCGACAATTAGTTTTAGGGCAGGGCTTTGGACTCTACCAGCAGATAGGTTTTGCCTAAAGCTTTGCGATAGTTTAGGTGATACCAAATAGCCAATCAGTCTGTCAAGCACTCTTCTTGCTTTCCAAGACTGGTAGAGATTTTTATCAATTTCTCTTGTTTTCTTGAGGGCTTCTTTTAAGCCATGGGGAGTAATTTCCCTCAATTCAAGCCTCTTGAAAACGAGACTTTTCTTTTTTCCTCTAAGGTATTCATAGAGATGCATGCTTATGGCTTCTCCCTCTCGGTCTGGATCTGTAGCTAAGAATACCTCTTCAATTTGAGGAAGAATTTTTTTAATTTTATGCAGAAGCTTAAGTTTTGATGGTAAGAAAATAAGTTTGGGCTCAAAGGAATTGAGATCAATCCCGAGGTTGTTGGTTGGCAAATCTTTGATATGGCCTAAGGTGGCTAAAAAGGTAAACTGCTCTACTTGCTTTTCTAAGATCTTCTTTAAGGTCTTGATCTTTGTAGGGGATTCCACTAAAAAAAGCCTTTTCATAAAGGCTTAGCAAATCAGGAAATCAAAGAGGACAAAATTTCTTACGCTAAGATAGATAGAATAAAGAATTGGTAAATAGCCAGAAGTGTTAAGATAGTAAAGTCGCTCAGGAGAGATATTTTTTAAAGCCTCAGCGTCACCAATAAGGATATTTTTAAAACGATGAATGCCTAACTTCGTGTTGACCACAAATTCTGGAAGAAGCTTAAGCAGCCTCAAATCAGCTAATTCTTGGGCATATTGATAGGCCTTTGCAAAGTCAAGAGCAAGTTCTGTAAGCTCTTCCTTTATTTTTTTCATAAACTCACTTTCCTCTCCATTGGCTTCAAAGAGCTTTTCCTCAGCATCTTCACTCAGACACGCTTCATCTATCAAAATCAACCAGTCTTCCCTGTTCTCTTCTGTCTCACGGATTACCCCAAAGGGATAATGTTTTATAATCTTAGGAATCTCGGGGACTTTGAAATGCCCCTCCTCATTTAAGTAAATGTTTTTGCCCCTAAACCCCAATACAGCAAAGGGATATATGATTTTTCCCTCTGCGATACCAAACACTACTGGGTAATACATAGAGATGGGAAGTAGCTCTGAAAAGGTAAGGGGCACAACCTCAACCTCTTGGGCAAAGGCATAGTTCTCTGGCCTTTTTACACCTAAGCCAAGGTGTTTTTCTACCTCAAGCAAGACAGGCTTCTTAAAGGCTTTGATAGGCTCAAGCATAAGCCTCTCCATTAAAAGTTTTTTATAAACCTTAATCTACCACCTTCTAACCAAAAAACAATGAGAGAGCCTCTTTATTTGATATCTTTTGTAGGCTACAGCATGATGTTTACGGAAACCTGTAATCTTTGCAGCTATTGCCTAATTTTATCATATCCAATACAGGAATAGAATTTGAATAATGATCTCTAAGATAAAACCTAAGGAGGAGAGAGCTATGAAAACTGTGGAGGCACGAGCAGTTGTGTCCTTTGACTTTAATGGTTATCATTTTGATTTAAAACCTGGAAACAAGCTTCTCTTTGCCAATGATGTCTTTGAATTACTTCCCCCTCAAGTCAAGCAAGCCTTTATGGAGACCTCTTCAGCCCTTCCTCCCTTTTATGATGGAGAACCCTTAAATGGAAAAACCCTCTTTGTGTTTATGCAAGGGGCAATTGGAGATGTGCTCTGCTCAACTGTCGCTCTAAGGGAGATAAAGAGGCGCTATCCAGAGTGTAGGCTTTGGGTTGCGGTCTCTGGTAGGGCAAGGCCAGTGCTTGAAAATCTCCCCTACATTGATAAACTCCTTCCCCATCCTACTCCTGTAAAAGAGGTAGTCAAAGCAAATTACATGATTAAGGCAGTAGAGATGGTGAATACCCCTGGCTTTGATTATCTCAACATGGTTAAATGGTTTCTCTGGAAATTTAAGCTCTACTTTGCTGAGGATGAAACTCCTGACATATATGTGGACCAAGCTGTTTTAGTAGAGCTAAAGCCCTATTTTGAAGAAGTCAAAAAATTGTCAGGCAAAGATAAGATTCTGCTTTTCCATTATCTTGCCTCCTCTATCCATCGCACGCTTCCCCCAAAACTTATCAAAGAGATTGAGGAAAAGGTCTGGGAGGAGTATGTGCCTGTAATCTGTAGTCTTCCAGAGGAGGATATAACAGTTGAGGTTGCCCTTGAGGTGTATGGGATAAGGGCTGCTAATCTTTCTTATTTAATGAAGGATATAAGATATCTCATAGCAGCCGTTTATCTCTCTTCAGCAGTAATCACCGCTGATACAGCCACTCTCCATATTGCAGGGGGGCTAAAGAAACCTACAGTTCTCCTTAGTGGACCCATTGAGCCTTCTCTACGCTCAGAGACATACCCTACAGTTATACCCCTAAGACCAAGCTACACGGGAAAAACCTGTAAAGCTCCCTGTGGAATACACGCTTTAAGCGAGCCCTGTCCAGAAGCTAAACTTGAAGGGAAATTTTATAGCCCCTGTCTTGAAAGCATCCCTTCAGAGGTTGTCTATCTTGCTCTAAAGGACGCAGAGCTTGCCTGTGAAAGGGACTATCCCAAGCCAAAAAATTGTCCCCTCTGTCAATATTCTGGCACATTTAATCTCTTTGAGGTAATAAATCAGCATAGAATGTTCGAGTGCCCAGCCTGTGGCTTACAATTCCCCTATCCAGTAAAGTCTTTGGATTATGAGCATGCCTATAAAGGTGAATACAGAGATTTGTTGGCTTTCACTAATTTAGCTTATAAAAGCTATTTACATTTAGATGAAGAAGAAAAGGAGAGGAAAAAATGGGAGGGATTACCAAGATTTAATGTGCTTTTGCCAATTTTATCGATCTTACCCAAAGGTAAGTTATTAGATGTGGGTTCAAGTTGTGGAAACTTTATGCTTATTGCCCAAAGATTTGGCTTTGAAGTCTATGGCATGGAGGCAAGTAAGACAGCCGTTGAACTTGGAAAGAAAAAGTATGGTTTAAAAATAGCTAAAGCACTAACCTTTGAGGAGTTGCCTCAAGAGTTTAAAGGACCTTACAAAGTAATTACCGCCTTTGAGGTGATTGAGCATGTAGAGGAGCCTTTAAAATTTTTGAAAGGTATTTATGATTTATTAGAGGAGAAAGGTTTTGTCATCCTTAGCTGCCCACCCTATTTTAAGTTTGAAAATTTAGCTAAGGGTCATCAAAAATACAAGTGGTGGCATAATGATTATCCTCCCCATCATCTGAATCGCTTCAAACCATGGACCCTCTTTTATGGGCTCAAATTAGCTGGATTTGAAGAGGTAGTTATTTTCACAGAGCCCTTGCTGACAGGGACAGTCCTTGAGGGAATTACCCCTAAAGGTGTCTCCATTCATTTAGAGAATAATCAGGTGTTAAATTTGCCGGGCAACATGGTAGCCCAAATCATCCTTAGTCAGCTAAATCCCCTCTATGTGAATGCAAGACTTCTTGGGAATTTCCAATTTGCCATAGGGGTTAAGGGAAAAAGTGGCTTAAATTGGGAAAAAATTTTAAGGGAGGCTATTGCCATTTCAGCCGTGGATATTATGTGGAGGGATGATAGGAGATAAAGCCAAAAAGATAAAAAAGGGTCCCTTAGGGGTTGGACCCAAGGGACCCTTTCTTAGAGGCTTAAAGGAACTATATTACCTCATTAGTTGTAGGACAAGCTGAGGAAGGGTGTTGGCTTGGGCAAGCATAGCAATAGTTGCCTGCATGCGGATCTGGTAGGTAGTAAAATCAGCCATTTCCTTGGCATAGTCAGTATTTCTAATTACAGATTCTGCCTCTTTGGTGTTGTCATAGGCAACCTTCTGGGAATCAAAGATGGACTGGAGGTTATTCATAGTAGCACCAATTTGAGCACGAACTGAATCAACTGTTCTCTGAGCAATTTGCGTAGTAAGGAGAGCAACTTCTGCTCCTATATTCGTAGTAACATCTATAGAGTAAAGATTTTTAAACTCGGAATTAGTATTACTTCCAATTTCGGCAGTTCCAAACTGCGTAGCACTCAATCCGCTTATCTTGAAGTCTCTATCATTTGCAATATAAAGCCTTCCCACCTTAATAGCATGCGCTGTAGTACTGGTTTGTGAGGATGCACTTTGAATTAATTGATCAAGATTTATCGTGCCAGCGGTTGTTCCAGACAAAGCAACTTGAACACCTATAGTATACCCTTTTGAAGAGGTTAAGACAAGTCTTCCATCACTTACACTTGCAGACAGATCAGCTTGAGCTGTAGCTGCAGCACGATTAATTTTTTCTACAAGCTGATCTAAGGTTATTGTAGTATCTGCAGTAAAATTAAAAGATTTATCACCTACAAAGAAGGTGACCGTGGCAGAGGTTGAAATGTCTGCTAATGCCGTATACTTATTTCCTATACTTATATTAACAGCTTTAGCTACAAAACCAATATCTCCCAAGTTTCTATTTATCTGTTCTGCCACATAACCAGCATCATAAATATAATTAGTGCCATTTTGAATAGTTGCATTTATAACTCTTCCTCCAACACTTGCTGTCACATTACTTGACGATACATAGTTAGTATTTGAAGGAAGAGCCCCTGTTGCAGAACCGACACTTCCTGGAAGTAAAGTTATGTGCGCTCCAAGATTTTGTGCACGAACATCAGAGATACTTATATAGACAGTTTGTTCAAGTCTGGCACCATAGTGGATATATTTGTCTTTATAAGTTCCATCTAATAACTTGATACCGTTATATTCTGTATCAGTACCGATCTTCTGAATAGCCTCTACGAAATTTCTTATCTCCTGTTGCAAGGCCTGACGAGCTATTGGGTCATTGATGTCGTTAGCTGCGTTCTGGGCCCTTACATAGATCTCCTGAAGTTTGTCAAAAATCTGAGCTGCTGAAGCCTCAGCAATCTGAAGGGCTGAAATACCTGTCTGGATATTTCTGTTTCCTTGGTCATAGGCTTTAGCAACAGTTCCAAGCATGTCAGCAATGAATAGACCAGCAGAGTCATCTGCCGCATTAAGAATTCTCATACCCGTGGACATTCTAAGCAGGCTCTTGTTCATAGCACGCTCATTACGAATGAGCGCCGTATGAGTTTGGGCTGCTGCTTCGTTAAAATTAATTTTGACTGCCATGGCTGCACCTCCTTAAGTTTTTTTCTTTTTCTTTTGTATATATTTATCGGAAGCTCCTTTAAAAACTTTAGCCATAAAGCTTAAGGTCTTCTGAAAGGTAAAGGCTTTACTCTTTTAGAGTTAATGAACTCCAAAGTGTGTTATCTTATTCCTGTGACATTGTGCCCTTGCACTTCTCCCTATTGAGGCTCAATTAAAGATCGTTAACCAGAGAAAGATACTCTTCGTTAATCGTTAAGGATATGGACTTACTAACTGATTACTTAGAAGATCTCTCAGAAAGAGCTATTGAAACTATAGTAAATAGACTTATTCTAAAAAACAAGAGGATGAGCTTTAAGCCCAAATATGATGTTGAAGGCCTAAAAATTTTTCTAATAAATATTCTTATCTTAAGCGTTTAGCTTGTAAGATAAAAACTGGATTTTCTGCTTTTAAATAGAAATCTGCACCAAGAGCTTTAGTTGTATTGACCTGAATTTGAGAGATTGATATAGAATACTCTCTTTCAAGGATAGTTCTTGCTACCTCTAAGTTTTTCATAAGCACAAAGGTGGCTACAATTATCTCAAGCTCAGGGATCCCCTTTAAAAATTCAAAGATTTCTTCTAATCTTCCTCCACTTCCTCCCAGAAAGACCCTTTGAGGCTTAGGAAGCTCACTAAGAACAAAGGGAGCCTCTCCTGCCACTATCTCCAGATTAGGAAGATTAAATTTACTTTTATTCTCCCAAAGAAGGCTTAGCTGGGAGGGTTCCTTCTCAATGGCAAAAACCTTTAGATCACGGGAGAGCCGGGCAAGCTCAAGACTTACTGAGCCAGAGCCAGCCCCGATATCCCAAATAACTCCCCTTTTAGGAGGCCTAAGC
>Ga0209394_1001400_pt1 | contig 14176 bp, 9 predicted proteins | sample JNZ201metaG_FD_184122 | JGI IMG/M metagenome (GOLD analysis project Ga0209394, IMG submission 184122) | Hot spring microbial communities from Jinze hot spring, China to study Microbial Dark Matter (Phase II) - JNZ 20120812A (SPAdes) (version 3) ... | reverse complement strand
TACGGGAACTCTAGCCAAGGGCTTCACCAATAAATTTAAAATGAGGGGGGAAGATAAACTTTAATCAAATCAATGAAGTTAAATAGCATAAAAGCGCGAGAGCATTTAACTTAAAACCAGGTGAAGAGTCAATTAATTATGAGCGCGGGGGTGCCCGAGCATGGTCAAAGGGGTCGGGCTGAGGACCCGATGGCGTAGGCCTGCGTGGGTTCAAATCCCACCCCCCGCACTAACTCACTAGTAAAAATTTACATCCTACGTCCGCATTTATTCTCCTTGATCATGTATGCCTCGTGCCAATAGGGGTAAGACTGAGGCTATTAAGGAGAGAACCATTTATATTTATCCGCCTTCTCTGGAGATGGTTGAGGATTGGAATAGGCGGGCTGAGAGGGCTAGTGTATCACTTTCTATTTATTATTGAGGCGTTTTAGATTCTATTAGGTGTGAGGATGGTGAGGAGGGCTATCTTAGCAGGGCTGATTTAATTAAGAGGCTTAGGGATGCTGAGGAGAAGGTTAAGCGCCTACGCGAGGAAAATAGGCTTCTAAAGAGACTTGTTGAGAACTTGGATAATGAGCTTAGGCGCTATAGGGCAGCACCATTCCTAGAGGAGCATTTTGAGGGCGTTAGGAGATTCAATAAAGAACTTATTGATCTGCTCGGAGGCGGCGGAGTCTATAGCGACGAGGAGATTTTAGTGCACCTAAACATCGACCCATCTAACGCTGACCTCGTTAAAGCTGTTTCAAAGCAGCTCAAGCTCCTCGAGGAGTATGGGCTTGTAGAGTTTACTGGAAGGGGGCTGAAAACCGATGTTCATTAAATCTTTTAAGGCATTATCGTCAATATTTTTGTGAGCGTGCTGTTAATGATTGCGTCTGCCAGTTTGAGGTGGTGTTTTGGATAGGTTTATTGAGTCTTCGGCTTTTCCTATTAATGAGGTTAATGAGTTTTCAGCTGTTGAGAAGCGGGGTGGGGGTAGGCCTGACTTTTGGGAGATGGTTTTCTGGTGGACTAGGAAGCCCTTGATCGGTGCCAGAGCCGTCATTGCTGGTGCACTCCTCCCAGCTAACTTTGACTCCTTAGAGTTTAAGCGTCTCGTTAGGCTTTGGCCCTCTGTTAAGGCCCCTCATAGGAAGAATCCCATTGTTACTCAGCAGCTTAGAGAGTACTTTGCCAAGGTTAGGCTTCTTGATCCCTTTGCTGGTTTTGGTAGTATTCCTCTTGAGGCCGCTAGACTTGGTTTAGGCGAGGTTGTTGCTGTCGAGCTTTTGCCGACGGCTTATATCTTTCTTAAGGCTGTTTTGGAGTATCCTAGGCTTTTTAGTGAGCGCTTGGTTAGGGATGTTGAGCGTTGGGGTAAGTGGGTTGTGGATAAGCTTCGTGAGGACCCGGATACTAGGGAGCTCTACGATGAGGATGTTGCCGTCTATATCGGTTCTTGGGAAGTTAAATGTCCACACTGTGGGAATTATACGCCTTTAGTGGGTAATTGGTGGCTTGCCAGAGTCTCTGGGAAGACTAGTGAGGAAGAAGGTGAAGAGGAGGGCGCTAAAAGAGGAGTCTTCAGCAGGCTTGCCTGGATGGAGCCATATAGGGTCTCAAAACTTATTGGAGTTAGGGTTGTTGATCTGAATAAAGAGCTCAATAAGAAAGAGATTAATGCTAGGGTTAATGCTAAGCAGGGTTTTGTCGAGGTTTCCGGTAGAACTTATGATGTGCCTAAAGCGAACATTGATGCCAGAAGGGAGACAGCTACATGCCTGATATGCAATAATGTTATAAGGAAAGCTAGAAAGAGCGAGGAATGGTATGTTAAGGAGACATTACGGGAATATAATAGAACCCTTGAAAGATATTTTAGAGGCGAAATCAGCCTAGAAGAACTATTAGCTAGCAGAGCAAGACCAAGAATATTAGTGAAAGTAAGAATTGTTGGCAAAGAGCTTGAGTTCCAGCCAGCAACAGAAGAAGACAACAAGAAACTATGGAGAGCACTAGAGAAGCTCAAGCAGATCTGGGGAGACCCAGACATACCAACCGAGGAGTTATGGAAGTATCATATGGGTACGGCTGGTCAATTAAGCATCTGGATATGGGGTTATGACAAGTTCTACAAGCTCTTCAACCCGCGCCAGCTCCTAACCTTGGTCAAGCTCGTCAAGCTGGTACGCGAAGCCGGTAGGAGGGTAGAGGAGGATAAGCTGAAGCAGGGCTGGGACAAGCAGAAAGCACACAAACACGCAGAAGCAGTAACAACATACCTAGCAACAGCGCTATGCAAATACGCGAACTATAATTCTCTCGTGAATGTGTGGAATCTGTCTCTTATAATGGCTCATTCTCTCTCCATGAGGGGTTTAGCAATGATGTGGAACTGGTACGAGAGCGTTCCCTGGGTAAGTTGGACAGGAACCTACCTGAGAAACATAGATGTACTAGTTGAGAGCCTTCAGTACCTTATCAACGCTGTTTCGGGTAGTCCTAGTCGTGTTGAGGTTGTGCTGGACGATGCCACGGTTCTCAGCAAGCTCGGAGACGAGAGGTTCGACCTGATCGTTACGGACCCGCCGTACAGGGACGATGTGGCGTATTCCGAGCTCAGCGACTTCTACTACATTTGGCTTAAGAGGGCTTTAAGTGATGTTGATGAAGTCTTCGGGGTTATGAGGCTTACGCCCAAGTTCCACAGGGAGGCTCTCTTTGACGAGCTAGGCAATGAGGTTGAGACTCAATGGAAGGCCTTTGCGTTAAGAGAGGTAAGTGAGAATGAGGGGCGGATTAAGTATTTTGGCGGGGAGGAGGGCGCTCTAGAGTATTTTAAGTTTCTTCTCACAGAGTCATTCAAGGCGATGGTTTCTAGACTCGCGGATGATGGCTTGCTTGTCACTTACTATGCTCATACCAGCCCGGATGCTTGGGAGGCTCTGCTTGAGGCTGGCTGGCTTGGCTCGAAGATGAGGATCACCGCAGCGCACGCTATTGCTACGGAGTCCGCTGAGAGTGTTGTTGCTAGGGGCAAAATACGCTTGGACATGGCTATAGTTGCTGTCTGGAGGAGGGGTGTGAGGGGCGAGGCTCTGGTGGATGAGGTTTACGCTAGGGCTGTGGAGGAATGCTCTAAGGATGCTCTGAGCTATCGTAAAGCTGGCTTCAATGGGGTGAACTTGTTCGTAGCGGTGTTAGGTAAGGTCTTGTCTCACTTCACTCAATACGAGAGGCTGATCGGGCTTAAGGTGTCGGGTGGGAGCTTGGTGAAAGAGCTCGTTGAGAACTACATTTACCCAGCAACTGCAGAGGCTATAGCTAGGTCGTATGGAGCTGTTGGAGCGAGGCTAAGCCCGACATCGATGTTCTACTTGATGGCGAAGGTCCTAGTTGGGAGAAGAGCGAGACAAGTTAGGAGAACCTTAGATAGAACGACGTCGATAATACTTGCGATAGGAACTAGGAGTTGCCTGGAAGAGTTGGAGGAGGAGAAGATAGTTGTGAGGAGCAAGGAGAACTACATTTTGCTTGAGCCTAGGTGGGGTGTGAGGAGCGCGCGAGAAGCTATAGAAGATGCTCTGAGCGCTAGAGACTTGAAACCGCGCACGCCAACTTTGTCGACGGCGATAGATGTCCTTCACATGCTGGAGTACTACGCCATAACGCTGCCGAGGGATGAGTTCAGGAAGAGGGCGGATGACGTCAAGAGGAGAGCGCCGATGCTATTTGATGAAGCTGTGAATCTAGCGAAAATTTTAGCGCAAGGATTACCAAGTGAAGACTTAGAGAGGGAGTTAGCTAAGCAGGTTGTGGAGGCATTGGGTATTGGGGCTCCGGGGCCTTTAGAACCTTTTATTAGGAGGTAAGAGCGTGCTAACTGGGAGTAATAGGATTAGAAGCGATGTTTTGGATGAAGCTCTTGACGAAAAGATGGCTCCCTCACTAGGTGGAGTGGTCCTTGGAAGAGAGCATGAGATGTACGTTGACCCGGAGCAGTTCTTCCAAAGAACTTTGATCACCGAACAGATGGTGAATATTCTCGGAAACTTAGTGAGTGTGCTGAAGGAGGGGGGCGGCAAGAGGATACTGATTTTAACCGCACTTTACGGTGGAGGAAAGACACACACTTTATTGACGCTATATCATGCGTTGAAGGCTCCTCACACGATATTGAAGGCCAAAGTGGAGAACGAGGACGTTAGAGAGCACGTAAACAAGTTCGTGGAAGAAGTGGGTAAGCTGGGAAGGCCGGACTTGATAGTGATAGACGGGTACTTCTCTGAGCTAGCGCCCTCACCAATAAGCCCATTAGACGTAAAAGCCTACAAGGTCCGCTCGCTATGGGGGTACGTGGCTCACGCTTTAGGAAACTATAGCGTAGTGAGGGAGTACGATGAGAGGCTGGTTGCTCCGGAGGCGGATAAGCTCCTTAAGCTCTTTGAGAATAGGGGCGTTGTAATACTTATTGACGAGCTGGCCCACTACATCAAGAGACTCTACGAGACTCCAGACGAGAGTTTGCAAAGGTATACCTCCGCAATAGAGAGCTTCATGGAGGTCCTAGCACCAGCAATAGAGCTATCTAGAAAGGTGATCTTGGTAATAGCGCTGCCTGTAGAGAGGAAGGAGAAGGATGAAGTAATAGTGGAGATAACGTATCAAGCAATTAAGCGGACGCTAGGAAACATCTTTAGGGCGCTTAATAGGGTCTTCACGGAGTGCATTGAACCGATAGCTCCGAAGGACGTTCCAACCTTATTGAGGACAAGGCTCTTCGAGGAAATAGACGCTAGGAGGGCGAAGATCGTTAAGGACCTACTAAACAAGGCTTACGTGGAGAATAAAGAGGTCTTTGGAGAGCATGTACCAGTCGTGGGGGAGATATCGAGGACGTACCCTTTCCACCCACTATACGTTAGCACGCTGCTAGACATCTTGGATAAGCATGAAGGCCTACAGAGGACCAGAGACCTACTGAGGATAAGTAGGAAGGTTCTGAGAGAGGTGCTGAGAGATGAGAAGCCGTACGACGTAATAATGCCATGGCACATAGACTTGACGAAGACCCCTATAAGGAACGCTCTGCTGATAGGCGAGTACGAGAGCTTCAAGCCGGTCATAGAGGAGGATGTAAACGAGAGGGTGAAGCTCTTCGGGGAGAAGAATGCTTTAGCGAGGATCACTGCCCTAGCGCTGCTAGCTAAAACGTTCGTCTACGGTGGCGGGCTAGCGCCAAAGATGGGAGTGATGCCGCAAGAGAAGGACTTAGCTCAAATGGTCTATGAGCCTGCACTATTCCAATTAGAAAACTGGGCCCCGAAGGACATAATTGACGCAATTAAGTGGATAAGCGAGAACCTCGCTTACGTGGTCAAAGACGAGAGGACAGGTAGGCTCTGGTTCACTAGGTGGATCACTCCAATAAAGTACATTGAAGAAAGAGCAAGGAAGATCGAGGACCTATCGGCCATCAACAAGGTTCTAGAATACGCTAGAAAGCTGCTCAGGGAAACGGCCGATAGCTTGATCCGAAAGAAGTCTTTGAAGGCCCCGCAGCCAAAAGTATTTGATGCTGAGCTCTCCCGCGCATATAGGGCTTGTGAGCCGGTAGACGTGGACTCGAGAAGGTACGTGCTCCTCGCGTTCCTAGATGTCCCAGAAAGACAGGAAGAAAGGAGAGCTAAGCTTGAAGAGGTCACGTATAGGACGAAGAGTGGTGGCACTAGAGGGTACGCGAACACTATCTACGTGACCTTCCCAAGCTCGAGGGGGCGCGTCGACCTTGCTCTAGAGTGGGCGAAGAAGCTCATAGCTTGCGAGGAAGTAGAAAAGGAGGGCATAGTAGAAAAAGTGATTGGCGGGCTACCATCTGAGGAAGCTGAGATAGCGAAGGAGGTCCTCAAGAAGAAGCTCGAAGACTATAAAGCGAGGGCCTTACAGAACCTCGTGTCAAGCGTCTTAAGCGCCTTCGATAAAGTTGCTTATCCACACTACGATGAGAATAGGCTTGCAAACACCATCAAGGAGGATGATTTAGTTTCAGCGGCGGATAGCATAATCATGACGGTTGAAAAGAGCTTAGCATCAACCGGTATCGGGAAGGTAAAGACTGAGATGGACTTTGACACGCTTGACTTTTACCTGAGAAGGATCAACATAGATATATCGGAGGGGGCTGAAGCGAGAAGCGTCAAGGAGATAATAGATTTCTTCTACTCAAACCCAAGATTGCCAGCTGTTCCAAGAGAGGCTATTCAAGATGCGATAAAGGATGGAGTAAGGAGGTTGAAGATAGGGGTTAGATCGCGAGGGAAAGTCTTCTTTAAGAGGGTGTACGAGAAGGCAGCGCCTCAGATATCTGAAGGCGAGACGATTCCGATGTTAGATGAAGACGACGAGGTGCTACCATGGAGGGTGGCCTTGGAGGAGCAAATGAAGGCCCTGAAGAGACGAGAGTACGGAGAGGGGAGGGAGCGAAGAGTAGAAGAGTATGTAGTCTTAATGGCTGGTAGGGAAGTATCTACAGAAGAAGTTCTGAGGAACTTGAATAAATTCGACTTAGAGATTCTTAGGACTGCGCCAATAATTAAGATCGTTAAGGCTGCGTCAATCAAAGTAGAATTAGCAAAGCCCATGATTGAAGTGAGACCTGGCGAGCAAGTTTCCGTAGATGCTCAGATCACGCGCATAGGACCATACATCGGGGAAGTTGTCTTGAGACCGTCGATAGGCGAGGTAGATAGGGTGAAGCTCACCATAGATGGTGCATTTACAGTAGAGAAATTTACGTGGATCATAGGTAGCGCGCCGAGCGTTCCCGGCGACCACGTATACACCTTAGAAGTAGTAGATTCAAGTGGTTCAGTGCTGGACGTAGCGAATGTGACCGTGAGGGTGTTAGGCGAGGAAGTTGGTTGGAGAGAGGGCATTCCACCTAGTGGTTCAAGGTTGGAGGGTATGGAGTTAGCCTATGAGGGAGTGCTAACATCAATTAAACCGCTCGACATCCTCAAGAAGAGAGTCGGCGGCACATCAATAGTATCAAATGCCGCCTTCGAATTATCTATTGGAGTGGAGGAAGGAAGGAAGTCAAGCATCCTACTAAAAGTTCAAAACGTTAAGGTCGATGACTTTCTTGAACTAACGCTTGCAATGCTGAATAGGTTCGGTCTACTAAAATCTACTGCTTCGCTGAGTGTAAGCTTGAAGCCCTTAAGGGAGAGGTACTTCGTCATGCCTGAACTGACTGAAGAAGAGAAGAAATCGCTTAGAGAATACAAGGTGAGGTACCTCCTCCATCAATCTGGCTAAGGTGAACTCAGCGATGAGTGAGATGTACCGCACAGTGGTCTTTGGCAGGAAGAGAATTGGCAAGGTGCATAGGCGGTACGTGGACTGCATTAGGATTTACTTGAGTACGCCGGTGAAGGAGAGGAAGCCCTTCTTTGAAGCCAGGATAGACAGGGATTCAACGAAGATGGCTCTAGAGAGCTTTAAGGCGAAGTACGATGATAAGGGCGACTTTCTAATACTACATGGAGATGATGTGGACGAGAAGTTGAGGAAACTGATCATTTATAGCGGTGTTAGACAGACGGTGAACAGTCTCTTGGGGGGAAAGGTTCTTGAGATAGTGAACTATATGGGAGAGGTTGAGCTCCTCTTCTGGTATTCGAGGTTCATTAACGCATATGATGGAGGGAGCTATTGGGATGTCTACAGAGTCGCTAAGGCGTTTAGAACCCTATACAGGGTATGAGTTCAGTGAACAGGCAAAGTCTTTAATTAAGTCTGTCATCAATGGCTTCAGGTACCACCCCTTCTTCTTCATGCTTAGAAATAGCACTTCCTCTGATGACCCAGTCTATCCATTCGCACATCAATTGGAGCTTCTCAGTAAACTCATCGCTAGGAGACCGATTAGAGTACTAATAGGCGATGAGATAGGTCTCGGAAAAACGATTAGTGCAATAATGCTAATCCGCTACTTGCTCGAAGTAGAGGGGATCAAGAGGGCACTCATCTTAGTGCCAAGAGTTTTGATAAAGCAGTGGTTGGCGGAGCTTAAGAGGTTCAATCTAGTGGACATTAAGCGTCTAGAGAGGGATACGATACCTACGTATCACAGCCAAGGCTTTCCATTAGGCATCTACTTAGCCTCAATAGACCTAGTCAAGAAGAAGGAGCATAAAGCTAAGATCCTCGACTCTTCTTGGGACTTAGTTGTCATTGATGAAGCTCACAGAATTGGCAAGAAGGGGAACATTGAAACTCAAAGGTTTACGTTCGTAAGCCAACTAATCAGCAAACCTAACGTGCACGTCATAATGTTAACTGCTACCCCTCATAGGGGGAAGGCTGAGGACTACGTTGAGCGCCTAAAGCTAGTAGACCCCTTTATCAAGGCAGATCCACAAGAGCTGGATGACGAGAAGTTCTACAGGCTATGCATGGGCTCAATAATTTTCAGGAGAACGAAGCTGGACGTGAACGAAGTTTACGAAGGAGCTAGGATATTTACGGACTGTAAGTTTAAGGCTAGAGTCGTAAAGGCGTCTGAGGAAGAGGAAAGTTTTCATAGGGAGCTAATAGAGTTCCTACGAGCAAAGCTCCTCCAGTACTACGACAGGGTTGGTGAAGACCCTAAGGCCCTGCCACTGCTATTGGCACTTATAGCTAAGAGGGCTTCATCGAGCCCGAGAGCCGCGATAATAACACTTGACAGGATAATTCAGCGTAGGGCTGAGCGAATTAAAGCCTTAGAGTCTGGGGACCTTCATGCAGTAGAGGTAGACCTGGACGATGAGGCGAGTCTCGTAGCTGATGTGCTCTTAGGCTACTCCTTTGAGGAAGGTGGCTTGTACGAGGATGAGAGAGAGGAGAGAATTGATGCTGACGAATTGCTAAAAAGGTTCACGGAGAGATGCAGCATCTTTCTTGAGGACGAGGACATTAAGAAGCTTAAGAGGCTCCACGAATTAGCCAGAAACATCCTTGGCGAAAGGGACTCCAGACTAGCTTCCTTAGTAAACGTCGTTTGCAACCACCTGAAAAATGGCGAGAAGGTAGTAATATTCACAGAGTTCAGGGACACCGCCGAGTACGTATTCGATGAGCTGAGGAATAGGTTGCCTGAGTTCTTCGCCGACAAGATCGCCATGATAACCTCAGAGGAGATAAGGCCTCCCACTAAACTTGGTCTACATTCAAAGAAGTACGATATAGAAGACGTTAAGAAGTGGCTGAAGAGCGGTGACGTCCTCCTCTTAGTATCAACTGACGTTGCTTCTGAGGGCTTAAATCTTCAAGCAGCTAACGTAGTCGTTCACTACGAGCCAACGTGGAGTCCAGTCAAGATAGTTCAGAGGATAGGCCGCGTCTGGAGGTTGGGCCAGGAGAAGAACGTAACTAGCTACAGCTTACTATTGTCCGTCGAAAGCGACATGGCTGCCTTAGAGATACTATACGCAAAGCTTCTTTCATGGATGATCTCGGGAATCGAGAGGAAAGTCCTGATAGGCGAAGAGCTAGAGATAGACATGTTGCCGAGGGATAAGGCAGCGTGTGACCTCCTTCAAATACCCTTAACTACTGAAAAGGGAAGGCCACAATATAGTGAGTTTAAAGCTTGGATCGAGTTCATAGCCGGTGGAAAGGATAGGTTAAGGAGGTACGTGAAGGAGATAGTGGCAGCACTGATGAGGTTAAGAGAGCAAGCGGAACGCCTAGGCTTGAAAAGTATGGAGGAGGTAAAGGTGAAGAAGTTTCTTAGTGAGGGGCTTGGAGGTCTCTATGGAAGTGAAGCTAAGAGATTGCTTACTCACCTGCTTAAGCTAGCAGCCAGGTTTTCCGGCTATGAAGTTGAGGAAAGGAGTACGGGCATATTCGTCAAGGGAGTCCACATGACTGGGCTTAAGGACTCGCTAGACTTGTGGAAAGCTACTGAGTCTCTACTGAGAGATGTTAGAGACGTTGTAGAAAGAGCTCCAATAGTGTTGGTGGCGCGCATACCCGACCATGAGGGCTTCCGAAACTTAAAGGAGCTCCATCTCTATGAGGTGACAGTAAATTTAGATAAGAAACCAACTTTCTCGGAAACCGTGGGCTTCGTCGTCAAAGAGGATGGAACTACGGAAACCCTTAGGGGCCTATCTTTGTTCAAGCTCTTCCTCAAACTTATGGATAACGTTGTCGGTGTTGGCGATGTTTTCTGGAGTAAAGATGAATTCACAGATAAGGCGAGAACAGTCCTTCTATATGTCTACTGTGATAGAATCGTGAGCGAATATGCTAGGTACATCGAAGAAATTGAGAGACTCTTCAGTCATACACATTCAGGTTGGCTGCCGGGAGGAAGAGCTTTTGTCACGCAGTGCGTTTCAGCTTCGCAGAGACTGTTGGGAGTAATAGTGTCTACTGGAGAAGTTGGTCGAGCTCCACCTCCAGATGTTGTGGAGGAAGTTGAGAGGAAGGCTATGGAGTACGCAATGGAGTTTGAGCGAAGGAATCAAAGGATCCCTGAGGATGTAAGTAAGAAGGAGCACTATGACATTAGGAGCGTGGACCCTAGGACTGGCGAGATAAGGTTTATCGAGGTTAAGGGCCGCTGGCCCATAGATGTTGCTGTTGAGCTCACAGAGACAGAGTACGAGTACGGAAAGAGGATTGGCAATAACTATTGGCTCTATGTAGTCTACGGCTTCTCAACTGGTAGTCCAAGGCTGCTAGCGATAAGAGATCCGATAAACAAGGCTAAGTGGAGAACGGTAGAGGTCAAAAAGTATCGGCTTGTAGGAGTATGAGCCTATGCCTCTACAGAAGGTGTTTGAAATCGATAGAGTTAAGATAAAGGTTTATGGGGGCCTAAACGAGATAGGCGGGAACTGTATTGCTATCGAAGAAGGAGATAGAAAAGTAATTTTCGATAATGGAGTGAGGTTCTCGCTCTTAAGAAGGTTTTATGGCGGTAAGATAGAACCATTAGGGCCTACGGAATTACGCTCTCTCGGTATAGTTCCGCCAGTGGATGCTTTCCAAGAGGCACAAGCCCTCTACATCTCCCACTTGCACTTAGACCATATCGGGCTTTTAAGCTTGATTCCGCCTACATTGAGAGTTAAAGTTCCTAGCGTGAGGGTTTTATCGAACACTTTAGCGACGTGGTATAAGGCGCACAAAAGCTGGTTGGCTTACGTGCCACCAGACTACATGGAGGAAACTGGAGAAGTCAAGCCGAAAGAGGAGGATGAGAATGGAGTAGTAGCTATTCCAGTGAGCCACAGCTGCTTTCCATCCTACTCGTTCCTCTACTTGGGAGAGGAGAAGACGATATTCTACAGTGGAGATTTAAGGTTTGAATCACTGGCAGGAGTATGCCGTCAACTAAATGAGGTCTTGGAGGAGGTAGGTATTGAGAGAGTTGACGTAGCAATATTGGAGGGCACGAACTTTAGTGGAGAGCAAGCTTTAGTAACCCCCTCAGTATTTAGAGAGAGCATTTCCTTGGTGCTAAAAGAGTATGAGCTCGTATCGATTTCTACAGACCCATTAGACTTAGAAACCTTCGTAACAGTATCGGATCTGTCGCTAATGCTTGGGAGGGACATTGTAATAGGCTCTGAGAGGCTGCTCTGGATCTTAGATGAGGTAGGAGAAGTAAGGCCTCAACTGCTTGATAGGACTTACGTAAGTGACGAATTAGAGACCCCGACACCAATATTACTTAAAAGCGTGAGTTTAAAGAATGACGTCTTAAGGAGCCCAGGAAGCTATACTCTCCTCGTAGATCCGATAGGGCTTCTTCGGACACTTAGGAAACTGAAGATATGGGGGGATGAGGTTAACTTAGTGGGCTCAGTAGTCGTATTAATGGACCCAGAGCCGAGGGAGTCCATAAGGGAAGTTGAGGAAGAAGTTTTGAGGACTTGGCTTAAAGCATTTGGTGCGCAAACGGTTAGATTAAGGTTGTCTGGCCACTACTTGCCGCATCAATTTCGCGACATAATTGAGACTTTGAAGCCGAGAGATCTAATTCCAATACACACAGAAGATGTGGAAACCATGAAGAGACTTTTCCAGAAGTTTTGTGCGAAGTCCATTAAATAATGATCTTGATTCTTAAATTAGCGAATTTCACGGGAAGAGGAGGCGTGGAGAAGTCTAGTTGGTTGAAGGGATCTCCACTCAAACAAGAGCTAGGATCGTGGCGCGGTAACACCATCGCTTAATCGCTCCTCGAGCTCAGGAGTCTCTTCAAGGACCTTAGTTCCTCCTCTATCGCCTTGATCTTGGAGCTCAGATCCTCTACCTTGACCTCACCGCTTTTCAGCTCCTCCTTAGCTTTAATCAAAGAGCTCAGTGCTAAGTCGAGGTAGTCTTGTTAGTTAACCTTTTCATGCACTAATACGTAGACAATTTTAGTAGAGTGTGTTTTGCTTACTGCTTGGTCTTTTTTAATAATCCAGATAATTCGTCTTTAATCCTTCCTAATTCTTCAGCTATTTCTCCTACTCTTGAAGCAATTTCCAAAAGCCTTGGTGGTGCTGTAGCAGTGAACAATTCATTTAAGGTTTCATATATTAGCTCATAGGCTTCAGTAGCAGTTTCAGCCTCAGCTCTTTTCCCGAGTTCTATTACTAAGAAACCATCGGAAATAGCAACTTCTTTAGCTGGCTCTGATAGTCTTTTAGCTACTATGACTTTGAGTTGAGGTTGATCTCTTAGGTTCATGGTTCTTCCAAATTCTTCATCGACTACAGATCTGTCGATTTCCCTATCCCAATTTTTACATGATACGTAGACTGAGAATTTCATTGGCCCAACATCTTTTTCAGCCCATACATCAACCTCTATTGGACCTCCAGTTCTAGCAGCCCTCCTAACATTAGTATAGACTTTGAAACCAAGGTCTTTTAGTACTGAAGAAGCAATACTTTCGAGGACGTCTTTCGTCGGCTTTGAAGTCCTAACTACTTCAGGTGCTGGCGGTGGAGGTAAAAGTAGAGGAGGCTTTGTTACCTTCAGAAGATTTATTATCTCATCCATAAGACATGGAGCAGGAATTGTGTACTCAATGCCGTACATTCCATATATTGCAAGCCCACTACTAGCAAGGTATGACAATAGTTTTTAGCTTCTTCCCCCTTAATACCACGATAAGTTTTTAGGTCATCTATGAGGTATGATTCCCATAAGCCAACGGTCCCAAGGGGTGTAGTAAATATTATTTTGTAAAGATGGCTCCGAATATCGAGGAGCACTTCACGTAATACTTCTACTAGCTCTTTCGGAATGATATCAAGCCTAAGATATTTCTTAAATGCTTTTGTAAACTTTTCAATAAACTTTGCCTCCAAATCATCAAGAATCTTATTCCTATCGACGCTACTTAGCACCTTTTCATGTGTGAAAAGCCTATCTATAAATATAACTCCAGCACTATAGGCCTCTCTCGCCTCAGCACCCTCTTCCGGCAAAATATCTAGCAAATAGCTCCTTGCTCTCCTGTAATATAATATCAGCAGATGGCTTCTCACTGTATGGAATATTCATCTTTGCAACTCTTAAGTAAAGAAGTGTTAAGTAGACTCCCATGGCTTTTGCATCAGTATCAATAAGATCGGTTATCCACCAGTACATACTCATTAGACTAAATTCACACTAGAATAGTTTAATTTTTTTTACTCTTCACTTTTCCACACCTCTGTGGGGACGTCTGCACACGCATTTTCACGCAAACTCGTCTTTGGTTTCACGTAGGCTTCATCATCGGCCAGCCAAGGGGCTAAAGATGAGGGCCTCTCAACATAGGAGCCCCTCTCCCGCTAGCGTGCTTGCAGGTGCTTTAGATTTTGCTATTTGGCTTCAGCCTCTTTCTCCATGTCCTTTCCTAGGATTGCGAAGCACACGCCCTTCAATATCATGAATATGCTCACGGATATCGGCATGCTTTGCTGGGCAGGCTACAACTGCACCTATTAAAACTATCACTCCGTAAATCGCTAGAATTAAGCCTATTCAGAAGGTCTTCATATCCCCACCTTTTTGTTGTTTGTATAACACACCAAGAAGTTTATGAAGTTTACCGAACTAGCAGAGCTATTCCACTGATTATGGCGATGACGCCTAGGGCTACTGGAACAACTATAGGCGCCAGCATACAAACCCTCTTAGCTGCTTTTTACAT
>Ga0209394_1001399_pt1 | contig 14181 bp, 9 predicted proteins | sample JNZ201metaG_FD_184122 | JGI IMG/M metagenome (GOLD analysis project Ga0209394, IMG submission 184122) | Hot spring microbial communities from Jinze hot spring, China to study Microbial Dark Matter (Phase II) - JNZ 20120812A (SPAdes) (version 3) ... | reverse complement strand
TTGCAAATGCTGAAAAGGGAGGTTTCGGAACCGTAGGTTCTGAAAGGTGGTGGGGTAGCTGGGATTTGAACCCAGGATCGCCAGCGCCCCAGGCTGGTATCCTAGACCAAGCTAGACGACTACCCCAATAGAATAGTCGAGTACCCCGGGATTTATTTTCTTTTCCGGAAAAGTTTGCAGTTGTCAATTTCAAAGAAGAGGAATACGTATGCAGGGCTGTAAAAGACTCTATTGAAGCGATATCGCTCATTGAGGCAGGTTTCGAATACGTGTGCACGGCTCCAGATGGCGTTATGCTATTTAGAAAACGAAAATGATGTGACAGAGGTGTTTGGAAACATGTCAATGCATACAGGGGATTCCTATATAGTGCAGGGGGTGGGATTTGAACCCACGAACCCCTACGGGACAGGCTCCTGAAGCCTGCGCCTTTAACCAGGCTTGGCTACCCCTGCGCTTGTCTTGATTTTATTTTGTTTGGAAAGGTTTAAGAGTTGCTCTGTTGTTTATGCTTTTGGAGGGTTTGATGTTTGCCTACGCATGGTTCGCTTTCGAAGGCTGGGAAGGTTAGGTCTCAGACGCCTAAGATTCAGCCTTTGCCAAAGAAGAGTCCCTCGCCCCGGTTTAGGAATAGGCGGAACTATGAAAAGCGGGTTATGTTGCAGAGGAAACCCGGGCAGAACTGGGTTTAAACCTTTTATCCTCTAACTAGCTTATTCTTGATGCATGCCGATAGCGGATCTCGTAATTTTGAACGCTAACGTTGTTACGTTGAACCCCAGACAGCCTAGGGCTCAAGCTCTGGCTGTGAAGGGCGACAGAATAGTTGCTGTAGGTTCTAACAGTGAAGTCAGTAGGTGCGTTAACAGCGAGACCAAAATAGTGGACTTGAGGGGTAAAACCGTTGTGCCGGGCTTTGTGGACTGCCACGTTCACATGACAAGTTTCGGACAGCAGCTCCAAGCGCTGGACCTTCGGGATGTTAGATCAATAGGTGAAATGAAAGCTAAGCTCCGCGAGTACGCCGAGAGGAATCCGGAGAAAAAGTGGATTTTGGGTGGAAGATGGGACCATGAAAAGTTTGTGGAAAAACGTTTTCCAACCCGTTGGGATTTAGACGTGGCTGTTTCCGACAAGCCCGTTTTCCTAGTGCGGGTTTGCGGCCACGTAGGAGTTGCAAACTCAAAGGCCTTGGAGCTTGCTGGAATAACAAAGGGCACCGTGATTTCCGGCGGTAAGGTGGATTTGGACGAGGCGAGCGGTGAACCTAACGGTGTTTTGAGGGAAAACGCCATGGAACTTGTTTGGCAAGTGGTGCCGAAACCAACTGCTGCAGAACTGGAGGAGGCCTGTGTTAAGGCTTGTCAAAAGGCTGTAGAAGAGGGGCTTACAGGCGTCCACTGGATTGTTGATTCCGGCGAAGAACTACACGTAATACAAAAGCTCTGTAAAGAAGGAAAACTTCCATTAAGGGTTTACGTTGGCGTTCCAGCCAAGCTTTTAGATGAAGCTGTTAAACTTGGATTGTCTACTGGCTTTGGAGGCGACATGGTAAAGCTTGGTTTTGTAAAGGTTTTCGCTGACGGCTCGCTGGGAGCCAGAACTGCTGCCTTGAAAGAGCCCTATTCCGACAAGCCAGAAACAAGCGGAATGCTGTTGCTTTCTCAGAGAAAACTTAACAGCATTGTTTTGAAGGCACACCGAGCTGGATGGCAGTTGGCTGTCCACGCCATAGGCGACAAAGCCATAGAATCCGTTTTAAAAGCCTTTTCAAAAGCATTTAAGAAACATCCAAGCAAAAATCGTAGGCATAGAATTGAACACTGCTCAGTGCTCGATCCAAAACTTATCCGGCTAATGAAAAAGTTTGGCATAATAGCCTCCGTCCAACCCCACTTTATTGTCTCCGATTTTTGGATTGAGGAACGAGTTGGCGTCAAAAGAGCCCGCTGGGTCTACCCCTTCAAAACCTTAATGAGGGAAGGCATCATCGTAGCGTCCGGGTCAGACTGCCCAGTGGAGCCTATAAGCCCACTTCTCGGCATTTGGGCTGCTGTGACACGGTCCACCTTTAAAGAGGAAAGCCTAACAATGGAGGAAGCCTTGAAGACTTACACTGTTAATGCGGCTTATGCCTCCTTCGATGAGGACAAAAGGGGCACTGTTGAAGTTGGAAAGTTTGCAGATTTCACGGTGCTTTCTGAAGATCCATTTAAGGTTCCGCCAGAGAAGATCCGCGACATTAGGGTTGAGATGACCATCGTCGGCGGGAGGATTGTTTACGAGAGAAAGCATAAAGTGTAAACGCGTTTATGTTTATCTACTAGCCCACTTAGAGAATATTTTGGTTGAAGCTGCCTAATGATGGAAGATGCTGTCAGAGAAATCATAGAAGCTTTAATGCACATTCCCTCGCCTAGCCCTGATGATGTTAACCGTGTTAAGATGCGGGTTGCCGCCAAATACAAGCTTGAAAAGATTCCATCAAACCCAGAAATAATAGCCGCTTTAAAAACCGCGGAAGAGAAAGCTAAGCTTTTAGATGTTTTGCGAAGGAAAGCCACGCGAACCATTTCAGGCGTAACTGTTGTGGCTGTTATGACTCAGCCCTACCCGTGTCCTCAACCTGAACCTTGCGCTTACTGTCCAGGCGGCCCGCCTTATGGAGTGCCTCAAAGCTACACTGGACATGAGCCTGCAGCCTTGAGGGGTTTGCAGCATGCTTTTGACCCGTATTTGCAGGTGAAAAGCCGCATTGAACAGCTTAAGGCTATAGGCCACAAGGTGGACAAGGTTGAGCTTATCGTTATGGGTGGGACTTTTCCAGCCATGCCAGACGACTACCAAACATGGTTTGTTAAGCGTTGTTTAGACGCTTTGAACAATGTGGATTCGCAGAGCCTGAACGAAGCCAAACGCTTGGCGGAGACAAGCCCCATCCGCAATGTGGGCATAACTGTGGAAACCCGTCCAGACTGGGCTAAAGAGAAGCATGTGGACAAAATGTTGGAAATGGGCGTTACACGCGTCGAGCTTGGCGTCCAAAACCCAGACAATGAGATTTACCGACTGGTCGGGAGAAAACACACAGTTCAAGACGTGGTTGAGGCTACCCGCATCTTGAAGGACGCTGGACTCAAAATTGTCTATCATTTGATGCCCGGCTTACCCGGCTCAAGCATGGAGAAGGATTTAGCTGTTTTCCACGAAATTTTCACTAACCCTGCCTACAAACCGGACATGATCAAGATTTACCCGTGCCTTGTCTTGAAGGGCACTAAAGCCTACGAGTGGTACATGCAAGGCGAATACAGACCCTACACAACCGAGGAGGCGGCTAGGCTTATCGTTGAAGTCAAGAAGATGATTCCGCCATGGGTTCGCATAATGCGCGTCCAACGCGATATACCAGCACCACTCATAGTGGCCGGTGTGAAAATGAGTAATCTCCGCCAGCTAGTCCAGCAAAAGCTAAAAGAGCAGGGACTGCGATGCCGATGCATAAGATGCCGGGAAGTTGGACACCGTCTTTTGGCGGATGGTGTAAAACCAAACCCGGAGAAAGTGGAGATTCTAACAACGCGTTACAAGGCGTCCGAAGGCGAAGAAATCTTCATCTCAGCGGAAGACACGGAAAACGACGTCTTGATAGGCTATTTGAGGCTGAGGATACCATCCGAAAAAGCGCACAGACCGGAAATAAGAGCGGAGTCATGCAGCATAATCCGTGAACTCCACGTATACGGACCAGTCGTGCCAGTGGGCAAACGCCTAGCCAAGGCATGGCAACACAAAGGCTACGGTGCAATTCTGCTAGCTGAAGCAGAGCGTGTAACTCGTCAAGAATACGGCTTCAAAAAGATACTTGTTATAAGCGCCTTAGGAACAAAACAATACTATAAAAAGTTTGGATACACGTACGACGGACCATACATGTCAAAAAGGTTGGAGATTTGAAGATGAGCCTGGAAGAAAATCTTTCAGGATATAAAGGTTTAGCTCTTCAAGTCCTCCAGAGCATTGGAGCCGAGATTGGTGATTTAATTCGCATTGTTAAGGGCGGTCGGGTTTTTGAGGGCATTCTCATTCCTCGTTCCGAATATGGCGATGACAAGCATATTGTGATTAAGTTGCGGAGCGGCTACAACATTGGTGTTCGCCTAACCCCCGACGCTAAGGTGGAAAGGATTGGGCGGGGTGAGAAGCCGGCTTTTGTTGCTCCGCCCCTGCCAGAGCAGAATCCAGCCTTGCCAAAGGTCGCCATCATCAGCACTGGTGGCACTATTGCGAGTCGTGTTGATTATCGGACGGGTGCTGTTCGTCCTGCTTTAACAGCAAGCGATTTGTATAGTGTTGTGCCAGAGCTGGCGGATATCGCCCGCATTGACGCCCAGATATTGTTTAGCCTTTACAGCGAGAACATTACACCAGCTCATTGGACGATGATGGCGAAAACGGTGGCTGAAAAGATTGCTGAAGGCGTGGACGGCGTTGTAATTGCTCACGGCACTGACACGATGGGTTATTCGGCTGCTGCCCTAAGTTTCGCCCTCCAAAACTTGCCAGTTCCAGTAGTTTTTGTTGGTTCTCAGCGTTCTGCCGACCGCCCCAGCTCAGACGCTGCCACAAACTTGACTGGTGCAGTTTTAGCCGCTGCAAAAGCACCGTTCGCCGAGGTTGCCGTAGCCATGCATGAAACCATATCTGACACAAGCATAGTGCTTCACCGCGGCACCAAAGTTCGAAAATGCCACACAAGCCGCCGAGACGCCTTCAAATCCGTAAACGCTCAGCCCCTAGCAAGGATAAAGGAAAACCACATAACGATGCTTACTGAAGACTATCAAAGGCGAGATCCGTCACGGCGACTTGTTGTTAAGCCAAACTTCAGTGATAAAGTTGCCTTGGTCAAGTTTTATCCCGGCATGGACCCAACCATAATAGACTGGTATGTGGAGAAAGGTTATAGGGCGATTGTGCTTGAAGGCACTGGGCTTGGGCATGTTTCAAACCGCCTTTTCCAGTCGATAAAGCGGGCTGTGGAAAAGGATGTTTTGGTGGCTATGGCTTCTCAGTGCATATGGGGACGCGTGAACATGAACGTTTACGACACTGGACGCGACTTGCTGGCGCTGGGCGTAATACCGTTAGAGGACATGCTGGCAGAAACAGCCACAGTCAAACTTATGTGGATTTACGGGCAAACAGACAACCCAGAAGAAGCCAAGCAGCTTTTGAAAACAAACATCGCCGGGGAATATTCCACACGCTCACTCTACACAGTGGAGGAAAACAAGCCATGAGCGAAAAAATAGACTACACGCAACTAGGCTTAAGAGTAGGCTTGGAAGTCCACCAGCAGCTAGACACAGCCACCAAGCTCTTCTGCCACTGCAAACCAGAACTCTTCAAAGAAGAACCAGAAATCACATTCTTAAGGCGTTTAAGGCCAACTCAAAGCGAGCTGGGCCAAATAGACCCAGCCGCCTATTTCGAATTCCAAAAAGGCGTAAAAATTCTCTACGAGGCAGACAGCCAAACCGCCTGCTTAGTGGAAATGGACGAAGAGCCACCCCACCCACTTAACATGGAGGCTGTCGAAATCGCCTTAACAGCCGCTTTAATGATGAACGCCACTCCCATAGACGAAATCCATGTTATGCGTAAAACAGTGATAGACGGATCCAACACAACAGGCTTCCAACGAACATGCGTCATAGCTTTAAACGGCACAATAAAAGTTGGCGAAAAAACTGTGCCCATCCAACACATAAGCCTAGAGGAGGATGCTGCCCGCAAAACCGGTGAAGAAGGCACAACAATACGCTACCGTATAGACAGGCTTGGCATACCCCTCATCGAAGTGGCAACCGCTCCAGTCATAAACACGCCGAAGGAAGCCGGCGAAGTAGCTCTAGCCATAGGCAAGATTCTCCGCGCCACTGGAAAAGTCAAGCGCGGATTAGGCACGATACGCCAAGACCTAAACATCTCCATAAAAGACGGAGCCCTAGTAGAGATAAAGGGCGTTCAAGAGCTTGAACTCATACCTCTAGTTGTTGAATACGAGGTTCAAAGACAACTCAACCTAATAAAAATCAGCCAAGAACTAGCCAAAACCGGAATACGCCCAGAAAACCTAAAAGAAGAATTTTTCGACGTAACAGAGGTTTTCCAACAAACCAACTGCAAAGTCCTAAGAAAAGCAATAGAAAAAGGCCAACGCGTCCTAGCCGTAAAACTTCCAGGGTTTGCAGGCTTCCTAAAACGGGAGCTCATGCCCGGCGTCCGCCTTGGAACAGAGATGGCTGACCGAGCCCGCTTCTGGGGACGAGTTGGCGGAATATTCCACACGGATGAGCTTCCAGCCTACGGCATAACAGTCCAAGAAGTCGAAGCATTAAAAAAAGCAGTGAACGCCCAGCCAAACGACGCCGTAGTCTTCGTTGCAGACAAGCCAGAAAACGCCAGAGACGCCTTGAAGGCCGTCTTGGAAAGAGCCCGCGAAGCCTTTAAAGGCGTTCCAGAAGAAACACGAGCCGCAAACCCAGACGGCACAACCCGCTATATGAGGCCTAGGCCCGGAGCCGCCCGCATGTACCCGGAAACCGACATACCACCCATCCAATTAACTGAAGAGCACATAAACAAGATTCGCCAAAACCTACCGGAACTGCCAGAACGAAAACTTCAAAGACTAATGCAAGAATACGGCTTAAACCAGAAACTAGCCCAACAATTAATAGACACGGAAAACACGGAACTCTTCGAAACAATAGTAAAAGGATGTCATGTCTCACCCACAACAGTTGCCGCCTTCTTGACGGAGACACTAAAAGCCCTAAAACGTGAAGGAACGCCCGTCGAAAACCTTTCGGAACATAAAATCATTGACATGTTTAAAGCCCTCGGAGCCAACGAAATAACTAAAGAGGCACTGCCAGAAATCGCAGCTTGGATATCGAAAAACCCTGATAAAACCTTGAAAGAGGCAATTGATAATCTTGGTTTGAGAATACTACGCGAAGAAGAACTTGAACAAATATTAGACCGGATAATATGTCAAAACAAGGAGTTGATTGAAAAAAGCGGAGTAAAAGCCTACGGACTAATCATGGGCATAGCTATGAAAGAGTTGAGGGGGAAAGCAAACGCTGAAGCCGTCAGCAAAATAATAAAAAGGAGATTAACGGGCAAATAGGTGAAGAACAACAACTATGATCACAAATAGCAAAACTATGACAAGCAAGGGAAGAAGAGTTGTTGTTAGCATAGCAATTATGATGGCCAAGTAGTCTTTCCAGCTGAGTTTCTTGCCGTTTTCATTTCTGTTCAACTGCCAACTTCACCAACTATCTTTTCAACTGAAAAATCTATCTCATAATGACACGCAACTAAGCGTTTGCCCTCCCTAGTTAGTAGTTGTGGTTCCTCTTTTTTACATTTCTCTGTTGCATACTTGCACCTTGGATGAAACCTACAGCCGGGTGGAACATTTATCGGGCTTGGAACATCTCCTTCAAGGAGCTTCCGTTCTTTTCTGGCATCTGGGTCTGGTAGCGGTATGGCGTCCATTAGCTGAAAAGTGTATGGATGCTTAGGATCACGATAAATAGAATTCTTATCAGCAATCTCCACAATTTTACCTAAATACATAACCGCAACCCTGTCGCTCATGTGATGCACAACAGCCAAGTTGTGAGTTATGAAGAGATACGTTAAGTTGAAAGCCTTTTGCAAATCTTTAAGAAGGTTCAAAACAGATGCTTGCACAGAAACATCCAAAAATGAGGTAGGCTCGTCTAAAACCAGGAATCTTGGATTTGTCGCCAAGGCACGTGCAATGGCAATTCTCTGTCTTTGTCCACCACTGAATTCGTGAGGAAACCTGTAAAGATGTTCCTCACTTAAGCCTACTGTTTCAAGAAGTTTAATGGCTTTTTCTAGCGCTTCGACCTTGTTTTTAACAACACCGTGAATTTTCATCGCCTCATACAGTATTGAGCTAACAGTCTGTCTTGGATCCAGCGAAGCGTAGGGGTCTTGGAAAATCATTTGAATACTCCGTCGAATCTGTTTCATTTCACTTCTCTTCGCCTTTACTATGTCTATTCCGTTAAAGTGAATTTCGCCAGATGTAGGTTTAACAAGCCTTAGAATGCTTTTACCCAACGTGGTTTTGCCGGATCCCGATTCCCCCACTATGCCTAACGTTTCACCTTTCCTTACATTAAAGGATACGCCATCAACAGCCCGCACATAACCTACAGTTCTCTGGATTACTCCACTTTTAATTGGGAACCACACCTTAAGATTTCTAACTTTAAGCAATGCCTCGTCTTCTAGTTCACTGTCAATAGAGGAAACATGCAACTTCATGTTCCTTTTCAACCTCCTTGAGATTTGGCCTATTCTTCGTGCAAATGTCCATAGCATAGAGGCAACGTGGATGGAAGCGGCATCCCGAAGGGGGATTTATCATTTCTGGAACTGTCCCGGGAATTGACTCCAAACGTTCTGTGGGATTTAGTATGTTGGGAATAGCTTTTAAAAGCAGTTGAGTGTACGGATGTAATGGTTTCTTAAAAATGGCCCTCGTAGATGAAACCTCTACAACGTTTCCTCCATACATTACAGCTATTCTGTCTGCAATCTCTGCAGCCACCGAAAGGTCGTGGGTTATCAATAAAATAGACGTAGCAATTTTCTGTCTAAGCTCTTTTAATAGATAAAGAATTTGAGCTTGAATCGTAACATCTAAAGCCGTGGTAATCTCGTCTGCTAAGAAAATTGACGGTCTTCTCGCCAAAGCCATAGCAATCATCGCTCTCTGCTTCATTCCTCCAGAAAGCTCGTGGGGATAGGACTTAAGGATCCTCTCGGGATCTGGCAACTTCACGAGTTTTAAAATGTCCATTATTAGTTTTTCAGCCATTTCGTTAATTTTTTTCCGTGAAACTCTATAACCTTTGGTTGAAATCTGATTCTGACTCGTTTTCATTGCCAGAAACTCTTGATAGCCAATTTTTTCTCCTCGCTTCTCAGCTATTACCATTTGTTTAAGAGCATCTTTATGAAGGAGTACAGCTTCCTTTAACTGAATGCCCATCCTCAAAACTGGATTCAGATAAGTCGCAGGGTCTTGAAAAACTATAGCACATTCGCTCATCCGGAACTCTCGCATTTCCTCTTTGCTTTTTTTAAGGAGATTTTCACCTTTGAAAATTATTTCCCCGTCAACTATGTACGCGTTTTCAGGCAGCAAACCTGTTATGGCGAGGGCTGTTACGGATTTCCCACAACCAGACTCGCCCACAAGCGCCAAAGCTTCTTCCGGGTAAAGTTTCAAATCAACACCGTTAAGAGCTTTCACCTCGCCTCTGTAAGTGTGGAAATTAAGTTTTAAATTTCGTACCTCCAGAATCGGCTGCGTTCTGTTTTGTTTTTTCATAGGGCACTTTTCACCTTCTTAGACGAGGGTCAAGCACGTCCCTCAAACCGTCACCCACAAGGTTGAAGGCTAAAGATATTATAAGGATTGTTAATCCTGGAAACAGCATCACCCAAGGCGCGTCGAACACGTGTCCGTATCCGTCAGCCGCTAGGTTGCCGAGCTCCGGCATGGCTGGGCTTGGTGAGAACCCCAAGAACATTAGGGCTGAAAACGTTAGGATCACCCCTCCAAAGTCCATCGTTGCTTGCACAAGTATTGGGAAGATGGAGTTTGGAAGGATATGCCCAAAAAGAATACGTAGGGGACTGGCGCCTAAAGCTTTTAACGCTTCAACATATGGCTTTTCTTTTTCACTCAATACTTGTCCACGCATCAATCTTGTGTACGGAGGCCACCATACCAGGATTATTGCGAGCGCCAAGGTTTCAAGCGTTCTCCCAAAAATTGAAGCAAAAACTAGCGCTAAGACCAGTCCTGGAAACGCAAAGAAGACATCTGTAATTCTTAACACAATTTCGTCGACAATGCCTCCAATGTACCCGGCTATGGCGCCTAAAAGCGTGCCAAAAACAGCTGCGATGATGGTTATTATTGCCGCGAAATAAAGGTCTACAGGAATTGCTAAAATTATCATTTTTAGAAGGTCTCTTCCATAAGAATCAGTTCCCAACGGGAAGAACTCTGGACCCGTGTAGAGGGAAATTCCTGGTCCCCATTGTATGGGATGATTGGCGTTCCACATGAATTTTCTCTCGAATGGATACATATTACCTGGATATCCTTCTGGGTATGCAAGTTTGGGGTCAACAATAATGTTGGCTAATAGAGCAAGAATAATAAAGAAAAGGGCAATGATGGTTCCAGTTATTACTAAGGGGTTCTTCCTCAGAAGATACAGTGAATATTTTATGTCAGCTAGTCTTGCTTCCCATTCGCCTTTTCTGACCTCTGGTTCTTGTTTACTCATTTTATAGCACCCCTCTAGTATCTTATTCTTGGATCCAAGAAGGCGTATAGGACGTCAACTACTAGATTTGAAATGACAATTATCGTCGCAAACACTAAGCTGTAAAGAAGTATGAAATTGCTGTCGCCTTGAAAAATGGCTCTCAATGCTTGTTGTCCAACACCCGGCCATGAAAAGACATACTCTGTGATCATGGCTCCGCCAAGTAGATACGCAAAGAATATTCCCGTAAGGGTTACAGCTGGAATCAAAGCGTTCTTTAGGGCATGTCTATAGATAACCACTCTTTCTTTTAATCCCTTTGACCGCGCCATTACAATGTAGTCTTGCCTTAAAACTTCGAGCATACTTGCCCGAACTATGCGTGCAAGGAAGCCTAAGCTGATGAATGCAAGACTGAATGATGGAAGGATTAAATGGATAAACTCATCCCAAGCGTATGCAAAATTACCGGTCAATAAACCGTCTATTATTGGTATTCCTGTTATGCTTGGCTTGCCCAGCGTGGAGGCTTGACTACTCGGAAGGTGTGGTAGACCCCACACTGAAAAGTAATAGAAGAATATTAGCTGTAGCATGAAACCAAACCAGTATGCCGGCGTAGAGTACCCAGCTAACGCAATAATCCTGCATGCATGGTCTGGGAGCTTGTTGTTTTTTAACGCTGAAATTATACCCATTGGTATTCCTATGCCGACAGTTATTATTGTTGCAAAAACTGAAAGCTCAACGGTGTAGGGGAAATGATTAAAGAAGACTTCGTTTGCGGGGAGCCCTTGAGCCCAAGCTCCGGTGCGTCCCCAATCTCCGCGCAGAATGTCCCTAAGCCAGTAAAAGTATTGCTCATATAGAGGTCTATCAAATCCGTGTTCCTTTATAACTTGTTCAATCTGTTCAGCGGTCATTTTCGGATGGATGTAGGGGGTCCACGGCGCCATTCCCCTTGGGAAACCTCGTGTAAAATAAAAAACTAGAAGGCTAACTGCAAATAATACAAATACAAGTAGTATGAGCCGCCGGATTACATACTCATATAGTTTCATTTGGGCACCTATTCATCTTTACATAGAAATCAAGGCATTGCATAAAAACTTTCTCTGCTTGCAAGGTGATTTAGGCTTAACATAATAAAAAGAGGGAAATTTAGTATGGTGGTTCATAGTACATTGTTGACCAGATGTCGACTCCGTAGACCGGGTTTACGTACCAGCCTTGTAGCCAAGAGGACCTTATATAGTATTCTGAGTCGTGCCACCAAACCATATACATCACAAGCTCGTTTGCTATTCTGTTCATTTCATTAGTAATTTCTATGAGTCTTGTTACGTTTCCTTCCGCGTCTGCTCGAACAGCCTCTTTATAAAGTTCGTCTAGCCTTGTTATATTCCACATGTTCCAAGACGGGTAAGTGCCTCTTGAATAGTACATGGGCATGAGCCAGTTGAGCACGTGGTTATAGTCGGCGATCCAGCCTCCCATATAGGCGTCAATTTGATGCTTTGATGCTAATGTGTATTGTTGACCTCCTGGAACAATGACAACTCTGAACTGTAAAGCTGTCCTTGATTCTGTTATTGACCTTGCTATAGAGTTTAGGTTTTCACACATTGTTGTCAATATTTGTATAAACGTTGTTGCCCCACTTTGGACGTAAAATTCAACCACTCTAGGCTTATCTGGACCAAATGTGTTGTCAACAACTCCTGGAGGTATTTTTGTCCCATTGTAGAAGTACATATCGTGCGTTGCGCTCTTCAATGGGTTCAGATACGCGTCTCTAAGTAGTTCTTCAACTTTTGTTAAGTTAAACGAGAATCTTGGTTTAATGTTGGGGTTATAGCTTCCTTCTGGAACCGTTCCAGGAGGAATAATGTTTGCCGCTAGTAGACTCAACCTGTTGTTAACGTATATGTTCACGTATGTCATGTTTATTGAACATGCAACAGCCATTCTGAAACGCCAGTCAGCAAAGGGTTGCCAATCTCTAAAGCTTCCATCCGGGTTTGTGACGTTAGTTATGAAGTTAAGCCACCAAGTGTTTAATGTTGGAACCGGACCATATGCTGTTACGCCGGGTATTATGGACTTTAAGATGCCGTAGTTGACCCACAAGTCTTTGTCAACGACTTGGTAGATGTCCGCTTCTGCTACAGCTATGGCGGTTGCTGTTCCCTGCTTCAAGTCAAGCAACCTTGTGGTGAAGCTTGGCTGGTAGATAAATTCGATTGTTTGTATCCTCTGCTTCCCGGGCGGTGGCAAATTCATATTGTTAGGGCCGCCCCAATAGTTTGCATAGGCCTTCAAAACTATCTTGTAAGTTGTAGGATCAACGCTTTCGACATAGTATGGTCCTGTTCCAAATCTCCAACCGTTTTCTGGAACGTTAAAGTAGGTGTCACCATTTCCAGCCATGCGAATGAAGTACTTTGTGAAGTTATACGTGGGCGTTTGCTCTTCCTCAAAAGGCCAGCCGTGATATTCGTAGTCTTTCTTAACTGTTTCTGTTGGAGAAATTATCGCGGCCCATGGACCAGCCAATATCGCCATAAGCTGAGTGGTCGGTACTTTGAGGTTAAGCCTTATCCTGTAATTGTCAATTATTTCTACAAAGTTTAGGTCCAAGACTTTTTTAACCCAAGCTTCATCATATGATGGTTCAGCTCCCATAGCAGTAAATAATTCACCATCGGGATCTACGAGCTGTTGAAGTATCCAGGCAGCTTGGCTACCATGCACGCCTGTAGCACTTGTTCCATCTATTATTAATAGTCTGTTGAAGCTGAACCAGACTGCTGTGGCGTTAAAGGGTGTTCCATCTTGGAAGGTTATACCCTCTCTTAGTTTAAACTCGTAAGTAGTTTCGTTTATCTTTGTAATGCTCTCAGCAAGCCATGGAATTATGTCCACGGGGCTGCTTTTGTTATACCATACCAACGTTTCCACACTATGCCATAGAATCCAGTAGTCATATTGGTAGTATGAAACGTGGGGGTCGAGCCATTCATATGTTGCGCCGCTTTCATAAACCAGCTTATTCTGAGTAACAAACGCTGGTGTAGGCAGAGGCGTCGGCGACACAAAAACGTTTACAGTATAAGTTTTCGCTTCACTCACCCTTACATTTGTAGTATATGTTTGATAACCAACAGCGGTTACGGTTAATGTGTAATTTCCCAAAGGCACAGTTAAATAGAACACACCATCAGGACCCGTCGTCGCCTTATATGTGCCACAAGAAACCGTTGCGCCAGGAATCGTCTGGTTCGTCTTAGAATCCTTCACAACTCCAGTTATGATGGCGACTTCTGTGGGTGGTGGAGTTGGTGCAGGTTGAGTCTGGAAGTAAATCACAACACCTGCTAATGCAGCCACAAGAATTATTACCACTAAAATGAGGATCAGTGTTGTTTTAGCAATAGCTTTCTCATTCATTTTCAATACGCACCTTGCGCTTCGATTCTTCAACTAAATGTTATTTAGACATATAAAATTTTCATCTTCGTCGTTCTGCTTGTTCTGGGAGGGGGAAGCCCATCCCTGAAAATGGTACTACCGTGTTTATTGTAAGATCAATGGATAAATCTCTTTGACCACATATTCAAGGTATTTTTCTTTGTCTGTTAAGTTGAATACTGTAACTGAAGCGTCTCTGGTTATGCCGACTACGTAGCCGTATTCTCGTGCTCTTGCCACGATGTACCATAAGTCGCCGTGTTTACAATAATCTTCGAAAAGCGAAGTGTTTACAAGGTCTGGTCCG
>Ga0209394_1001398_pt1 | contig 14183 bp, 8 predicted proteins | sample JNZ201metaG_FD_184122 | JGI IMG/M metagenome (GOLD analysis project Ga0209394, IMG submission 184122) | Hot spring microbial communities from Jinze hot spring, China to study Microbial Dark Matter (Phase II) - JNZ 20120812A (SPAdes) (version 3) ... | reverse complement strand
CGATTTCTACTCCGCTTAAACGCTTCGCGGCATCGCGCACCGCAATTGTCAAGACGACTTCGCTTGCCGCCTGCCATCGCTTCCAATTCAAACCGCTGAAACTTTGCAAAGTTTTCGGCGCTTCACTTCCGTCGGCGGGTTGAATTCGCACAAGTGGACGAACAACAGCGCGCTTCGTTTCGTTTGTCACGGGGTTGAGCCATTTCGCTTCCGCTGTCACTGAAATGGTAGGCTGTTCTTTTGCACAACCTGAAATGACCAAAAGCACCGCAAAAAGCCAACACATAAGGCTGCGCATCTTCGTTCACCCCTAACGACTGTGATCTCAAAAACCGTCGCCCGCGAAGAGCGGTGTTACTTCCTTGTTCATCAAGTGTCATCAAGGCTTGTTCCCAGCAGTCATTTGTGGCTGCAAGTAAAATACGCCTATCTCGGCAACGGGACAACAATCGTTTCAACGGAGTTAGCCTTGACTTCAATTCTTTTTCGCCAACGGACTTGTCGGACAGGTTCGCTCATCGTGACGATTTTCGGTTTGCCCGGGAACGGTGAGACATCAACGCTCGCTTTGCCGCCGATAATGCCTTCAACGCTTAAGTTGTATCGTCCCGGCGGAATTAGACGGAAAACTGCTGCATCGCTTGCGATAAACTTGCCGGGTCTTCTCGGGTCGGGAAAAAGCCAACGCGGGTGAACTGGTATGTCCCAAGCACCGGACAGTTTTGCGATTGCTTTTTGCTCCCACCGCTTACCATTACCTTCCAAAACGATGGTGACTTCACCCTTGACAGGTGTTCGGTTGAAAGTGACGCGCAACTCCCAAAGGTAAACGAGGGTGAGCGGAATTTCCACGCTGATGCATTGAGCGGTGAACCAAAGTCTGACTTGCTGGTCACTCGCCACAAATTTCAACGGAACTTGATAAGGCAATCTTGGGTTGAGAGACTCGGATGTGGTCGTGAGCGTGAGGCGAAAACTTGAGATCGCACTGAAACCTTCGGGAGGTTGAGGCTCAATTTCGTATTCGGCATCAGCGGGAACGAGAATGACTTGACCGAGATTTATGTGCCACTCCTTTTGCTGAGGTGGCGAACGCTTTTCAGGTTTCAGCCATCGCACCCATTTCAGTTTCAAGGAACCATTTGTGCCAGCGCGCTCGTCTGTCCACGAAAACTTCACCGGCACAACGCCTTTGCGCAGGAACTGCACAAATCGTTGCCTTAATTCCCAATTGCCACGATCGTAAGTCCCTTCAGGTGGAGGTTCGTAAAATTCGCCCCGCCGTTTGACTACATTGCCTTCAAACCACAAAGTCGCTTGTGGCATCAAACCTATGCGCCATTCCTTCACGCGGGAGCGCAACTTTTCAACCAACATCGCTGCCACATCGTTAGGTGGCGAGAGCGAAAGTTCCTTGACAATTTCCCGCCCAATATCTCTGGTTCGGTAGGCTGCTTCGTTGTAGGACGAGAAGAACGAAGGCAATGCCCCGTAGCGAACGCGAACTTCCCAAGCGATAGCGACATAGAGGCGGCGTTGGATGTCGTAAAATTCCCAACATGCCGTTGACACCCTTCCCCGTTGCCCGGGGAGAAACTTTGGCAGTTCGTAAGGAGTCCCCATGCGAACTTCTTGCCAGAGAATCCCTATCGCTTCTTGCGGCTCAAGTGGCGGGATGGAACGAACGAAATCCACATACGCACTGCCTTGCCCAAATTCTCTGACATTGATCCAAGCCTGCGCTTTCAAAGGGAAGTGGGGCAACTCAGTGATTTGGTTCGGCACAAAATCGCCTTCCTTCAACCGACGGTAAACTCGGACAAAGCCTTTCTCTGGTTGCGACAGTTCAAGGTAAACCTGACGGGCAATGGCTTCGCCCCGCTGGCATTCTTCACAACGCTCAATCTTCACGGGGACAATTCCTGCATCGGCGACGATGCCAACTCGTTCAGCGTAAACAATCGGTGTCCAGCGAACCAAAAGAAAAGCGAGCACGCCGGATTTGTCGCGCAAAATTAGCACTGCAGCGTCAGTGGGCTTGATTTGCCACACCGCTTGAGCGGCTCCGCTACGAGCCTTTGAGGTCGCTTCTTCGTTCACCGTCACGAGTTTAATTTCCGTCAACCGCTTTTTGCTGTCGCGGACCGAAACGCGCAACTCCAAAGGTTTGTTGCCCACATCCCAAACGAACCAATTCTTCGGCGCTTTAAGGGGCTGAACGGTTCGGTGCTGCCATTGCTCCCAAATTTTCGGTTGAAACAACTGCGCACCGCGCCATTCGTCTTTGATTGTGCGCCGCAACAAATCTGTTCGCGTCGGCAATTCGTTCGTAAGTGCCCAAAGCACTTGAGGCTCAACGGTCACTTCCTTCCGCTCACCAGTCTCCCAGTTGACGAATTGACCGTGAACGGTCACGGTGACATCTAAGGATGGATCAGGCGGGATGGGGGCAGCAGACAATACGCTGGAGGAGTTTTTGTCAAGTCGTGACGAAACGATGGCAACACAACACCAAATCAAAATGCGCCAAACCTTTTGACCCCACATCGCTGTCACCTGCCCATCCACAGTTTGTCATTTTTCAAGTTCGTAGTTAGCCACGAAGCGGCAACGGAGCGGCGTTAAAGCCAATGCCACTTTGCCCAGTGCCTTGTTGCAAACCCACCTTTTTGACGAAGTTAGGGGCAACAAATGTTCCATCGTTTCAAGGAGGCAAAAACCTGCCGCCACGCTACAATAACTTGCGGCTGAGAACCTTAAAGGAGGCGAGGAAGATGGCGGTGTTGAACCGAGAAGAGGTTTGGCGACGGATTTACGCTTGCTGGATGGGCAAAAACGCGGGAGGGACATTGGGCGCTCCCGTTGAGGGACAACCGGGTCCGCACAACTTTGACTGGTATCCGAAACTCCAAGAGGGCGGTATTCCCAACGACGATTTGGAGATGCAACTTGTTTGGCTTGATGCGGTCAAGCGGAATAATTGGCAAATCAGTGCGAATGTTTTGGCGCAAGCATGGTTAACGCACATTGGTTACAACTGGAACGAATATGGGTTCGCAAAACGCAACTTGCGTTGGGGCTTATTGCCGCCACTCTCCGGCGCTTACGACAACGATTTTTGGAACGATTGCATGGGCTCACCTATTCGCTCGGAAATTTGGGCTTGCCTTGCACCTGCGTCTCCGAGGCTTGCCGTTCGTTTCGCTTTTGAAGACGCAATCGTTGACCACGCAGGTGGCGAAGGCGTTTGGGGCGAAATGTTCAACGCCGCTTTGGAAAGCATAGTTTTTGTCAAGCGAGATCTGAACGAAGCGTTGGATTTGGCATTGGCATTCATCCCTCAAGATTGTCAAGTCGCAAGAGCCATCAATGACACCCGCAAATGGTGGAGCGAGTTGAAGGATTGGCTGAAAGTTCGCGAACGAATTGCCGAAAAGTATTGGCACCGCGAACCCACCCACGCACCGCAAAATTTGGCGTTCACCGTTTTGGGCTTGTTGGCAAGCGACGGCGATTTCGGCAAAGCAATCACAACTGCAGTCAATTGCGGTCAAGACACCGACTGCACTGGTGCAACTGCAGGGTCAATCATGGGTATTCTGCTGGGCGAAATCCCGAAGAAATGGGCTGAACCGTTGGGTGAAGCCATTACGACCAACCTGAGTTGGGGAGGAATCCGCAACATCGTGCCTTTGCCGGATGTTCGGGTTTTGACAGACGAAGTTGTCGCTGCGGCTCAGCGGATTTTGGCGTGGCACGGTGCCCCTGTCCGCATCGCCGATGCGCCGACGGACTTGACAGATTTGCCAGAAGATTGGCTCAAGCCCGACGATAGCATTTACGAACTTTGGGAGCGCAACCGATACCCTTGGCGTGTTGATTTCGCTTTGAACGCAGTGCAAGTGAGTGTGGATTACAAAGGTTTGCCAACTGTCAACCCTGAAGTCGCAAAAACAGTGACGATTTGGTTGAGGAACCGCGAACCTGTTCCGTTAAGCGTAACTCTCTCTTGGGATGTCCCAAGTGGTTGGCGGATTGAGCCGGTAAGTTCATCAGTGACGCTGCCAGCAAAAGCAGTTGGCACCAACTCCATCGCTCATGTTGACGCTGTCATCCAAGCGCCTGCTCAATTGCCGCAAACGCAAACGATTTGGTGTCAAGTGATGGTAAACGAGCGACCTGTAGAAATGGCTGTGCCAGTGGCATTGATTGGCGAACGAAAGTGGCTTGTTCGCGTTAATGGCGGCGATTGGCGAACGGAGTGGATACCAGAGAGTCAATTGCCTTTGGAGCGATGGTTCGGCGGAAAGCCCGGAGTGGTGGAGGCGAAAATTTGGGTTTGGTCGCCGAGGCAACAAAGAGTTGTCATTGGCTTTCCTTGCAATGCTGCGTTCAAACTGGAATTTAACGGCACCGAGGTTTTGAACACTCACCAACCTGACTTTCTCGTCCGACCCGGGCAGCAAGGACCTGCAAGCCATTACGCTCAAGTGGAGATGAAGCAAGGTTGGAACGAGGTGAGTTTGAGAATTGAGCGACACGATAAGCCCGTTGATGCTTACCTGCTCTTCACCGACCCATCCGATTTGCACCGACACTTGACAGATATTATGCTGACGCAAACGCCTTAATGGACCGTAAAGTCACAAACTCTGAACCACTCCAAGGGTTCGGCTACCGCCGAGCCGAGCAAAAGTGACAACGATTCCCTGACACGCTGGGAAGTGAGTTCTCTGATGAGAGGAGGGATGCGTGATGCTTTTGGTCGGCGAGTTTGGGCAGTGGGTAAAAGAGTCGTTCATTGAGGTGGGCGAGGTAGATTTGAGGGAAGCAAGGCAAATCAGCGCAGTTGGGAAATTGGTTCGCGCAATTGTCAAGTCCGGGTTGGTTGAGTTTGATGGCAAAAACTGGCAAACCAACAACGCTGACTGGGCTAATCCACCTTCCCTTTTGCTTTCAAGGCAAAACGGCTCAATTTGGGTTTACGACGGAGAACAAATTTGGGTTTGGGATGGAACGCGATGGCAAACTCTTTGTAAGTTCGCTGCATTGACAGCGTGGACAGAAGACGAAAACGGAATTGTTTGGTTGGTCGCCGAGAATGCACTGTGGCGCTACAGCAACGATTTGGAAAGGGTCGCCCGAATCTCCTTCAACGCCGAGGTTCGGAGTATCGCTTGTTGGCGAGACCAAGTTGCTCTGGCGACTTCTTTCGGCTTCTGGTTCCTGCAAGGCAAGCGTTTCCACTTCAAGGAGTTGCTCAAAGGTTTCTCCCCCTTGCCCACGAACGACATCCGAGATGTCGCTGTTGACAATTTTGGACATTGGTGGCTCGCCACTGACAAAGGCGTCGTTGTTTTCTGCGACGGTGACGGATGGCTGCATTTGACAGGCAAAGACGGGGTTCCGATTGAAAACTTGAGCAAAGTTCGGCTGGGGAAGGACGGGAGTGCTTGGTTCGCTTCAAATTGTGGCGCAATTTGCTTGAAAGACGGCGAATGGTGTTACTTCGCTTCGCAGAGGTGGCTCCCTTCCGACGATGTCCGTGACATTGCGTTGTGCGGCGACGGTTCCGCTTTCATCGCAACCGCAAACGGCATCGCGAAAATTTGGCAGCAAAAAATGACGCTTGCGGAAAAGGCGGCGATTTTTGAAAGGCAAGTGAACGAGCGCCACAAGCGGTTTGGCTATGTCACTGTCCGGTGGTTGGAGCGTCCGGGCGATGTCAACAGCGGGCGAGTTGAAATCTCCGACAACGATGGTTTATGGACGGCTCTCTATGTTGCAGCGGAATGCTTCCGCTATGCAGTCGCAAAACGCGAAGGACGAGACGGTGAAGCCCAAGAGGCACTGAAAAACGCAACGGAGAGCCTGAGGGCAATTCTGTTTTTGGAGCAGGTAACTGGCATCAAAGGTTTCCCAGCGCGAGCCGTTAGGCACAAAAGCGAACCTGAGTTCGGCACGCCGCATCCCGAATGGCACAGAACCGAAGATGGCGAGTGGGAGTGGAAAGGGGACACATCATCCGACGAAATCGTTGGTCACTTTTTCGTCTACCCCATTGCATACGACTTGCTGCCCGATGAGGATTTGAAGCGCCAAGTTGCTGAAACCGCGAAACGCATCACTGACCACATCATTGAACACGGCTTCTTCTTGGTTGACCTTGACGGCAAACCGACGACATGGGGAGTTTGGACGCCAGAGAAACTCAACCACGACGAAACTTGGTGGGCTGAGCGGGGCTTGAACTCGTTGGAGTTGCTTGCGATTTTGAAAGCGACCTATCACATGACTGGCGATGAGCGCTATGAGCGAATTTATCGCGAATTGATTGAGCGCCACCGTTACGCCTTGAACACTGTGCGGCAAAAAATTTTTGTCAATGGCATCACCAACCACAGCGATGACGAACTCGCTTTTCTGAGTTACTACACGCTTTTGCGCTATGAGACCGACCCAGAGTTGCGGCGGATTTTGTTGATGAGTCTTGAACGGACATGGCAAATGGAGCGGAAGGAACGGACACCGCTTTGGAACTTCATCTACGGTGCAGTGACGGGCAAGTCTTGCGATGCCGAGGCAGCAGTCAAAACTTTGCAGGAAATCCCACTTGACTTGGTTCACTGGAATGTCCGCAACAGCCACCGAAGCGATGTGCAAATTGATGAGTCGCTCGGAAGGTTTGGAGAGTTGCAAGCGGTTGAACCGCTTCCGTTCACCGAGCGACCCATGCACAAATGGAACGGCAACCCGTATCGCCTTGATGGCGGCGCCAACGGAATGGTTGAAGAAGACGCAACTTTCTTTTTGCTCCCTTATTGGCTTGCAAGGTTTCACGGTTTGATTGACGAACTAACTCGGTAGCATGATGGCTCGCCCTTAAAGGAGCATCCGATCATCACCTTTAAGGTGCTCGCAAAACTTTCGCCTTTTCCCACGCCTTTTGCCGATAATCGGGGAACGCGATTTGTCGGGCAAAGTTTTCGTAAAGTTCCACTGCTTCCTTCTGCTTGCCTTCAAGCGCCAATTTTTGCGCCCGTTCGTCTGTTTCAACCCACATCTTTTCGGCTCGTTGGCGCAATTTGTTCAGCACCTGCTCGGCAAGTTCGCGCTCTTCAGCATCACCACTTTGAGCGAACTCTGTCGCAATTTCGTAAGGTTGAACGAAAACCTTAACTTGCTCAACCCGCCTTGACAAATCAACGAGATATCGCCATTTTGCTTCCCGTTCGCTGACGAGAACTCCCGCAACGCAAGCGGTGAGCCAACTTGCCAGTGCACCTGCCCACATCGCCTTCAGACCGAGTCTTGCCAAATCTGCTCGCCTTTCGGGAGCGATTGCGCTTATGCCACCAATTTGAATTGCGATGCTGCCGAAGTTCGCAAAGCCACAAAGGGCATATGTCGCGATCACGAAAGTTCGTGGGTCAATTGTGTCCTTCAAATCTGCCAACCGAACATATGCAACAAACTCATTCGCAGCAACTTTTATGCCCATCAAACTGCCCATCGTAAGGACATCTTGAGTAGGCGTTCCGAGCAAGAACGCCAATGGCGCGAAGAGATAGCCGAGCAGCGTTTCCAAACTGAGGGGTGCTCGCCCTTGAAGCGGGATCAATTGAGCGATGACGGTTCTGTCAAGCCAACCGAGGAACGCGTTGACCATAGCCAATAGAGCCAAGAACGCCACAAGCATCGCAGCGACATTGAAAGCCAACCGCAAACCGTCGGCAGCACCTACGGCTGCAGCGTCAATCAAGTTGACGGTTGTCCGCTCAAAAGTCACGCGGACAGTGCCTTTCGTCAATGGCTCTTCTGTTTCTGGCTCCATCAATTTCGCCATTACCAGTGCTGCAGGTGCACTTATAACCGAAGCCGTAAGCAAGTGCCCAGCATCAATTCCGAAAGCGACATAGGCAGCCATCACACCGCCAGCAATTGTCGCAAATCCGCCTGTCATTACTGCCATCAGTTCGCTTTTGGTCATTTGAGCGACATATGGGCGAACGACGAGAGGCGCTTCGGTTTGACCGACGAAAATGTTTGCAGCAGCGCTCAAAGATTCGGCTCCGCTCGTCCCCATCGTCCGAACCATGACCCAAGCCACAGCCTTGACAACTGCTTGCATGATGCCGAGGTGATAGAGGATGCTCATCAACGAGGCGAAGAAGATGATTGTAGTCAAGACGCCGAAGAAAAAGACCAAGCCGATGGGCTTGCCGTATTGAGCCATCAAAGGTTCGTGGGCAGGGTTGTTTGGGTTAAGCGCCAAGTGACCGAAAACAAAGGCTGCGCCGTAAGTTGTGAACCCAAGGAGCGTGTTGATCGCTTCTCTCGCCCAATCAAAAATTTTCAGCCCGATGGGAGTGCGCAAAATGAACAGAGCGAACGCAAATTGCAAAGCGAGCCCCCAAACCACGACCCGCCATTGGACAACCTTTCGGTTTGACGAACACAACCACGCCAAAAATAAAAGCGCAAAAATCCCAAGGGCACTGATAACACGCTCCATCCATAGCGTCACCTCAACTCTCATCTCTTTCGTCTCATCATTGCCTACGCGAAGTCAAATTCCCCTCTTCGGACAGTTTGTTAAGAAATTCTTCAACTTCCCGTTTAAACTGCTCGTAGACACGAGGTAATCGTTCAACCAAAGAGTGCATTCGTTCCCATTTCAAGTCGGTTGCTGCGTAAATGTGGCGGAACAAGTGGCGAAACCTCAAGTATTCGTTCAACATCTCGCGCAAATCTGAGGAAATAACTGAGGGGCGGTTTTCTGCGGGTTCAGAAACTTGTTCCAGCAACTTGCAATGCCAATCTTCACCTGCAGGTGCTTTCTCGCTTAATGAAGCCAAGATGTGACTGAAAATGCGTTCCACGCCGTTGTAGAAATCATGCAAGATAAGTCCCAGACCTGCTCTGACGAGAGTATCCTGTGCAGGGTCTCCTCTGCTTCGCCACTCAGGAAACCTCCTCTCCACGATTTCGCCAATGCTTTCCATCTCTTGACGAACTTTTTCCTTCCAGTCACCCATGAAATCTTCGCCCCTTTCCAACTGCTGCCGCCACTTTTCCGGCAAACTTTCCCAATCCGATAACTGGATCGGGATTGCAAAGGGGGAACTTTTGGCGAGTTCCTCCTCCGCCTCAATCAATTGCTTCCAATCCAAGCCGTCCACAACAATGTCAATGTCAGAGCGTCGGTGCCAGAAAACCGAATCTTTAAACGAGCCCCAAACCTTCACCTTTTTGACCTTCCACTTTTCCGTTAACTGTTTCACCAATCTCGGCACCAACCACTCCGCAGCCTCCCTTCTATCGGCTGCATCGCAGGTTAAGGTATGCAGGTTCATGGCTTCGTGTAACTTGACAGCAACTTCCAGCGGAATGCGCCGAAGGGCTTTTGGGTTCGGGAAAACAAAACCTTCAAAGTGAATGGTTTGAGGATTGTCAAGGGGGGTAGGATGATAACTCACCCAAACAACACCGCTGATGCATTGCCAATCTTCTCTCGCAAACAAACTATCACTACCTAACTCCTCCGCAAGTGGGACAACGAAGCCATCTCGTTCAAAGGGATTGAAAGGTGTTGGCACTAAGTATTCGCTGCCGTAAAGTAAGGGCACTAAAGTCACTCCGACAGTAGGTTGGGTATCCAAGTAACTGACGAAGACTAAGTTCACCCGCCATTTGAAGGGGGCGAACTTTTGGGGCAAATCTTCAGCACCGATAGAGTGTTTCAAACGATCTAACATCGCTTCCAAACTTGCACTCCCAAAGCACTTGTCACGACTAACGCCGGGGAAAGGTGCACGACATTCAACAACACACTCGCGACCAGCCAAATTCATTTTCGCTTCGGGCGTCGGTCGCCCCTTAGGAGCAGATGCTTCCAGTAACACGATTTCATCTGCAACCGATGCCAATTTGCCAAGGCACAAAATTTCAAACGACAGCGCCTCAAGTTCATTTTCATTTTTGCCAGAAACGGATTGTTTAACTGCAGCCCAAAGGCGATTTGCGTAAGGCTTAATCGCATTTTCGCCGCACTTTGCCAGCAAAATTGCAAAGGCTAATTCCAGTTCCGAAAGCCAAAGGCGAAAATTGGGCAACGAATTGGCTTCATTTAACCAAATCTCAAGAGCGCCGCCAAACAATGTCTTTAGTGTTGGATGTGACAGGGTAAAAGTGCTTGACATTTTCTTTCACCTGCCACTTTAAATTTTGAGCCAGTTGTTCGGGGAATCTGGATTCCACCAGAAACTTCTGGTAAGCCAGCAGGTTTCGTCTTAATTTTTCACTCTGGCAATTCAATCAAAATCGCCTCTGCACTTGATGTCCCAATCCTGTCGGCACCTGCTTCCAAAAGCGCTTTTGCCTGTTCCCAACTTCTGATTCCACCAGCAGCCTTGACTTTGACCCTTTCTGAAACGCTTTGCCTGAGCAACCGCACATCTTCAACAGTCGCTCCTGATGGACCGAAACCCGTGCTTGTCTTGACAAAATCTGCTCCTGCCGCTTCAACGATTTGTGCAGCCTTGCGCTTCTCATCGTCGGTCAAATAGCCTGTCTCAACAATAACTTTGACAATCGTGTCGCTATTGACGCTTTTTGACGCCTCAACTACAGCCTCAATGTCGCTTCGGACGAAATCGTAATCGCCCGATTTGAAGCGACCGATCGCCATAACCATATCCAACTCGCCGGCACCGATTTGGACAGCCCATTTTGCTGTCGCGATTTTGACTTCAGTCGTTTCGGCGCCGAAGGGAAAGGCGATGACAGTGCTGGGGATGACACCACTGCCTTCAAGTTCGCGCACAATCAACTCAAGCCAACAGGGAAGCACAACGAGCGACTTGACATTCCAAAGTTTCGCTTGCTCGCAACCTCGCAGGACATCATTGCGGGTAGCATCAGGTCTCAAAACTGCCAAATCAATTCGTTGCGCAACCTCTCGCCTCGTCATGTTGGAGCCACCTCACATGCTTTTGTAATTGCACCGAATTTCGGTTGGCAAGAGCCTAACTCTCCAAACAATTTTTCCTTTCGGAGGGCACGCCTCTGGCGTGCCGAATTTCAGTCTTGAGCAGTTTTGCGACTGCTTCTGAAGGCACTTTTCATCACCTCTCGCTGGTCATTGGTTCGGTTCTTTCAATTTCTGCGTTAACGCTTGCCCGCTGATTTGAGCGCCTTAACGAAGTTGGTGATTTTTTGCCAACTTCCTTGCTGCCCTTTACCGAATTCTTCATCCAGCAACCGAACGAGAGCGCTTCCGACAACGACACCATCGGCACCGTCCATTTGAGCAACTGCGGCAACATGTTCGGGCTTGCTGATCCCAAAACCGATGGCGATGGGTTTGTCGGTGTGTCTGCGAATTCTCGCCACAAGTTCTGGCAAATCCTCGGGTAACCTTTCCCGCTCGCCAGTCACCCCAGTTCGCGAGACGCAGTAAATGAACCCCGTGCCGATCTCCGAGACCAACTTGATGCGTTCATCGGTGCTCGTCGGAGCAAGCAGGAAAATCGTCGCAAGTTCGTTTCGCCGGGCAATTTCAATCCACTCACTCGCTTCCTCTGGTGGGACATCTGTCAACAGCACTCCGTCGGCGCCTGCATTTTTCGCGTCTTTGGCAAAACTCTCCAAGCCATATTGCAGCACTGGATTGAAGTAGGTCATCAAAACGAGCGGCACTTCGGTTTTTTGCCGAATTGCCTTGACAATTTCAAGCACTGTCGCAACCCGAACGCCTCGCCGAAGCGCCCGGTCAATTGCAGCCTGAATTGTGGGACCGTCGGCAATTGGGTCGGAGAAAGGGATGCCGATTTCAAAGACATCGGCGCCCGCTTCGGCACCGCGAACAACGGTCTCAACAGTGTGCTCAGGTGATGGATCACCTGCAGTGACATAGAGCACCAAAGATAGTTCTTTGTTTTGGCGAGCCGAGGTGAATTTTCTCTCCAACCTTTCCATCTGCTCATCCGCCTTTCTCATTTCGTTTTTGAGCAGTGAGAAAATTTTTACTCTGGAGAATTTTTGCCATCCTCAAATTTCTCTCACATTTGCACTAAGATGCCTTCACCTGTTTCCGCTGCTTTGTATGCAGCGATGACGACTGCCAAACTTTTTCGCCCTTCCTCCCCGCTGGTCAAAGGAGTTTTGCCTTCCAATATGCATTCGCCAAAATGTCGGATTTCGTTGACGAAACTGTCTTCTTCGGGAATCGGGATCTGCACGAATTTGCCTTGCCACTCAGTCACTTTCTCGCTGGCGACAAACAACCCCCCGACATTGTGTAAACTTCCTTCCGTCCCGTAAAGCCAAAGGAACTCAAACCAAGGCGCAGATGAAGCAGCGTAAGCAGACTAATTGCAAGTCAGTTCGCCAATAGCGCCGTTGGCGAATTCAAAAATTGTCACTGACGCTGCTTCAACTTCGTCGCTGAAGCGTTCAGGCACAATGACCTGCTGATGCCAAACACGGACAATCTCTCCAACAAGCCACCTCAAAATGTCAACCCTATGTATGCCTGAACCGATGAGAACACCTCCGCCTGCCGTCGCCTTTCGCCATAGCCAATGTCTTTCGCCGATTTGGACAAATTGGTTGTGGTCGGCTCTTGCCAAGAAGATTCGCCCTAAAACGCCCTGCTCTACTAACTCCTTTGCTTTTTGGTAAACGGGCATGTATCGTTCGTTGTGAGCGACCATCAAAACGACGCCTGACTTCCTTGCTGCATCAACCATCGCATCCGCTTCATCCAAAGTGTTGGCTATGGGCTTTTCCACGAGAACATGCTTGCCTGCTTCCGCAGCGGAAATGGCAACTTCAGCGTGCAAGTGATGTGGCAAGCAGATGTCAACGGCATCAATATCATCACGGGCGATAATCTCTCGGTAATCTGTCACCACGACTTTTGCGTCCAATTGTTTCGCTCGCTCTTCAGCGAGTTCCTTGCGCTCATCGCAACAAGCGATGACTTCAAACAAATCTGGCAATTGCAAATAGCCTCTTGAGTGGCTTCGCGATATCCCTCCGCAACCAATTAAGCCCACGCGAATTCGTTCCATTGCCCTTCCCTCCTAAGTTTTGGGAAGCGAAAGTAGCGACAAAAATGTTTTGTCAATCCCTTCTAACTTTAACGCTTTCACTCAATCCACGAACGACCTTTGGGCAAAATTCGGCTAAAATTCTCACGCTGCCATTTTGAGCCGTCAGTTTTTGCATTGCTCCTTTGTGGTTGATGACCGTCACTGCTTCGTTACCCTGCACTCTCAAGGTCACAACTTTGCCTTTAACTTCAGTCCAAACCGTTAAGAGGTTTTCGCCGTTGCTGTATCGGAAAAGGTAAACCGTCAAGTCCTTATCGCCCAAGTCAATCTTGCGGACGAAACTTGCCCCATCAAGGTTAGTCGCAGCGACACGACATTCCATTTGCACATCATGGCGGTAACCAATGCTGCCACTGTCGTAGTTCCACGAAAACAAAAACACCTTCTCACAACCCAAAGCCAACGAATGAGCAACTGCTTTCAAAGGCGAAAGGCGCAAGCCACCTTCAGTTCGTATGTGGGTCGTTGCTCCTTCGGGCAAGTAATCGCAAGTGATGCCAGCACCTTGCTCCGTGTTCCAAATTGGCTTGACAATTTTCGCATCGCGCATTGCCTTCAAGTAGTCTTCCATGCTGCCTGCATGCTCAGGTGGAGCGAGGGGATAATGCACGCTCAGGACATCAAACAGGTCGGGGCGACGAACTAACTTTCGCAAAACATCTCCGTAAGAGTTCGGCTCGACCAAGCCACGAAACAACTCACCAGCAACGATGACAGCATCTGGCTGCACCGACCGAATTGCCTCAGCCGTCCATTCAAGATAAACCATGTAATCATCGGCAGAACCGCGAAAGAAACCGCCACCGTCAGGTTCGTTGCCAATCTGCCACGATTGACAATAAGTGCCGTAACGACGAACAATCTGCCTAACGACTTCCTGCCATTTTTCCTTGTCTCTCGGCGGCGTCAAATTGAGCGTTTCGTCCCAATCGGCATGAGCGCCTTTTGGGTCGCGCGAAATCCAATCGGCTTGACCGAGAAATTTGAGCAAGATATGCAGACCTGACTGGCGCAGAGTTTTCAGCGCAACTTCAAAGTTGCCGTAGTTGAAGTTGTAAACGCCTT
>Ga0209394_1001397_pt1 | contig 14189 bp, 13 predicted proteins | sample JNZ201metaG_FD_184122 | JGI IMG/M metagenome (GOLD analysis project Ga0209394, IMG submission 184122) | Hot spring microbial communities from Jinze hot spring, China to study Microbial Dark Matter (Phase II) - JNZ 20120812A (SPAdes) (version 3) ... | reverse complement strand
GCCAACGGAGCCTCAGCTTACACTAGAACATACATGGAAAACCTAGATCAGCATACAACTGGTTAATAACGATAACCATTCACTAAGGAGACAAGAGCGTATTGCATTATTCTCTCCATTAATTCTAACCTCTAACTATATAATGTTTTAATTAATATTCTGCATGATGCTTATAGTATTGAGCTCCATCACTCAATACAACTATATTAGAACCATAGACAGCTCTAATCTTCTAAGGAATATAGGATGTAAGCATATTTGCAACATCACAAACCCATATGTAGAGAATCCTCCTCAATAATGGCTCAAACACAACATAAATAACCTCCTCTTAAAACCTACTTATAATAGTATCATCAACCATAATCCTAGCATCCCTCCCATCAATAGAAGCTTAAGATAAACCACGATAATATAGAATAACTCCTAACAACAATAAACTAAATATCCGAAGCCATTCTAGAAGAACGAAAATATATAAGTAATAAACAACTAGAGTAAATGGAGTTCTCTCCCTAATAAACCTAACAACTTTAACCATAGATTCACCGTAAACAAGGAAGAGAACTCCCAAATAAATCTAAAGTTAACAAAGCCTAGTGAATATGAGAAAAATATTAAAGACTTAATTAAACTTCCTGAAAAGGAAAGAGAGATGAGGATGCATCCACCAAGAGATAAGAGAAGACTTATCAGATTTCCAGTTTTCGCTATACCATGGGAGATAGATGAAGTAATAGAGGCACTTGAAAAGGGGCGCTCAGAAAACTCTAAACTTAATAGTATCATTAATAGGATGGATTCAGGAACACGTAGACTACTAGTTAGAATTTTAAGAAATGCTAGGGAAATCAGGTAAAAACTAGTAAACCTAATATAAGCATAGTATACATCCATAATTATTTCTAGACTATTTAAGTTCTATAGTCATTATTTCTGCATAGACCATCAACTTCCTTAATTTTTGAACTTAACACCATACCGATACATGACTTGTATTAACAATCCGGTAAACATAAGCGATATCTCTTTAGCTAAGCTCAGCCATGTAGAGAATGCATGTCTTCAACTTCTTTTAAGCGAAACCTTATTACGCCTGAATATCCCTTTACCTTTAAGGGCTTTGAGAAGCTATCTACAAAATCACTTCAAGTGATGGATTCCAAAGCCTCTCAAAAATCTAAAAGTAACAGTATCACGGATCATTCTCTACAAAAGTTCTAGTTTTACAGAAAATAATGCTTGATACAGTTTCTATTTAGAGTATCCTGCTCAATAGATTTAAATTTTAACATTTTCCAAATTCTAAAAACCGGAATTTCCTCCCTCTACCAAATTTATCATGTACATATTGCAACAGTAAAAGCGGGATGAATATGTTAAACAAAAGATATTCTGTACTTATTCAGATCCTCAGGAAGCGAAATTCTATTTAAGCTGAGAAAATAGGTTTAAATGCTGCGGAATAGTTATTATTTAAGGGAAATCTATGGGGTTTGTTAGGGTAAAAGCTAGAGTATGGAACGTTGAGGTTCCAGAGAACGTTAAAGAGGTTACTCTTCTAGCAGATACAGGTGCTATCTATACTGTTTTACCGGAAGAATTCCTTAAATCTCTACATATTAAAAGCATTGGAAAGAGAAGGTTTAGGCTAGCCAACAATCAGATTCTTGAGAAAGAGATAGGCATTATAGGCATAGAAATTAACAACATCAAGACACATTCTATAGCCGTCTTCGGAGATGAAAACGTATATCTTTTAGGGGTTGTAACACTTGAAGAGCTAGGGCTAGAAGTGGATCCAATAAAGGGCGAGCTGAAGCCACTTGAGCTACTGTTAATGTAATTAAAGTCGGCTTTAAAACAAAATAGGTATCACATATACTCTGTCCAACAACTACTTAAGACAACCATGTACAATACTCTTTATTTTTCTATGTATAGTTATCACGTTCAGTCCTCATCTGTAATTATAATGATATACCCTAGCATAACCATATCCGTAACTTTTAAGCTTAAAAGAGAGATTGTTGAGTTATCTGAAAATGATTAAATATGGCATTGCTAATAGCAAGTCTCATGCTATAAATTTCATGATTGAGTAGACCAAGAAAATTATTAGGGGAGTAGGGTATGTTGAGGAATTGATGGAAACCAACTACGGGATCAGTCATGGAGGTTTAAGCACACTATTGAAAGAGGAGAAGTTAAGCATTGATACTAGCGTTATAATATCTTACGTGGACTTAAAGATCTTCCAAGCTCCATCATGAAACAACTTAAATTAATGCTTCCTTCAGATGCAATGATTCTTCTAGTATCAATAACTATATGTGGAATATTAAATCCATTAAGGAAACATCTAAGTAAGCTAGATTTACCTGTACACCTCATTCCAAGTATTAGAATAATACGTCTAGATTCAAATCCTCTTCTTAACTTCCTCAATTCATCTTCAAAATCATAAAGTCCAGTAATTATTGATTTTTGGTGCTAAATCAAAGAGTATGGGTACCACCAGCAACTGGTACTACTACCAGTAGTTTTAAACGTAAAGTTTAAAACTTGAGTTAACTTAAACATGTTTTATCACCTCTATTTTGTTATTGCTTCCATGAATTCCTAGCTTTTATCTTCTTATTAATCTATGCTCGTTTAACTATACTATTGAAAGATTGATAAATGTTCACCATCATATTTATTTTTAACTACGAAATTCTTATTAGGAATCTAGGAATTAATAATATAGACTATGAATAGTGGAGATGTTGAAGTTGAGGAAGTAGCTAGGAGATTCGGTGAAGAAGTTAAAAGGATACTTGGAGATGAAGCTGTAGCAGTTGTAGCGTTTGGTAGTAGGGTTTGGGGAAAGTATAGTAGAGATAGCGATTATGATCTTCTACTACTTCATAGAGCTAGTGAGGAGAAAGCTGAAGAAGCAGCTGTAGAAGCAGCTCTTAAAGTATCAGCTGAGCTTAGAGTAGGGGTTGAACCTGTAGTAATGAGTATATTTGATTTTAGAGGAGATAGTAAGTACTTAACTACTAAATGTAGAAGGGAAGGGTTAATAATCTATCTTGATGGAGGTGGAAGACATTATGAAGCTATAGATATGATCCTCCTAGCCGAGGAATTTCTAGAAATAGCAGAGATACTTTTAAAACATAAAAAGTATAGAGGAGTTATTGATGAAGCATATAATGCAGCTGAACTTGCAGTAAAAGCATTAATGCTATGGGATGGCTACGATATTCCTGGAAGTCATGGAGGTATTATAGGAGAGTTTGGAAGAATATACGTACTAACCGGGAAAATAGATAGGGAATTAGGTAGGCTTCTAAGTCTATCATTAGAAAAGAGAAATAAAGCTAGATACAATGCGAGAATGGAGGTAAGTGAGGAGGAAGCTAAAACAATTCTTGAAGCAGCTGGAAAACTCATTAAAAACATAAAACAATACATTAAACCTAACAAATAAGTTTCCACTCTAAATTTAAAATACTCCCAATTCATATCAACAGCTATTATTCATAGTATCAATTAACTAAAGGATTATTCTCCATATTCTAAGCTAACATTCAGAATAAGAAGGAAAACTATATTTCAAAGTAGTGAATCTGTTAACGCATGTATCTATGTGAGGCTTCCAGACATATTAATGCTAGATTCTATACGTAAGGAAATAATAAGAATTAAGATTATGTAACCTCATTAACCTTTTAAAAGAAGTTTTTAAACAATAAAGAAATGTACTGGTTAAAGCGTAATATGGATAAAATACCTTAAAGCTTTAATATTTTAGGAGTTGAGTAATAATTGATGGATTATAGGAAATGATGAAGGTAAATATGCCTAGAGCGAGAATTCCTCTATTTACTACTTTACTGGATGCTTTAAACAATCCATATGCAACCTCCCTATTCGAGAAGGGGTAGAAGGGTTTAAACTTACTATATGTGAGGGCATCACCTATTAGGTGGCTTATTGTCCCACAGAAACCAGCTATGAATCCTATCAGCCAATATACTCCACCAGTAAAATAGCTGAAAAGAATACTAAGAGTAAAACCAACAATAACGCCGAATATAACAGTATGCGTTATTCCTCTATGCTTAACCTCAAATTGAACATCAACATCCGGAATGGAGGATAAGGCAGCCATAAGAAGACATGCTGTAACAATATAATTCACATCAATTTCAAAAACCCTAAATAGGAATATGAATGGAGAGGAAAGAAGTAAGGATAAACCAATATGTCCCTCCCTATACAATACGTACCACCCAAATAAACATTTATTAAGAGTATAAAAATTTATAGGCTATGTAGACTTAAGCATGCTTACTACCTCTACTTCAGATTTTCTATGAATTCCTATTTTCATCTTCTTATATATGCTTGTTAGCCATACTATTGATTTTACTGTATTATGTAGTCATAAACTTCTATGGGATGGAGTTAAAATTTATGTATCCAGAACTTTAGTTGTAGAATTAGACTATGAGAAGGAAGATGTAGTAATATAGTAGCTTCATGATGATAACTAAACCCATAATATTAACGTTTTCTCTGGTTAAGCGTAAGATTAATATTTTGGATTATTACTGTTTCTATATGTCTGTTAAGTCTACTGTAGCTCTTGTTAATGCTGGAATTATTGATGGTACTGGTAGGCAGCCTATTATGAATGGTGTTTTAGTTATTAGTGGTAAACGTATAGTTGATGTTGGTACGGAAGGTTCTGTAAGTATTCCTGAAGATGCTAGAATTGTTGATTTAAAGGGGATGTATATACTTCCAGGATTAATTGATGCTCATTTACATCTCCTCGGTATGAGGACTGGAGATCTTGTAAAGGAGCCTCTTACAACTCCATACGAGGTTTTTGTCGCTAGGGTAATTAATGATCTTAAAGAGCTAGTTAATGCAGGCTTTACAACTGTAGGCGATGCTGGAAGCCTGATAGCTATAAATCTTAAGCAGGCAGTAGATGAGGGAAGTATAGTTAGCCCTAGAATTATTGCTTCCGGCTATGTTCTATCCCAAACATTCGGTCATGGAGATATACATTATCTACCTATTGATTACGTTGATGCTAGAACATCAAGGAAAACATATCCGCTAGGCTCACTGATTTGTGATGGAGTTGATGAATGCCGTAAAGCTGCACGCTATGCATTGAGAGCTGGCGCTGACTTCATTAAGGTTATGGCTACAGGTGGAGTACTATCCCAGAGGGATAGACCTGAATACGTACAGTTTACTCTTGACGAGTTGAAAGCTATTGTTGAGGAGGCTGAACATGCTGGAAGATTTGTTCATGCACATGCGGAAGGATCGAAAGGTATAGTGAATGCGGTTAAATCCGGTATAAAAATAATTGCTCACGCAAACCTAATTGATGATGAAGGAATACAAATAATAAAGGAAAATAATGGAATCATCATACCAACATTCTCCGTTGTTGAGAATATATTAGAGTATGGCGAAGAAGTTGGAATACCTAAATGGGGATTAGAGAAATGTAGGGAACTCCATGAAGTACATGTTGAAAACATGAGGAAGACGTATAGAGCAGGAGTAAAAATTGCAACCGGAACAGACTTTATAGGTGGGTATAAAGCGTTTAAACATGGAGATAATGCTCTAGAAATATTTCTACTTGTTAAGAGAATAGGTATGAGCCCAATGGAAGCCATAGTTTCAGCAACTAGAAACGCATCTGAAGCTATTGGTTTAGAAAAATATATTGGAACACTTGAACCTGGAAAACTTGCTGATCTAATTGTTGTTAATAGTAATCCACTCAACAATATAGAGGTGCTTATGGATAAATCAAGAATAATAGCTGTAATAAAGGAAGGTGTAAATCTGAAAGGTAGCTTAATTAGCTAGCCTTAGCTGAAAATATTAACCATAAATAATTCACCTACTAACATAATGATTACAGTACCAGTAGAGGACATGATAATTCCTGAAATATCATTCATGTAAACACTTAACAGGTAAATCTTCATTAAGCCTATAGTGGTATAGTGAGAAGATGAAGATTTAAGCTGTATCTAGGTTAATGATTATCCTGTTAAATATATCTCTGTAAACGCTGATTCTAATGTTTGAAGTATTGTTATCTCCTATCTTCATAGCTATTAGTATCCTCACAACTTAAGATTAATAGTATGAACTATGAAAACTTAAATTTTGAAACCATCTTTACTTATAAAAGTTTACAATGTGAAGTTGCTATTAACTCCCAGTTAAAGAATACCTCTATGATTTCAAGGAGGAAACCTAATAGCTCTTATGTTCAGCTAATTCAATTATGGTTTTACAGTATCTTTATTTTCTTAGCTTTCATTGCCCTCCCTTAAAGTTTTATATTTTCATTTCTAGATATTCTATGATTAATAATATTTTTAAACTATGTAAACTTAGTATTAATAGATATGTATAGTTAACGGTTTAAATATACATAGCTATAGTAACAAAATGTTTATAAGTATTTAGGTTTAAGAGCTATTTTAAAAACGGTGTATTGTCTTATGTCTTTCACTAGATATGTAGCTTTACGTATATTTCAAGCTATTCCGACAATTATAGGAGTTGTAGTTGTCATGTTTATTCTCGTTAGAATGCTTCCAGGAGATCCTGCAAGACTTATTGCTGGTCCTGAAGCTTCTGAGGAAGACGTTAGAAGAATTAGGGAAATACTTGGTCTTAATAAGCCTTTATACATTCAGTTTGTAGAGTATCTACTAAGTCTTCTAAGAGGCGATCTTGGACTATCAATAAAGTTCGGAACTCCCGTAGTTAATGAAATTATGTCTCGATTACCGTATACTATTATTCTTGCTGTTACTGCTGAAGCTATAGCTGTAGCTACTGCATTACCATTAGGAATAATATCTGCTATGAAGCCTCAATCTAGAATTGGATACTTATCAACTATAGTATCACTGCTTGGATCTTCAATACCAATATACTGGATGGGTTTAGTGTTTATAGCTATATTTGCTGTTGAGCTTAGGCTTCTACCATCTAGTGGTGCTGAAAGCCCTAGGCATCTAGTACTTCCAGCATTAACACTATCCCTTCTTTTAATGGGTAATCTTACAAGAATTACTAAGGTATCAGTTATAGAAGCTCTTGAAAGCAACTATATAACAACAGCTAGAGCTAAAGGACTTTCTGAGAGAATCGTGATTTTAAGACATGGACTTAGAAACGCCATGATTCCAATAGTTACGATAATGGGTATTCAGCTTGGAGCACTTTTAGGCGGTGCTATTCTTACTGAAACGGTTTTTGCATGGCCTGGAGTAGGTTTACTACTTGTTGATTCAATATTTTATAGGGATTATACATTGATTCAAGGTATTGTGGTATTCATAGCTTCAATGATTGTAGCTATAAACATAATTGTTGATGTAGTATATGTAGTTATAGATCCTAGAGTAAGAGGGATTATATGGGGGAGGTAAGTATAGTTATTGAGAAGCTAAGAGAAGCTAAAGCAAGGCAGAGAGCTCTTTTATGGCTTAAGTTTAAAAGCAATAAGGCTGCATTTATATCACTATGTATACTTACATTTATATTTTTACTTGCAATCCTAGGACCATATATGGTTCCAGAAAGCCCATATGATTTTAATCTTTCAAGAGCTTTAGAACCTCCATCCCTTAACTCGATTTTCGGTAGGGATGAACTTGGAAGAAATATATTGAGTAGAGTTATTGTTGGCTCTAGATTCTCAATAGGAGTAGCTTTACTCTCTGTTCTTCTCGGTGGATGTATAGGTGTACTACTTGGACTTGTATCAGGATATATTGGTGGTAAAGTTGATGTTGTAATTCAGAGATTTACAGATATTCTTTTAGCATTTCCTACAATACTTCTAGCTATAGCTCTCATATCAGTACTTGGGGTCGGTATTGGAAACCTTATAGTATCGATAGGTGTAAGTACTGTTCCAATATATATAAGGCTATCTAGAAGCTTAGTTTTCCAGATTAGAAGTGAAGACTATATTACAGCTGCATTTGCATTAGGTAAATCTGGAAGATATATAATGTTTCGCCACGTCCTACCGAACATACTACCAGCAATAATAGTTCAATCAACATACTATATGGGCTTATCCCTACTTTTAGCTTCAGGTCTCGGATTTCTAGGTTTAGGTGTTCAGCCACCAATACCTGAATGGGGTGCTATGATTGGTAGTGGTAGAACATATATTTACAGTAGTCCACATGTAATAATTTTCCCAGGACTCTTCATCTTAATATCGGCTTTATGTTTTAATCTTACTGGTGATGGACTTAGAGATGCTCTTGATCCTAGAATTAAAGTAATGATTAGAAGAGCTGGTTAAAATGCAGGAAATATTAAGAATCGAGAATCTTAAAGTATACTATTATCTCCCTCAAGGGATTGTTAAAGCTGTTGATGATGTGAGTTTTAACGTTTATACTGATGAAGTACTTGGAATAGCTGGTGAAAGCGGCTCAGGTAAATCTACGGTAGCCCATGCAATTCTAAGACTTGTTAAGCCTCCTGGTGAAATTATTGGAGGTAGAATACTGTTTAAGGGTAGAGATTTATTGAAGCTAAGTGAGGATGAGATGAGGGCTTTAAGAGGTAGAGAGATAACATTAATATTTCAGGATCCATCTACATATCTTAATCCAGTATATACTGTTGGTTTCCAGATTGGGGAGGTTTATGAAGCTCATGAAAAAGTAAAGCCGAAGAAAGCTATTCATAAAGTAGTAGATATATTAAGATCGGTTAAGATTCCTGATCCTACTAGGAGAATTTACTCTTATCCCCATGAACTGAGTGGAGGTATGAAGCAGAGAATTCTGATCTCCATGGGGATTGCGTTAACACCTACATTAATAATTGCTGATGAACCTACATCAGCATTAGATGTTACAATTCAAGCACAAATAATTGAGCTACTAGATGAGATGAGAAGAGAGATAAGGGCATCGATGATTTTCATAACCCATGATCTACATTTACTTTCAGAGATTTCAAACAGGATAATGGTTATGTATGCCGGTAAATGTGTTGAGATAGGGGAGACAAGTAAGATTACTAGTGATCCCTTACATCCATATACGAAAGCACTCATGCAATTATTAAGATATCCTAGAAAAAGTAAGCTTCAATCATTAAGGGGAAGTCCTCCAAGCCTTATAAATCCGCCTAGAGGATGTAGATTCCATCCACGATGCCTATACAGTATGGATACATGTAGAGAATATGAACCTAATATTGTAAACATAAATGGAAGAACTGTTTCCTGCTTCCTATATAGTGGTAGATATGGTTGAGCTATTGAAAACTGTAAATCTTAAGAAGTATTTCCCGGTTAAAAGCGGATTCCTTAGTAAGCCTATCTATATTAGGGCTGTAGATGATGTTAACATAAGCATAAAGCCTAGTGAAGTTGTAGCTCTAGTTGGTGAAAGCGGATCCGGAAAGACAACTCTCGGTAGGGTAATGATAGGGTTGATGAAGCCTGATAGTGGTAATGTATTTTTTAAGGGTAAGGATATTTATAAGTTAAAAGGTAGAGAATACATTGAAGCTAGACATAAGCTACAAATAATATTCCAAAATCCGGATTCAAGCATTAACCCGAGAATGCAGGTAGTAGACGTAATTGGAGAAGCTATTAAGGAACTAAACCCTAAACTTAGCAGTAGAGAGATTCTAGATGAAGTATTAAGACTTCTTGAAACAGTAGCTTTAAGTCCAGACCACATATATAAGTATCCACATGAACTCTCAGGAGGGGAGAAACAGAGAGTTGTAATTGCTAGAGTAATAGCTGTTAAGCCTGAAGTTATTGTAGCTGATGAACCTACATCAGCGCTTGATATTTCAATTAGATCCCAAATACTTAACCTCTTAATGGACCTCCAGAAAGCAATAGGTATTAGCCTTATTTTCATAACTCATGATCTAGGTATTGTATGGAGTATAAGTGATAGAGTTGCAATAATGTACATGGGTAAAATAGTTGAGCTATCTGAAACAGAGGAAATATTCAGTAATCCCCTACATCCATACACAAAAATGCTAATAGCATCATCCCCATCCACACCGATTAAAATTACTGATCCAACATTTAAACCAAGAGGAGAGCCTCCAAGCCTTATAAATCCGCCTAGAGGATGTATCTTCATAACAAGATGCCCGATTGCAACTGAGAAATGCCTAATAAATTCTCCACCACTCATAGAAGCTTCAAGAAACCATTATGTAGCTTGTATTAGAAACAATTAATCTACATTATTGTATAAATAAATTAGTGGAATCTTTCAAGTTAATAGTAGTAATAAGATATGGGTGTAGATTTTGATTCTTTAAGGAATCATAGAAGCAAAAAACTTTTTATATTAATACTAGAAACTAGTCTGGAGATTAGATATGAGAAAATTTTCTTCCAGTAATGCTATATCTAAAATAGCTTCAATAATTATAGTTATAGTAATTATTGCTGCGGGAATAATTGGATACATAGCATATACTAGTATACAGAAACCAGTAACATCTACTCCGACTACAATACCTACTCCAACAATTACATCACCTATAACAGCACGGGAAGTTGTAAAGATAGCTGTAGGTATAGAGCCTGATACTATAGATCCCCATGGCCAGACTACAACATTAATATTTAACATTATGAGGCATGTTTACGAGACAATTGTCTGGTTTGATGAGAACGGTAATGTTATCCCATGGCTAGCTGAAAGCTGGACTATTTCAAGCGACGGCTTAACGTATACGTTTAAGCTTAGGAAGGATGTTAAGTTCCATGACGGTTCTAAACTTAATGCTGAAACAATTAAGATGAATATAGAGAGATGGATAGATCCAACTGTAAGAGTACCTGTAAGAGTACAGCTTGGACCTGTAAAGGGCGCTGAAGTTGTTGATGAATATACTGTAAAGATAATTCTTAAAGAGCCATTTGCACCATTTCTTAGAGCACTTGGAGGATATCTTCTTATAGCAAGCTCTAAAGCCATTGAGAAATATAAGAATGCTACAATAACTGAACCTAGTGGGACAGGACCATATAAATTCGTTAAGTGGGAGAAGGGGAAGCTTGTTCTTCTAGAAAGGAATGAGGATTACTGGGGTAGTAAACCATTGATAAGAAGTATTGAGTGGAGAATTATTCCTGAAGCTGCAACTAGGGAAGCTGCTCTTCTAGCAGGAGATGTTGATGTAGCATTCCTACCGCCACCATCAGATATTTCTAAGCTTCAAGCAGATCCTAAAGTTAAAGTACTTACTCCAATTACAAATAGGATAATATTCATAGGATTACTACCAAAAGGTCCATTAAAGGATCCAAGAGTTAGACAAGCATTAAACTATGCTGTAGATAAGAAAGCATTGATTGACAAGGTTCTTTTCGGTTTAGGAATTGAGACAAACGCACCAGTACCACCACACTTCTTCGGATTCTACGGAATGGAGCCTTACAGCTACAATCCTGAAAAAGCTAAACAGCTTCTTAAAGATGCAGGATATCCTGAAGGTTTCAAAATGGTTTTACTCCATCCAACCGGTAGATATATTCAGGATAAGCAAGTTGCTGAAGCTGTACAAGCCTATCTATCACGAATAGGAGTAGAAGCTCAACTAGTAACTATGGATTGGCCTTCATTTGTAGCTAAAATAACTAAACCTCTTGAAGAAAAGGATTATGATGCTCTTCTACTTGGATGGGGGCCATTCATAGCAGATGCTGACTATACACTCTATGCTCAATTCCACTCTACGCAAGCACCTCCAAAAGGTCTTGCAGCAGCTCACTATAACAACTCTAAAATAGATGATCTACTAGCAAAAGCACGTAGAGAGATTAATGAAGAAAATAGAAAAACCCTATACAAGGAAATAATAGGAACCATATGGAATGATGCACCATGGATATTCCTATATACACAGAAAAACTTCCTAGCACTAAGCGTAAAACTTGAAGGAGTATGGATATACGTAGATGGAGAACAGTTCTTCTTCCATAAAGCATACTTTAAACCATAATTTTTTATTTAATCTTAGAATAGATCATAAACTCCTTAAAAGAAGATTAGAAATGTGTTTGGAGAAGATAATTATACAATTAGATATAATACTGAAGATATTCAACAGCTACAGCAGACATAGTTGATATGAGGATTAATAGTGAAAACTATGGGAAATTTGGAAAACGAATTAAGGAGTTAGATGAAGTAAGAGGAAACTACTAGGGTAAATTAAGCAATGGTTTACTGAGCTTATACTGCTTCCATATTTATCAAGACTCTATTAGCTTACTAATGATTCTATGAACTTTAAAGCTGACATTAAGCCCCCCATCAATTGTTCTCGCCGATAATAACTACATAGAACTTATTAAAGACGTTGTTAATTTTAAAATGACTTATAAACTTTAGATATTAAACGTAGATGATAGTAGTTTAAGCTAACAAAACTCATTTCTATCACAAAACTTAAATACTTCTAGGTTAATACTAATTAGTGATGTTCTAAATACCTCAAGCTCCTAAAGCCAGTTTGCTGTGAAGCAACTTAGGTGATGAATTGGTTTTTCTAGTGGATTTACTTGTTCTAGATTGTTAGGGCTGTTAGGTGTGTTAATGGTGTATTCTAGGTTTTATATGGAATTCACAGTATTCATCTCCTTTAGCTATGCATTTCTCTTCTAACGCTATTAGCTCTCTACCCATTAGGCTACTTAGTGTTCCGGCTATTTCTCCTCTTACATATTGACATGATGGCTTATTCATCTTTCCCCTTATCAATTCCACTTCATATGAATCGTAAACTCTTATAGTTGCCTCCCCTCTATCTATATTTAAACTTACTATTTCAGGATTAAAGTCTCCGAATCCCCTATCCAGATCAAAAGCTACTTTAACTACTTCCTCTAATGAAAGACTTAAAGGTTCCAGTAGCTTCTTAACATATTCTGCATATGTATAGCCTGAATAATATCCTAAGTGATAAAATATTACTGTAGCCCCCTCCCCCATCCTCTTTCTAAATTCCTCTATTATTGAGGAAAACGTTTCATATCTAATAATAAACGATTTAAATCCATGAACAAGCGTAGGAAAACATAAAGTATCATATATTACTCCATCTACTGAAGGCTTCCATAAATCAACACTAATAGTATAAGGCTTAGACTTAACAATATCTTTAAGCTCACTTAAACTTATTCTACTATCAGTAACATCTAAGAAGAATATAAGTCTACCCTTCAAGCCATCACTATTAGCAAGCAAATACAAAATATTTATATTATTACTACTTATAACCTCAGAAACATCAGCTATAATACCAGCTCTCTCCCTAACCTCAATAACAATCTCAACAAGCCTACGTCCAGGCATAACATAAACAACAGGAAGATCCTTAACATATTTACACTCCAAACAACCACCATACAATGTAAAATTTAAATCTTAAATATCTTTCCCCAATATATCATATAAGTCTCTAATCTTCCTTCTCTTAAGATAAGCAGAAACCTTCTCTATAATTACTTCCTCTAGTGTTAGAGTGTTTACTAGAATGGAGATACCATCAGTCATCTCGAATAGTCTTACTGTAAAATTTTTAAAGGTAGCTTTAAATCTAACTATAACTCCTAAATAGGAAAACTTTGCAAAGATGGAGTTATTTGTTTTCTCGAATTTTTCTATATTAAACCTTTCCTCTTAAGTTATTTAAGAAGTTTTCTATGTTTACCATCTTTACGGTTAAGGGAAGGTAAACGTCAACATCTTCGGAAAACCTATTACTCCCATAGCATCGCCATATAGCAGTACCACCATGAATTACTGCTTCAGGAAAACTATTGTATATCTCCATGACTAAAATATCTTGAGCTAACGCTCGGCTTTATGTCTTCTCTTCTTAAGCTTTTTATATATTGGTAAAATTACCATGATATAGAGTTAACCATTCCTATGTATAAATATAAGTTTGGTAGTTTCATTATGATGTTTATCCGTAATGGAGCTAATGCTGGAATTACATTAGTTTCTCTATTAAATCCATTTCTCCTCGGCTTTTCCATACCTTCTTAAATGCATTCTACTTCAATAATTATTACACAACATATAATAGATGACGTTAGGATATCTATAGGG
>Ga0209394_1001394_pt1 | contig 14242 bp, 12 predicted proteins | sample JNZ201metaG_FD_184122 | JGI IMG/M metagenome (GOLD analysis project Ga0209394, IMG submission 184122) | Hot spring microbial communities from Jinze hot spring, China to study Microbial Dark Matter (Phase II) - JNZ 20120812A (SPAdes) (version 3) ... | reverse complement strand
ATATGAGATTCCGCTTTACGGTGGTTTCAACCAAGTTGGCAACCCATTTGCCCGTGATTTGCCTGTCGGCGAAATTTTGGTCATGTTTGGAAACGAAGGTCCAGTCGGGCTGGCAGAAGCGGAACGAAGGGGATGGGTTCAAAACGCCATCTGGGTTTGGGACAGGGTTCAAGGCTACCAACTTGCCCAAACTGTCCGCCAATGGCAGGGCTTTTGGGTTCGTTCGCTTAGAGCATCAGGTGTGAGGTTAGTCTTCAATTGGTCAAAGTTACAAACTGTCGCTGGACGAACGAGAAAGGCAAGTAATGCCGAATTGTCAAGCCGAAGTTCAATTCGTTGGTCGCTTCGCTTAGTTGTCACCGCACCCAATTCTCCCGCTGACACCGAAAACTTACTCGGAGTCGCTTCGGGTTCTCTTTTGCCAAGCCGAATTGCAAAGCCGCCGATGGTTGCAAATTCCGTGTGGGCAGCCTTTATCTCTGATAGTGAAACAGTGGCTCACGATTTCCGAAGTGAGCGGTCAAGTTTGAGGTGGGTATTTGTCGTCAAGTCTGATTTGCCCGACAACACGCCCGTGACTTTGCGCTGGGAAGGTTTGACGGAGGTTCCCCGCTCAATTGCGGTTGTGGCAACTGACTTGACGACGGGCGAACGGTTTTCGTTGCGCAGCAGAAGCAGTTACACCTTCAACGCCCGCAAAGGAGAAACGCGCCAGTTCGTTATTGAAGCGAAGCAGATCCCTTCAGCCCCGCTTTTGCGTATCGTTTCGGTCCAATCGCTGAGAGGGCGGGGTTTAACTGCGAACTTGGTTTTGACTGCGCCCGCTTATGTCCGAGCCGAAATCCGGACTTTGACTGGACGAACGGTTCGCGTCTTGACAGAAACTTTCGTCACACGACTTCCTTCCTTCACGGTCTTCTGGGACGGTCGTGACCGCTTAGGAACTCCTCTGCCGTTTGGCGCTTACTTGCTCGTCGTCAATGCCCGCGACGAACTTGGTCGCGAACAGCAGGCGATTCGGACGGTGATGGTCAAATGATGGGACGCGGGACGAGGGATGCGGGACGAGTTGAAAAGAGGGAAAGGGAACAAGGGACGCGGGACGCAGGACAAGTTAAAACTACAATGCCTATGCGCTTACACGCTTACACGCTTGCACTTTTCGTTTCGCTATTGTCTTTGCTCGGTTGCGGTGGGCTGAAGTTGCCCGAACTTGTAGTGCCGACTGTGCAAGTTAGCGGGACAGTCCTTGAAGCGGGATTGCTTGAGGATAAACCAATTTCGGGTGCTTGGGTTGTGATAAACGGGAGCGCACCAGCATACACCGATAATCTCGGTAAGTTCGTTGTGAATGTCCCTGTCACCACAACAGGTGACCAGACAATTTTGGCTGCCATCAGTGTTGCCAAGCACGGCTATTTGGCTCGGCTAATTGAAGACAGACGAATCAACACTGGCTCATCGTCCGAACTTGACCCAATTTACCTCGTGCCAGCACCGAACACAAGTAGCCTGAAGGGTAGGGTAGTGGACAAGACTACAGGTCGCGGGATCCCGAACGCTGAAGTTATTCTCTTCGGCGACTTGACAATTCGGGTTCGCACCGCAGCCGATGGGAGTTTCCTTCTCAGTGGCATCATGCCCGAAAGTGGAGAATTTCCTGTCCAAGCCCGCCATCCCGACTTCTTGACAGTTTTTGATTTGCAGACTGGTCGGAACTACCAAACTGTGGTCATCCGCAAAGGTGACGAAAATGTCAATTCCGTTACCCTTGAACTCTACCCGCTCGGCACCCCCGCACTAATTTCTGGGAAAGTCGTCAATAGCGAGACCTCAGAGCCTGTGCCCAATGCGACGGTAATCTTGGGTGATAAAAGAGCAACCACTGACGAGGGCGGTAATTTCACTATCCCCAACGCACCGACCGGACAACAAACGCTTAAGGTTGAGCACCCGCAATTTTTGACTTTCAACGAAACTTTACTCATCAACGGCGACCCATTGGTCATCTTCCTGTTCGCTCCCGGCACCTTGCCTTCTTTGCCTTTCACGATTTCAGGCAAAGTAACTCTTCAAGGCGAAACGAACCATAGTGGCGTTAGAGTTGAGGCGAGGCGAAAGGTTGACGGCGTGGTCGTTGATGCCACAACCACAACAATTGAGGGCAACTATGCCCTCTGGGTTCCGCCGGGGACATACTTGGTTAGGGCGAGCATTGAAGGGTTTGTCAGCGCTGAGCGAGAAGTTATTGTGCGCAAAGGTGTTGCCATTACGAATGTTGACTTTACGCTCACTCGCTTGGAGGGTGCTCAATGATGCGCTGGATTGCGTTCGTTTTAACGCTCCTTGCAACTCTTATGCTCTTTGGTTGCAACGATAATGGCAAACCTTCGCCGGGTATTTTCGGGCAAGTCATCAGTAAGGAAACAAGACGGCCCATTGCCAATGCCACCGTTTCGCTGCAGCGAGATGGCAATGAACTCGCATCGGTCCAGACCAACGGCAATGGCAAATTCGCTTTCCCAAATCTTGAGCCGGGAACTTACTCGCTTGTTGTTTCCGCTGACGGTTATTGGGATGCTTTGGGCTGGGTAACATTGGCACAGGGACAGCGGTTATCGGTCACCATTGAGATGATCTCGTTGCAAGAGGGACCGCCGACTGATGTCCCGATTGCGGACTGATGTGCAAGATGGCACAATTTTGTTGGCAAACTCAAAGGAGGCGATTGCCGATGCGCTTTTGGACAATTTTGGTGCTCGGTCTTTTGATCATCACAGCCGCCATGTTGGCTGGATGCGGTGGTGGAGGAGGCGGAGGAACAACTTTGCCGGGTGGCGGAGGAACAACTCCGGGCACACCAGGCACAGGCGGTGGAGGCACAACTCCACCAAGCCCGCCATCAGGTGGGACAGGTGGAGGAACGATACTTCAGCCACCACCGCCACCAACCTTTGATTGAGCCATCGGGAGTGGTTTGAAACATGCCAAAAAGGTGGCTGATTTTTGCTGCGGCGTTAGTCATCTTGATTGCCGCTTCACTTACCTTTTGGCTTTGGGGCGGAAAAAGAACTGTCAAGCATCCCGAAACTCAAGTGCAAAAGACTGAACCGCAACTGAAACCGGGCATAACTTTGGAAGGGGTTGAAGGGTTTGTTTTGCGCAGGGAGGGGCGCAAGACTTGGGAGTTGTTCGTTGACATCATCACCCTTGACAAAAACCAAACTCAAGCAACTGCCCAAGGGATACGAAAAGCCATCTACTACGACGAGAAGGGTAAGCCCCTGCTTTGGTTCTCCGCCCAAACCCTCACTTACAACGCCAACACCGGCGAAGTGACACTTGTGGGGGACATCCAAATTGAGGCTCGGCTACCGAAAGGGAAAATGCTCGTTGGAAAAGCGACGCAGGCAATTTGGCATGAGCGGAGGCACATTTTGGAGGTTTGGGACGGGCAAGGGCAAGTTGGAGAAACCCGTTTCCTCGTCCGGCGAATCCGATACAATCCCGACACAACCGTCCTTGAAGCCTTTGAGCAAGTTGTCGTGTTCACGCCGAAGGCAAGGCTTGTTTGCCCGATGGTGCGGACAAACTTGACAACTCGCTACCTCATCGCTTTGCCGCCAGTTCAATTGACTGTTCTTGCGAAGAAATCGCCAACTCCTTTTTTGCCTGTGGCTTTCCGCAAGGTCGCTCAAGGTAGCCAGCAGCAAAAAGCCGAAAAAGAAAAGAAAGAGCGCCCGGTAAACTTCCGCACCGATAAGCCCGTTATCCGCAAACCGCCGAAATGGTTCTTTGAGGATGTGGTGATTACCGAGGAAGGCGAAGATTACACCATCACCGCAAAGCGGGCAATTTACGACGAAGATGCTGACAAGGTGGAAATTCCCGAAGGCATCCGCTTTGAGGACCCAGAAACCATTGCGACTGCTCCGAAGGGCGAAGTTGACAACAAACAGAAGGTTGCCCTTTTCTTCGGTCCAGTAGAGGTCACGATTAAGCCCAAGAAAGAGCCCGAGAAACCCAAACCGGAACAAGGCAGCGGTCAGCCCGAAGAGCAGAAAGAGGAAAAACGAGAAAAGTTGAGGGAGCGGCTTCGCAAGGAAGGCGGGAGGATGGTTTGCGATAGGGCTGAATACTACTACCGCGAACGAAGGGTTGTGGCAACTGGGAATGTCAAGTTTGAGCAAGAGGGACGATACAGTGGCAAGGCTGACAAGGTGACCTATTTGACCCGAGAGGAGATTTTGACCGTTGAGGGCAATGTGGTCATGCGAGACTTGCGGAAAGGGCACGAAGTTGAATGCCCCAAAATCGTCATCAACCTTCAAACCGATGAGGTTGAAATTAGCCCGCCAGTTAGTGGACGCCTGATCGTGCGCGAGGAGGAAGAGCAAAAGCAGCCAGAGAAAAGTGAGGAAGCACCGAAGTAATGCGAGCGGAAAGTTGAAAAATTGCAAGGACGACTTTAGCCGCAACAATTTTCTCATTGGTCAATGGTGGGCAGTGGCACCCTCAAGTTTTTTGCCCCGAAAAAGACAACTTTCAATGAGTGGGGTGATTTGGCTTGCGCTATCGTAGGAGGCAAAGACCGATGTGGCGGTTGGTTCGGTGGCAAAGCGGTTGGGCGCTGCTTATCGCTATCCCCAAAGTCACCCGAAAAGTCCGTTGTGTCCGAACTTTAATGGGTGTCAAGGTTGATAGCGAATTTTGTTTGGTGCCTATGGAGCAAAGTGGTTCACGGTGGCGTCCCGTCACTCAACTGAAGGGACAATTGCAAGTCAATTTGCCTTTGCCGGCAAATTGGCGAATGACGGGTTTGCCCGTAGCCGTTCAGTTGCAAGGTCACAAGTGGCTCCTTTTGCCCATCTCGTTCGGCTCGTGAAGGTAGGTCTAAAATGGTGCTAAATCCCCACCGCCTATCTGCCTGCAAATTTTGCCCGCCAGTAGTCCAGCATGTCGCGTAGGGTTTGTTCGTAAGGGATTTGAGGTGCCCATCCAGTTCGCTCACGAAACTTTGCGCTATCGCCGACCAAGACAGGGACATCTGACGGGCGCATCCTCGTTGGGTCTTGACGGACTTCAACCTTGACTTTCGCCATGCTCAAAAGCATGTCAAGGACTTCCTTGATGCTCCACGCTTTGCCTGTGCAGATGTTGTAAACTTCGCCGGGTTCGCCTTTTTCCAAAGCCAGCCAATAAGCCCGAACAATATCGCGGACATCTGTGAAATCCCTTTTCGCTTCCAAGTTGCCTACATAAATCACTGGCTCTTGCAAAGCCGCTTCAATTCGTGCAATTTGCCAAGCGAAACCCGAATCAACGAAAGCCTCAGGTCTGCGAGGTCCGCTGTGGTTGAAAGCCCTCGTGCGAACGATGAACATACCGTAACTTCGGTGATATTGCCATCCGAGCAAGTCTTGTGCGACCTTGCTGACAGCGTAGGGCGACAAGGGTCTGAGTGGGTTGGTTTCCTTGATGGGCAGTTCGTGCTCAAACTGCAAACCGTATTCTTCACTTGAGCCGGCATTCAAAATTCGGCAATCAAGTTCTAACTGACGGACTGCCTCAAAGAGGTTGATTGTTCCGATGACATTGATGTGCATTGTGTCTGCAGGCGCGGTCCAACTCGCTGGGACGAAACTTTGGGCTGCGAGGTGAAAAATCCAATCTGGCTTTGCTTCCTTGACGGCGTTGCGGACGGAGATGGCATCGCGAAGGTCACACTCAATCAAACGGATTTGAGTGAGCAGATGTTGAATGTTGTCAAGGCGTGAACGCCACCGGTATGTCCCAAAAACCTCTGCCCCCCTCTCCAATGCTAACTCAGCGAGATGCGAACCGACGAACCCAGTTATGCCGGTGATGAGAATGCGCATAGGGTCACCACCATCCCGCAATTTGCGATTTTGGCTTTACAAGTTTTGCGCTTACCGCTTAAGAAGGCAACCGTTCTATCAACGCCTTTAGTTCGTCCATTCGGAAAGGCTTATGGAGCACGGGCACTCCCCACTCTTGCAGAGCCTTTTGTGTCGTTGGGCTGAGGAAGTCACCGGTCATGACGACGAAGCGTGATGCCAAACTGGGTTTGTGAGTTTGAAGCCAACTGAAAAGTTGGTCTCCCCTCAACTTCGGCATCTTCAAGTCGCAAAGCACGACATCGTAATCGTGCTCACTTAAAAGCCTCTTCGCCTCCGCCCCATCGTTGGCAACCTCAACCCTGTGCCCTTCCCGAGACAACATCGCTTTCAAAACCGCCACGATACCCGTTTCATCGTCTATGACGAGGATTCGCTTTTTCAATTTCGCTTTTGAACCTGAAATTGCCGCTTTTTGGTGTGTCGGAGTGGGAAGGGTTTGACTTTCTGGATGCTCAGCGATGGGCAACTCAATAACAAACCTTGCCCCACCTTCAGGTCTGTTTTCCGCCCAAATTCTCCCGCCGTGCCCTGTGATTATGCCGTAGACGATTGCCAATCCTAATCCAGTCCCCTTGCCAACAGGCTTGGTTGTGAAGAAGGGGTCAAAAATGTGAGGCAAGTGCTCAGGTGGGATGCCTTTGCCCGTGTCTTCAACGATGAGGCGAACCGCATCTTCAGATCGCTCGGTTACGATGGTCAAAGTCCCACCACCTTGTTCGCTCATTGCGTCTTCTGCATTGTTGACAAGGTTGAGCAAAACTTGCTGCAGTTGCAATTTGTCACCCAGAACAGGCGAAAGCGACTTGCTCAAGTTGAGGGTGACGGCGATGTTGTTGCTTCTGAGTTGGTAGCCTTTCATGTCCAAGACTTCCCGCACAACTTCATTGATGTCAACTGGCGCAAGTTCCTGAGGGCGAGGTCGGGCATAGGTGAGCAAGTTTTTTGTAATTCGTCCAATCCGCAGCGCTTGTTCTCGGATGTGCTCCACCATCCTTTTCGCTTGCTCATCTGTCAAGTCTTCGTAAAGCAACTCCGCCATCCCAACGATAGCGTTTAGGGGGTTGTTTATCTCGTGAGCAACACCAGCCGCCATCTGCCCAATCGTTATCAACCGCTCCGTTTGCTCAAGCAACCTCCGTGCCCTTCTCTCCGCAGTCACATCTTGAACGGAGTGGATAATGCGCTTTAACTCACCCTCAGCGAAATCTGGTTGAATTTTCACATGCCAGATGCGACCGTCAGGGAGTTGAACCTCGTAGGAAACTGCTTCTCCCTTCAAGAGCGCCTTCTCGTAAGGACATCCCGCCGAACCTCTGGTTTCGGGGTGAAGAACTTCTGCACATTTCTCGCCGACAAGTTCGCTTTCCACTTTACCAAGCAACTGCAACAACGCTTTGTTGACTCGCATTATGGTGAAATTTTTGTCAAGGATGGCAATGCCCGTGCCGATAAGGTCAAAAGTCAACTCCCAATCGGCTTTGGCTTGAGCCAACGATTCCGCTTTTTCCCTCAGTTCGTCAGTCGCTTGCCTGAGGCGTTCAAAGAGCAACGACGCCAGCAGCGTCAAAGTTGACAATATTGCGAAAACCAACCAAGCGGTTCGGCGAAGCCTTCGCTCCTTCTCCAAAATTGTCGTAACATTGAAGTCCACACCGACAATTGCAACTGTGCGACCATTTTTGTCCTTTACGGGAGCATAGCCAGAAAGCCAAACTCCCCATTTGTCTTGATTTAGTTTCGTGTCGGCTGTCGGTCGCCCTTCCAAATAACAGCGACGCATCTCTGGGAATTCGCTGACATCGCATTCTTCGCCGATGTGCGCTTTGTCTTCTTCTTCGTCAATTTCCCCGTCGCCATTTAGGTCGTAGGGGACACCGCTGTCAAGGACATAGTGCCAAATGTCGCTTTGGGAAGGCACGAGAGTGTAAATGGACTCTTGGGCAAGTAGGAAGCCTTTTTGGCGGACTTCTGGGAGCAAGGCGTTGGCAAATCGTTGGAGTTGTTCGGTGAGTTTTCGGTAGAGAGGAGTATCTTCTCGTCCTTCTCGGTAAACCCTCTGGTGCTCCTCTGGGTCAATTGAAAGGGCAACGGCTTGGGCGACGGACATCAAATGCTCACGAACTTCAGCCCAAAGGTCTTGTCGGGCAGCGTGGAAGTAAGCGTAAACTAAAACTGCCCAAACAAAAATTGCGAAAACGATAGTCACCCAAAGTTGCCATCGCCCCTTCATTGAACTATCACCTTCGGCAAACGCCGTTTTTCAACTGACGGAAAAACTCGCCAGCAGGAGATATTAGGCACGCTGAGGGGCGTGCCAGACAAATCTGAAAACGACGACAAACTGACCAAACTAACCTCGCACCCGAAACGGTTATCGGCATGTCGTAAAGAAAACTTGAGGGCAACTTTTTGCAGACGGTGCAAACAAACTTGGGGCAAGTTTACTGGCTTGCCGGATTTCTTTCGGTCGGGCAGGAACCCGACCCTCCGAAATTTTTCAGAGGACAAGCCTTTCGGCTTGCCGAACTCGGTCAGGGCAAAGGGGAAGAAGGCGAAATCACTTTCCTCGTTTGCCCTTTCCGGCACCCCTGCCTTTCCCCGTTCCGGTGACTTCGCCCCCTTGGACTTTAACCGGTGGCAACCAATCGGGAAAGACCCCAAAGTGTGACCTGACCTTTGCCCAATCTTTGCCCATCTCTTGCCAGTGGGCAATGACCTTTTCCGGTGGTGATTGGGACGCTGCTGAAATTTGCAAAGCGGCGATGACATCGCCCCAGTTCAATCCTTTTTGTCTCAGCATGAGAATTTGCGATGTCGAGACACCGAAACTTTGGGTGAGCACTTGGACCCAGACGGCTGCGATCAAATCATCGTCGCTCAGTTTACTCAGCGCAACCCTTTGTTGGTTGAAAGCGCCGGGATGAACTCCAAGCCGATGGGCGATAACGCCCCATCCGTGCCCTTTGCTTCGCATCTTGACAATTTCGCGCAAATCCTTTTTGCCAACTTTGGCGATGACAACCGCTGGCGCAAGGACAAAAACAGGTGTTGTGGTCTCCTTGCGAGTGCTGATGATCATCGTCATGTCAACACCAAGCACCTTTGCGAGTAAGATTGCAGCAGCCGCCTCCTCCCAACTCAGCCCGCTCTTTTGCACGATGGCTGTGATGTTGAAGTCTTGGGCGAAAGTTCGTGCAAGCAAAACGACAAGCAAACCGAAAACGATATTCACTTGCCTCATTGCCGTCTCACCTCCGTAAAAAAGTTAGCCCGCCGGGCGGGTTGAACGCACCAGCGGGACGGGCGATGCAACTTCTTCACTCAGTTGCCCCAGCAGGTTGCAGAGCGAAATTGACCGTAACTGTTTGTCCATTTGAAACGCTAACTTGTTGCCCTACAGCCAAATAGCCTTCTTTAGCGGCGACAACGAAGTAATCACCAGCAGGCAAAACGATGCTGTAATTGCCGTTAGCATCCGTTAATGTCCCAGCCCTCACAGGGGGTTCAACTGGACGGATGACAGGGGGACGGTGACCGTTTTTGTGTCCACCGCTCATTGGGCGAACCCACTGGTTACCGTTACCGCCTTCCCACTCTTCCCAGCCGAACCAAATGTCACCCCAGCGGACAGCAAAGACGATGGCTTTCTCAATGGGTTGCCCTGTTGATGCGTCAGTGACTTGACCTTGAATAATGCCCAAATTTGCACGAAGCACAAAATCAACGCGCACAGTTCCATTTGCAGCAACGGTAACTGTCTTAGTGTCTTTTCCGTAGCCGGGCTTGTGAGCAATAGCGGTGTAAGTTCCTGCAGGGACGCCGGTTAACTCAAAACTCCCGTCAGCCTTCGTGAATGTAAACAATCGGTAGCGAATCGGACGACCCGGGGGGACAATTCCTTGCTGTGACGGGTTCATTTGGCTGCTAATAAGTTGCCCAACGGTTGTTTGTTCGGTTGCGGCTAAAGGCACGATGAGTTCGTTTTGAGGCTTAAGCAAAACGAGTGCACCGGGGACCGGGATGAGCAATCCGTTGAGTTCCGCCATCACCGTCCCAACTACAGTTCCAGTCTCTCGTGGTCTCGGCGTCAATTGAAAGTCAAGAGTGACACTTGACGATTCCTCAACTGTCACCGTCTGCGAAGCGGGTTCGTAATCGGGATGGCGGGCTTCAACGAGGTAAGTGCCAGCGGGGACAAGAAGTTTGTAATTTCCGCTTTTGTCAGTCAAAGCGGTGAAGAAGGGGCGAGCAGGGAGTTGTTCAAGCGTGTCTGTTTCGTTGTTGATCGGTCGGGCAACGATGCGGACACGGGCAATTGGGTTGTTGCTGGTGTCGGTAACTGTGCCAGAAATTGACGCAAGGTCGCTCAATTCAATTTCACCGACATTCGTTACTTGGTTGGGGCGAACAAGGCAAACGAAAACAGCACCTTGTTGCGATGTTTCGTCTTCAACAGAGATGACTTGCTCACCAGCAGGAACATTGTCAATGCGGAAGTAACCGTTGGCGCGGATTTGGAGGGCGAAAGTGTTTTGTGTTTCCAACCCATGAACTCGCGCCCTGAAACGGATGTTCGCTTGCCGAGATTTGCTTGTTGTGGAACTCTCGGTCACCAACCGACCTTCAATGCTGCCAGTTAGGACATTTGTCGTTGAAGTGCTTGGACCGCCACCCCCACCGCACCCTGCTAAAGCCAGCAAAAGCAAACTCGCTGCGACGAACCAAATTCGCGTCATCCGACATCCCTCCTTGAGCATCGGCTTTTGTGTCCAGTGAAATTATACCACACGGCGGGGTTTTTGTAAACATAGTCCAGCCAAATTAGACAATAGTCCGCTCAACCTTGCATTTGACGCAAGTTGCGCTAAAATGAAAGTGGCTGGCAATGAGCAGTGTGAGAGGACAGAACTGGCAGCACATGTGATGTTGGTAGGACTTACGCAGTTGATGTTAGTTTGTGTAGGGGCAGACGATAGTCTGCCCGAGAACATCCTTTACAAGGGGTTAAAACTGCCCCTGCGGGCGGCTTAGCAGCCGCCCCTACATCTAACTGCGTAACTCTTGGTCGGTTTTCAGCCGACACAAAATCAAGAGACGCTGATAGGACAGGTTAAACTATGAGACGAAGGTGATTGTGATGGAGTTGGATTTGACCACGCCTGAAGGTCGGAAAAAGCAGGGTGAATTGATTTTGCGTGCGATCAAAGAAGCGGGCTTATCCGTTGAGCAGGTCGCGAAAGACATTGGTTGCTCACGGGCATTGCTTTACCAATACATCGCTGGCACAACTTTGGCTCAACCCGACAAACTCACGCTCATTGCCCGCAGGACGGGTAAGCCCTTGGCTTTCTTTTACGGTGCTGACTTAATCCAGCCCGAAACCCTTCAGGCAGAGAGGGAGGCGTTGCAAAAAGAACAGTTGGAGTGGGAGCGACAGCGAGCGGAAGAGAGGGTTCGCCAACTGCGTGAAAGGATTGACTATTTGTTTGCTCTCGTTCAGGCACAAACATCACCGCCAGACACGAAAGCAGCAATTTCAACTTGTGAGCAAATCATTCCCATTGCCCGCGCTTTGGGTGACGAGCAGGCTGAAGCGAGGGCACTTTTCATGCTTGGGAATTTGAGGTTATTGACAGGCGATTTGGACGGCGCTATCGGCGCATTGAGGTTGGCTCAAGGTTTGTTTGAACGACAGGGCAACATCGCTTACGCACTCGCTTGCCGCCAAAGCATCGGTCGTGCCTTGCTTTTGATGGGGCATCCAGAGGAAGCGAAAACTCAATTTGAACAAGTTGCACAAAGCGAAAACTGGCACAACCGATGGGAGGCAACTGTCGCCATCGCTGCCGTCAACGAGTGGATGGGCGACTTCAAATCTGCGATGGATCGTTTGGACGAAGCGGAAGAATTGTCAAGCCAAGCACCAACCGAGAAGGATGCTCAAATCGTCCACATGTTCGTCACTGCTAACCGAGCCAATGTTTACCTTGCTTGCGGTGATTTCACCGAGGCGGAAAAATTGGCTCAGGCTGCTTTGAAAATCGCTGAGCAGTTAGGTGACCGTGACCAACAGTTGGAAGCGCTATTGACTATCGCCGTCTGCCAACTCCGTCAGGGCAAATGGACAGGCGCATGGAAAAACGCCGAAAGGGCGAGAATGTTGGCTTCTTTCGCCAATGACTCTGAACGGGTGACGATTGCCGAAACGGTTTTGGCAAACATCGCAGCCGTCGTCGGCGATTTCGCTTCCGCTAAGTCTTTCGCGAAAAGTGCATTGACCAACGCATTGAAGTTGCGTTCCCGTCGCGCTGAACTTTGGGCTCACAAAGCGTTGGCGGAAACTTACCTGCGTGAGGAAAGTGTTGACGACGCCCGTTACCATGTCCAAGTCGCCGTTGAAATCTCCGAGTCAATGCGAAACTTGACAGAATTTGCTCACGCCTTGAGTTTGAGAGCGTGGCTAAATTTGTTGTCGGGCAAGGTTGAAGACGCACTGAACGATGCAGAACGCTCGTTCACCATCGCAGACGAAAAGGGGATGAACTATGTCGCCGCTTTGGCTTTGTTGCTTAGATCGCAGGTCGCTAAAGCGAAAAACGACGAGCAGGCAATTGAATTTTTGTCAAGCGCTGAACGGCTCGCAAACGATGTGGGGGATGCGGACTTGATTTACCGATGCTCGGTTTTGAAAGGCGAGTTGGCATTGGAATTTGGGGATTGGGGGAAGGCGTTAGAAGAGTTAGCGAAGGCGCACAAATTGCTGAGCGAGTGGCGGTCAGAGTGGAGAAATGCAGGACACGATGACACATGGCTTGAAGACCCGCTGAGGTTCAAAGCATCGTTGATGCTGGCGCAATGCATCGCTCACAGAGAAGGGATGTCCGTTGCCGACAGGTTTGTTGACGAACTCGGTTGGTTACCGTTGAAAGAGGAATGGGAGCGAAAGGCGATTACCTTGCAAACGCCTGAACCGAAACGAAAACAAAACGGGCATTCATGAGGTGAGTGGCTTTGGTGAAACAATATCGCAAGTCCGCGATTTTGCTTCCCTTGACAATTTTGTTTTGGGTTTGGGGTTGTGGTGGGAGCGATTTGACTGGCGGAAGTGTCCCTATCGGCAATCCCACTCCAACTCGGCTTATTGGCACGGTCGTTGATGAAGAAGACCCAAGCACACCGTTGGCGGATGCGGAAGTTGAAATCGTCGTTGAAGATGGAACGAAGATTACCGCGAAAACCGACACGAGTGGCATGTTTGCTGTGGAAATTCCTCGCGGTAAGCGGTTTACATTGCGGGTTCGCCCGCCGAGGGAATTTGAAGCGCTTTACCAAGAACGGGCTGATACTTTCATCGCAGACACCGATGAAATTCGGCTAATTTTCCCGATCCCGCGAAGAGGCGTGATGATGCCCGTTTTCGCTGAGTTGCGAATTTACCCAGAGGAAGTAACGCTCCGCGTTCGCGAGAGCGTTCAATTTCAAGTTCATTTGCATCCATCTCCACAGCGTCCTATCCGTCCTATCTGGTCAGTTCACGGTGGTGTCGGGATCATCACCCCTGATGGATTGTTCATCGCCACCCGCTCGGGTAGGGGAGTTGTGCGGGTGCGAGTCGGCAATTTGCACGCTGAGGCGAAGGTGACGGTGCAACCTGAATGAACCTGACTGTAGGGTTGATGAAAGGTGCGTTAAGATTAAACGCGGTGATGTCCTATGACGCAAAGGAGCGCACAAGAAAGATTGAGCAGGATAGGTCAGTTAGGGGCATTGTTTCTTGTCCTACTTTTTGCTGGCATTGTTTTGCATTTATGGCGCACCAAGTCACCCCCTCCCCCAAAAATTGAACTCCCAAAAGAACCACCCGACTTGCTTCTCCTCATCACCGCAAACAGACAAGGGAAGTTGGAAGTTTGCGGGTGTCCGGGCAAGCGGGCAGAAGATTTGGCAAAAGTTTCAACGCTAATTCAAGATACCGCCAGTGAGATGCAACGGAAAGGCGCTACTGTTAGCATCATTGAAGGTGGCGACTTCACTGGCAGCGCTGATGTCGTGCCGTATCTGCTTAAGGCTTACAAAATCGTCGGCTATCAATGCATTGTCCTAAGCCCGCGAGACGAAAAACGGCTATCCATCATCCGAAATAATGCCGACGGGGTGCAATTGCTCCTCCCTGCAAACCCTGAAAACCTTCAAACTTTCCGCGTTCAAGGCAAAACTTTCAGCATCGTTTTGGTCAACTTGGGTCAACCTCCTATCAAAGACGAAAGTTATTGGCAACGCTTGCTCCCACATCTGCAGGCGCTCAAGCAACCCAACACCTT
>Ga0209394_1001392_pt1 | contig 14258 bp, 14 predicted proteins | sample JNZ201metaG_FD_184122 | JGI IMG/M metagenome (GOLD analysis project Ga0209394, IMG submission 184122) | Hot spring microbial communities from Jinze hot spring, China to study Microbial Dark Matter (Phase II) - JNZ 20120812A (SPAdes) (version 3) ... | reverse complement strand
GTTTGAGGCGTCATTCTTAGTATCAGATACCTACGGAGCTGGCAAGATATTTGTCAAATACGGTGATAAGATCTATGCGGAATATAAGGATGAATTCCCAGCAGACTACGCAGTAACTGGGAAGCCGAAGACTTTCACAGCAACTGCACCTGTCGGCGTACCTGTTGAGAGACCTATAGAGGTTAAGAAGGCTTCATTCATCGATCCTAGGACTGGTGCTACTGTAGTGCCTAAGGTGGGTTCAATGGTCGGTATATCTGTTGAGTTAAGTAATGTGGGTGTTAGCGATCAGGTATTTACCGCTATATTAGTTGTTAAGGATCCTGACGGTATAGTCGTCAGTGTACAATCAGTAAGTATTCCGTTAGCTGCTGGTAAGTCAGGTACTGTGACGTTCTCATTCACGCCTAAGGTAGTTGGTGATTTCGGCATTGAGGTCTACATAGTTAGGTCTTTAGCTGATTGGTCACCGTTAGGAGAGATGTTAGCGGCTACGATGACTGTTGCTAGCTGAGGTGTGTTGAGATGAGGTCATTACCCGTAGTTGCTGGCTTGTTGCTGATCTTAGTGATGCTTGCCCCACTAACTGCTCAAGCACTGACTGTGGGGACTGATAAGCCTACATACATGCCTGGTGAGACTGTATTAGTCTCAGGTACCTCAGTACCTGGGGCTTCAGTAGGTATTGCTGCGTACAACCCTGCAGGGACTATGGTGTTCTTCACAATAGTTACTGCAGGTGCTGACGGTAAGTACTCAACATCTATTAAGATACCTAAGACATTACCGTATGAGAATTGGGTCTACGGTACCTACACGGTTGAGGCTAAGGTAGGTACTACGACAGCAACTACTTCATTCAGCATCTCAGCTGCCTCACTATTAGTAGGTAGGGTAGTTGATGAGAAGGGTAATCCAGTAGTAGGTGCTGAGGTGAGGGTTAAGGAGACAGGTGTTTCAACCACTTCAGGGAGTGATGGTAAGTTCGCACTAGCTGTTGACTTAGGGTCCTGGACCCTAGTAGTTTCTAAGGCTGGTTACGTAAGTACTGAGAAGTCAGTAACTGCTGAATTAGGTGTTAAGGATGTAGGCACTATAGTCATCACGTCCTTAGAGTCCTTAATCGCTAAGTTGGAAGCTAAGGTAGCTGCTTTAAGTGCTGAGTTAAGCGCTTTGAGTGATGAGGTTAAGGCATTAGAGGCTCAAGTAGCTGGGATAGGTGAGGTATCCGCTAAGCTAGACACAGTATCTAATAAGTTAGACGACTTAAGCAACACACTATCAGCCCTCTCAAAATCTGTCTCAGATTTAAGCAATAAGGTATCAGCTCTTGAGGCCTCGTTAAAAGCTCTAAGCACATCTGTAAGCGGTTTAGAGTCTAGTGTTAAGTCGTTAGAGGCTAGTGTTAAAGACTCATTAGCGAAGGTCAACACAGCTGTTGACTCATTAAAACTTGACATAACTGCGTTGAGGAGTGATATAGCGTCAGTATCTAAGGCTCAGGGCGACTTAAGCAGTAAGGTAGATGCGTTAGGCAGTAAGGTCGACTCTGTAGGGGCAGCTATAAGTGGTAGGATAGGCGGTGTTGAAGGTGCTGTAGGAGGGTTAAGCGCTGCTGTATATGCAGCAGTAATACTCTCACTACTAGCCTTCGTAATGTCACTACTAGTCTACATGACTGTTAAGAAGGCAATTGCAAAGTAAGTTAAATTAATTTTTAAAATCAAACCTCTTTTTTTATAAGACCCAACTTCAATCTCAAACCCACCACATAAAACGTCTTAATTAGGTATGGCATTAACTAATTTTAAGTTCTTAATAACTACTTAGTAGGTGGGTTGTTTGAAGGCAGCCATAATCGCCGGAGGCTTTGGTAAGAGGTTAAGACCGCTAACTAATGACAGGCCTAAGCCGTTAGTCGAGGTTGGCGGTAAGACAATAGTTGAGTGGCAGATCGAGTGGTTGAAAGGCTACGGTGTTAAGAACTTTGTACTATTAGCTGGTTACTTAAGGGAGGCTTTAATAGACTACCTAGGTTCTGGGAGTAAGTACGGTGTTAAAGTAACATACGTAGTTGAGGATGAACCCCTAGGTACTGGAGGTGCTTTAAAGAACGCTGAATACGTATTAAACGACTCAATCTTCATAGCAGTTAACGGGGACGTAATAACTAACTTAGATGTTAGTAAGTTAGTTAAGGAGTTAGTAAGTAGTGATGCATTAGTAGCCATAGCTTTAGTACCGCTAAAATCACCTTACGGAATTGTTAGGCTAAGCGCTAAGGGGGAGGTCGAATCATTCGTTGAGAAGCCAGTACTTAAGGAGTACTTAATAAATGCAGGCGTATACGCTATGAAGCCCGAAGTATTTAAACACATACCAGAGAAAGGGGACCTCGAAAGAACTACATTCCCTAAACTAGCATCTGAGAAACTACTTAAAGGAGTAGTATTTGAGGAATGCTACTGGAGGTCTATAGACACCGTTAAAGACGTTGAAGAAGCATCTAAGGAATTAGAATCAATAAAATTCTAACCTAAACATACATTAACTCTTTAAGTATTTTAAGCATTGGTTGATGAGAGTCATGCCCACTGAGTAGTGATGACCATCAGGGTATCTGACAGCTGTTTTGATGCGTTAGGTTTTAAGGGTTTTGCAGGATTTTAAAGAAAGTACTGTCCTACTAGGGAGATTTACAAGGTTCTCGAACTGACCTCCTCCCCGCCCTAAAGGACGAGGCTTTCGGGATTGTAAAAGAGGAAGTAGAAACTACAACTACAAGATAGCCGTGTTCAGAAGCTCGATCATTGAAAGAATAGTGTGGAAAGCACCGCTTTACGGGTTGAAAACAGTATACGTAGACCCCAAGGGAACAACTAGTTCACGAGAACACACGGAAACCATGAAGAAGTTGAGACTGGATAAACACACCGCTAGTGCATACCTAATCGCGACAAGAGCTCTAAGCATCCTAGAGAGACCTACAAAAACCTAGCACACTAAAACAGTTGTGTACCCTATGGCGGGAGGTGTTATCTGGAATCCTAACACTTTCAGACCATTACAGAGTGGTACTAACTTAGGCTTAATAATGGCTCATAGTGTTAAGGAGTTTAACAATCATTGAGTACTGCATTTAGGGTGGAAGTGGACTTTACTAATACCTAAGTCTTTAAGGAGGTCTTTATTACTTCTTAAAGATATGCAGAGTGAGCAGAAGATTAAGCCGCTATCTACCTCACCCTTAGCGATTAATGCTGCAGCATTCTTTACATAACTTCTAATCTCTTCAGACCTACTTAAGATGTCTAAGAATTTAGAACCCCTCCTACCGCTTAAGTAGTAGTTAATTAGTGGTTGTGTCATGCCTAGGGTCTTAGCTACCGACCATTGTGTAAGTCCGTAAACATTTACGAGTTCCTTAGCTATCATAGCTTTTAAAGCTGGTAGTAACGTACGTGCATATACCTCACAGAACGGTACGGCCATAGCATTAACTCCTAAACATATCATGATAGTAGAGTTAATATGCTGTAAATGATAGCTTCCACTGTTAGGGGTGTAATTGCTTAACATTTATAAATGTGTTATTGGTGAGAGGATCTAGGGCTAAGCAGTGGTTGAATTCAAACACGTCGATGAAGTAGTATGTGATTCTAAGAGCATCCCGTTTGAAGAATTAATAGCTATTGTTAAGGATGTACTATCCACAGATGCTGTGAAAAAGCCAGTAGTTATTGATGATGAAGGTAAGGTGATTTCAGGACAGGAGTTATGCATTGCTTTGAAGATATTAGGAGTTCGGTACTTACCAGTAGTTAGGAAGGGATTTCAGGAAGCCTTATCCATCAGCCTTAAAGACCTAGGGTTTTTCGATGACATATCACCAACACCGTTGAAGGTGTTTAGGAGTTCTGAAGAACTACTCATTAAGAACTGGCCTACACCTCTCCTGCAACTTAAGAGTGAGTCAGATAATAGGAGGAGAGTGTGGGCTAAGTTAGAAGGTTTCAACCCATTTAGTATGAGCGTTAAGGATAGGATCGGTTGGTACATGTTTAGGAAGGCTGTTGAGAGATACGGTGGCAGGGTCCCTACCTTACTAGTCGAGGCTACATCAACTAATACTGGATTAGCTTTAGCCGCTATGTGCGGGTTACATGGCTCTAAGCTAAGAGCCTACATACCATCAACTATATCTAAGACTGGTGAACTATTACTCAAACTCTTCGGTGCTGAGGTCGTGAGGTCTGATAAGCCCTTAACCGTAGACCTCATAGGTGATGTTGAGGAAGTAGCTAGGAAGTTAGGTGCTTTACACCTCAATCAATTCTACAATGATGCAAACTTCGAAGTCCACTTAAGATATACGGCTAAGGAATTAGAGCTCCAGGTTAGGGAGGCAGGAATTAAGCCTAAAGCCATCATAGGTGGTTTAGGGACTTCAGGGCATATGTCAGCTATAGCTCTCTACTTTAAAAGTAGGTTTAACGGAGTTAAAATCTACGGTGTGGTGCCGAAGGAGGGGACAACAATCCAAGGTATTAGGAGGGTTGAGTCAGGTATGAAGTGGGTTCATAATGTTGAGATCGATGGCATAGTAGACGTACATCCGGAAGAAGCTATTAATTCGGTAATCGAGCTAGCACGTAAGGAGGGAATACTAGTTGGGTTAAGTAGTGGTGCAGTACATGCCGCCTATAGGAAGGTAGGGGGTGGGGAGGGGGATTACATACTTATATTCCCAGACCACGGGTTTAAGTACGTAGAACAGCTGGGCAAGTACTTCGAACGGGGTTAGTAGGGGTGGAGTCCCACCTATACAACACCAACCTACTCCCACTGTTGATCCACATCTTCGGACGTGATAGTGTGTACAGAGACCTAGACCCTAAAAAACTTCAGTTAAGGACGTGTATCGTTGACAGCTCACTCCTCCTACCGCATGAAGGGGTGGAGAAGAGTAGGTTAGAACTATTGATTAAGGTTATAGAGAGGTCAGGTTATGTAAAGCATCCAATAACTGTTGATGCGAGAACCTTTATAATACTTGACGGCCACCACAGATTTAAAGCATTAGAAGAGCTAGGTATTAAGTACGTACCGGTATTCTTCGTAGACTACGTTGAGGAGTACGTCGATGTTAAACCCTTCAGGAAGGATATACATGTAAGTAAGTACTCAGTAATCAGTAAAGTGTACATTGAGAAAGGAGTATACCCACCTAGAACTACTAGACATATATTCAGCGGGATACTACTACCCACCTCCTACATTCAATTAGAAACTCTTAGAGAATTAAACGGGAAGTCAAGCCCCCTCCTAAAAATCCCAAGTATAATATGCCCTACTGAGAACTCCACTTCCCGCAGAACCAGCTAAATTTTTAAACCTACCTCAAACCTTAACTTATGATGTGGTATGTTAGAAGAATCTCAGTGTTTAGTAGATGGAGTTCTAACCGTAGCTAAGTTAATGGCTATAGCGGCTAAGACAGCTCCTAAGGCGCGTGGTATTGATAATATAGCTGTTAAGGTCTTACATAGTAGTGATGAATTAGAAGTACTTGCTAGGAAGATGGAGGAATTAGCTCAGGAATTCGGTGAGTTCTTCTTAAGGGATGCTCAGAATGTTAGGAAGAGTTCTGCAGTAGTGTTAATTGGGTGTAAGGTAGTTCAGATAGGTTTGAAGAAACCTAAGAATTGGTTGTTAGATGCTGATACTGTATGTAGCTTAGTTAACTTAGGCATAGCTCTAGGGTCTTCAGTTAAGATAGCCTCAACCTTAAACGTAGATAGTAGGATAATGTTTACCGTAGGTGTTGCTGCGCAGGAGTTAGGACTTATAGAGGGTGACTACGTCTTCGGAATCCCACTAAGCGCTACGGCTAAGAACATATACTTCGATAGGATTTGGCCCCCTAAGAAGTAATGCCTAGGGCTGTTGGTACTAATGGAGTTATGAAGACCTCAATAAATGCTGCTAAGGCTAGTACTACGGTTATTGGGATTAAGTATTTAACATATCTTATGAAGAGTTGTTTAACTAGTACCTCACGCTTTAGTAAGTATTTATTGAGTAGGGCTAGTGATATTGAAGTTCCTAGGGAGGCTGACATAATTATTGCTGGGAGTTCTAAAACTCCGTGGGGTAGTATTAGGAGTAGGTTGTAGGTTATCGAATATGGTGAGTAGGTTAGGAAAGCCCCTAATATGTACCCATTAATGTAGAGGATTAAGAAGGGGATCAGTAGGGTTGGGCCTAGGAAGAATGAGATTAAAGCAACTCTTAAGTTATTTAGGAATACTATCAACACAGTCATCAACGGATTAACGCTTAAGCTCTCCACAATAGGTCTTAACTCCCTGGAGAAGTCCCTAATGAATTCCTCAGTAAATTCCGGATGTACTGTAAAACTACTTATAATTCCTAAGGCGAATGAGACCACCATTAAAGTAGTTGAGATTGTTAAGTACTTCACGATAAGTTAATTGCTTATATGTTTAATAAAGCTTTAACACCTTAAACAGTCCTAACTTTATAAACCAGTCACTCTTTAATTAACTAATAGCTAACGTGTAGATCGGTATGGTTGAAGTAGTTAGTGAAGTGCCTGATGAGGGTGAGGTAGTAAGGCTGCTAAGACCTTATACCTACTCATGGTTCCGTAAGAAGTACGGGGAGTTCACACCAGCGCAACTCATGGCCATACCGTACGTAAAGTCTGGTAGGAACGTACTCATATCAAGTCCTACCGGAAGTGGTAAGACCTTAGCAGCATTTCTAGCAGTAATTGATGAGCTAGCCTGCCTAGCAGAGTCTAACATGCTGCAGGACTCAATATACGTCCTATACGTATCCCCGCTCAGGGCTTTAAACAACGATATGAGGAGGAATTTAAGTGAGCCCCTCGAAGGTGTTGTAAGTGAGGCTAGGGGGTACGGTAGGGAATTACCTGAGATTAGATTAGCTGTTAGGACTAGTGACACACTACCTAATGAGAAGCAGAGAATGCTTAGAAAACCACCACACATACTAATAACCACTCCTGAATCCCTAGCTATAGCGCTCTCAGCCCCTAAGTTCAGAAGCTTAATGAGTACTGTAAGGTGGGTAGTAGTTGATGAGGTACATGAATTAGCTGGGAGTAAGAGGGGTGCACATCTAAGCCTAAGTCTTGAAAGACTTCAAGAATTAGTTGGACATAGCTTTCAGAGGATCGGGTTAAGCGCGACTATATCACCGCTTGATGAGATTGCTAAGTTCTTAGTAGGATATGACGATGATGGAAGGGAGAGGGACTGCGTAGTAATTGATGCTAGGTTCGTAAAGCCTATGAGGATTGAGGTGATATGCCCTAAGACTGATATCATTAGAGCAAGTGCTGAGGAGTTAAACACAGCTATATATGAGGTCCTGAGGGAAGTTGTTGAAAAGCATAGGTCTACCCTAATATTCACCAACACTAGAAGTGCTACGGAGAGAGTAGTATTCAAACTTAAGAAAATCTTCGAGAAGAATGGTGTGGTAGATGCTGATGAGATCGAAGCCCATCACAGCTCTTTAAGCAGGGATGTTAGATTAAGCGTTGAGGAGAAGTTGAAGAGGGGTGAGTTAAAATGCGTTGTAAGTTCCACATCACTTGAATTAGGTATCGATGTGGGTTATATAGATGCTGTAGTCCTACTTAGCTCACCTAAAAGCGTTACTAGACTCATCCAAAGGGTTGGTAGGTCAGGACACAACGTAAGAGACGTATGTAAGGGCTACTTAATAGCTGTCGATAGGGACGACCTAGTTGAGGTCTCAGTACTTGCCAAGCTAGCTCTTGAGAGGAAGTTAGATAACATCCGCATCCCTAGGAAGCCTTTAGACGTATTAGCCCAACACTTAGTCGGTATGTCCTTAGAGAGGAGGTGGGTTGTTGACGATGCGTTTAGAGTTATTAGGAGGTCCTACAATTACTCAGACCTAACTACTGAGGAGTTGATTAGAGTTCTGAGGTACTTAGCCGGTAGGTATGAGGAGGAGTTAGAAGGTCTTAACATCTACGCTAAGATATGGTTTGACGAATTTGAGAGGACCTTCGGCAGGAAGAGAGGTTCTAGAATGATTTACTACTTAAACGTTGGGGCAATACCAGATGAAGCTAAGGTCAGGGTATTCACAGATGGGGGTAAGTACGTAGGTGATTTAGAGGAGGGATTCGTAGAGTACTTAGAACCTGGGGACGTATTCGTACTTGGCGGTAGGACCTACGAATTCTTAAGAAGTGATGGTATGAGGGTAATTGTTAGGAAGGTTGAGAATACTAGACCTACAGTACCCAGCTGGTTTTCCGAGATGCTCCCACTCTCATTTGACTCAGCACTTAAGGTAGCTGAGTTTAGAGGCTTAGTACATGAATTAATACTTAAGCACGGGGTTGAGGGAGCTACTAAGGAGTTGGTGAGTAGTTACGGACTACCATACGATGTGAGTAGGCATATAGTCAACTACATCTACGAGCAGTACACCTACCTAGGCTTAATACCTACTCACAATCTCTACGTGGTGGAGGTTTGGGACGACTTAGACAGTAGGACTACTAACGTAATATTCCACTACCTCCTAGGTAGGAGGGTTAACGACGCCATATCAAGGGCATACGCAGCAGTCCTCAGCGACTTACTAGGGGTTAACGTAAGGGTTACAGTAACTGATAATGGCTTCATGATAACCATCCCCTTAGGCTCAGGCCTAGATGACTCAACTGTGTATGAGGTAGTAAGGTCTGTCAACTCGGAGAACATCGTAGGAATACTTAAGAAGTCGTTGAGGAATAGTGAGTTACTTAAGAGGAGGTTTAGACACTGCGCTGAGAGGGCATTCGCACTCTTAAGGAGGTATAAAGGTGTGGATACCAGCATTAGTAGGAGGCAGGTAAACTCTGAGACATTACTTAAAGTCGTTAGTAGGTTGGGGAACTATCCAATACTGGATGAGGCGTATAGGGAGGTATTAGAAGACTACATGGATGTGGGTAATGCTATGAAGATACTTAAACTAATAGAGCGTGGTGACATAGCCGTAAGGGTTGTGAGGGTGTCAGTACCCTCACCATTCGCTCATAACATAGTGGCACACGGCTATAGTGACGTAGTCTTAATGGATGATAGGAGGAAACTCCTCATAAAGCTCTACGAAGCAGTTATGAGGAGGTTAGACCGCCTGTAGGTTGTTTTGCTTCTGGTTATTTAAGTTACCCCCACAGGCTTCAGGTATGCTTACCCAAACAAACCACTGGAAAGTATGTAAATGACCACGTGTTTGAAGACTTCAAAGCCTGTGAGCTGTTGGCGAAGGATGAGGCTCTGTGAACCTCTCTTCACCGATGGCTCTAGGGATCCAGCAACCCACGGAGCCGTAGGTGGTGAGAACTGGGTAGACAGGCTGGGTGAACCCATGTCCAGAAAACCAAAACAACCTAGTTAATGGGCACGGGCAATCAACATCGTAGTAAGCACTAACTAACAGTACTTTAACCTGAATTCAAATAATGTTAATGGATGTTTAATGATAAGTATTGTAGTGCCGACCTACAATGAGAGGGATAATATTGAGGAGTTAATCCGTAGGATTAGTAAGTCGTTAGAAGGTTTAAACTATGAAGTAGTAGTCGTCGACGATAACTCACCAGACGGTACTGCAGAGCTTGCTGAGAGATTATCTAAGGAATTCCCAGTAAGGGTTGTTAGGAGACCGGGTAAGTTAGGTCTGGCAACAGCTGTTTTAGATGGGGTTAAGAACTCTGCAGGGGAGTACGTAGTAGTTATGGATGCTGACCTACAGCACCCGCCTGAACTCATCCCGAAAATGTATGAATGTATTTTAAATGGCTGTGACTTAGTAGTAGCTTCAAGGTACGTTAGCGGTGGTTCTATCAGTAATTGGGGGCTTATGAGGAGGTTTATATCTAAAGTAGCGATAGTCCTAGCAAAAATGCTTATCTCTAAGGTACGTGGTATTAACGACCCTCTTTCAGGCTACTTCATGTTTAGGAGGGAAGTACTAAGTAATACTAACTTAAGTCCTAGAGGTTTTAAGATATTACTTGAGTTATTGGTTAAGGGTAATTACGTAAGGGTTTGTGAAGTCCCCTTCAGCTTTAACGTAAGGATTAGGGGTAAGTCGAAGTTAGGCTTTAAGGAAATCGTAAACTACTTAATACACGTACTAACTCTATCGCCGTATGGGACTATCGCTAAGTTCATGTCAGTAGGTGCTTTAGGAACTCTTGTTAACTTAACAGCACTATACCTACTAAGATATGTTTTAGGCTTAGAGCACTTAGCGGCGAGTGCCATAGCTGTGGAGGCATCCGTAATTAATAATTACTCCCTCCATGAGCGTTGGACGTTTAAGGAGAGAAGAACAGGCAACTGGCTATACAGACTTGCTAAATTCCACCTAACTACCTCACTAGCTATTACAGTACAGTACATAACTTCTCAAACCCTCCACTACTTACTAGGTATTGAATCAATTACCTCTCAATTCAGCGGAATACTACTAGGCTTCATAATAAATTACGTACTTAGCAGTAAGTACGTATGGCCTTGGAGGAGGTCAAAAACCTGAAATAATTACTACTAGCATGTTGTGGTAAGTAACCTATTAATTAAGTCTTAACTCCAGCCACCCTCCTACCTAAAGACCTACCAAGCTCCCTCAACTTTGATACGTCCTCCCTCTTAGGACGTCCTAAAATGCTTACCCTACCCTCGATAACTGCCTTAACCTCCTCCAACTCCTTAAGGATTTTAGATTCTACTACAGATGCCCAGAGACCGCTGCCCACTATCCCTACGTACCTACCCTCAAACTTCTTAACCTTCATAAGGTATAGTACGAGTTCTATGTGTGGGAAGATACCTCCATCATATGTCGGTACGCCAAACACTATAGCTGGTGAGTCGAATAACTCCCTAACAACATAAGTGATTGGTGTGTCGGGGACCTTCATAACAACAGCATCTACGTTAACTTCGCTAACACCTTCAGCAACGTATTTAACAGCTTCTTCTAGATTTCCATACATGCTTGAGTAGATTATGAGGACCTTACGCTCAAACTCAGGTTTAGACCACTTTAAATAAGTCTTTATAACGCTACCAACATCACTTATTAAAGGGCCGTGGGAAGGAGCTATCAATTCAACTTCGTACTTAGCTACCTTATCAATAGCTTTAGGTACTTGAGACCTATACAACGCCACTATGTTTGTAAAGTACCTCTTCCTAAGACTTAGTAGTAAGTCTCCATACGCTTCTTCCCAAAAACCCTTAGTAAGAGCGCCGTATGAGCCAAAAGCATCACATGTAAATAAGACTTTATCGTCTAGTAGGTAGGTCATGAAGGTATCAGGCCAGTGAAGCCATGGGGTATGAATGAACCTAAGTTTACGGCTTCCTAAACTTAATTCGTAACCATCACTAACTACTAAGTACTTAAAGTCTACGTCGTAGAGGTTTTTAAGTATCTTAACCCCCACATCAGTCGACACCACATTCACATCAGGGTATTCCTTAATAATACTTGGAAAGCTCCCCGAATGGTCGGGCTCCCCATGATGTACTACGTAGTAGTCTAAGCTCCTACTACCTAATAACTTCCTAACCTCCTCTAAGAACGTGTTTGAGTAGTAGTCCTTAACACCGTCTACTAGGACTGTTTTATCATCAATTATCAAGTAGGCATTATACGATATGCCTTCAGGGATGTCCCAGAGGGATTCAAATAGCCTTGTACGTATATCATTTACTGATATCATGTAGATATTCTTCCTAAACTCGTAAGTACTTACGGGCATAGCACACCACTCCTACATGGATTAAGGATTTTTAAATCATACTATCTCCAACACAGGCTTATACTTCTGTAAGGACTTAGATAGCTGGTCAAGAATTCTAAGAACGTCCGGATTCCTTATAGGTAGTGCTATTGCTGATAGCCTAACATCGATGACTAAAGTTGTAGTGTCTAATGACTTTATGATGATGTGTGATTCGTTAAATCTGAAGGGCCCTAAATCTATGTTCTTAAATGCTGATTTAACCTTACCGAATAATTCTACTACGTCCTCACCTTCTGCTAGGTTTAGTATTATCCTTAAGTTAATGCTTGGGTTATGTTCCTTAATTGCTGACTCTATAAGTAATGTATTGGGTATGTATATCTTATTACCAAATATGTCCTCAATAGTAGATGTAAGTGGTGTTAACTCTACTATCCTACCCCTAATAGGTTCTGAATATCCGTGTAGGAATATCTCAGCATTCCTACCCTTAACATGTTTAAACATTTGTAATGTTATATATGCTGCGAATTGTTTGACTTCGTAGTAGAAGAAAGTTAGGACTAGTATTCCGAGAATGGCTACAATAGCATAAGGTGTTAGTGATGCGGTGACTATGTTGACTGAGATTATTAAGAACGATGATAGGAGGACTAAGTCGATCATTCTAATTAAGGTTGCCTTAGTACCTATTGAAATACCGCCACGTTGAACTAATGAGGTTATGAACTTACCTAACACATACCTTATCACGACTATAGTAATTGCTAGTAGTGCTATGAGTTCTAACTGATTGATTAACGACTCATCCATCCAACCAGGTTCCGTCCAACTCACCCCTTAAAATACCTGCTTATGTCGTCTTCACTAGCGTTAGTCAGTACTATTAGTTGGTAACCGTTTAGTAGGACTGTATCCTCATCCGGTGGGTATATCTTCGAACCGTCGAATACGAGTACAACTTTAGTATTCTCAGGTAGTTCTACATCTTTTAACGCCTTATTAACTACTTTATCAGTTTCTGAGAGGCTTATGACGTAGAGTTTTAACGTACCATACTCTGCAAGTAGTTGAGGCCCTCTAACAGAGTCTATATACGTTTTAATCATCGTAGCTGTTAATGAAGGTGATACTATAGGTATACCCAACCCCAACTTAATGAGGAGTTCAGCTACTTTAGGGTCGCTGACTTTAGCAATTCTTATAGGGATGTTATAAGCCTTAGCTATCGAGAGTACGAATACGTTTGTCTCATCCCTATCGGTGAGGGCTATAACTGAGTCTATATCAGATATTGAAATCTCAGACGTGTAGAGTGAGACATCAGTCGCATCCTTATTGATTACGTAGACATCAAACTTACTAGATATCTCCTTACACTTACTGCTATCGGAGTCAACTACTGTAACCTCATTCCTCCTAAGATCTATGCTTCTAAGGAATTCCTCAGCTACGTTACTACCACCAACTATCAATATCCGCATACTACTAGACCACCGACTAACTCCATATTAATGATACAAGCTCATTCATTTAAACTTTATAAATGGTATTAATAAGGTTATTAGCACTACACTCCCTTACTCCCTGAAATACGTTTTAATCCTGAAGCAATTAGGAAGGTCGTTAACTTCATACTATTCATGGAGCCTTCATACCTGGACACCTCACTACCATCTACAAATACTACTGTAGTAGGTATTGCTATTACGTTATACTTCTTACTCACAGACTTTAAGTTCTTGGTATTAATCTTAACGAATAGGGCGACATCCTTAAAATCCTTAGAAACAGATTCAAATGTTGGGATATACGACTTACATGCCGGGCACTCAGACTTATAGAAACATACTACTACGTACTTATTACTACTGAGTAAGCGGTTAAATTCCTCCTCACTACTAATATCTAATACACCAGTACCAGTACTACCCACCCTACCAACAACGTCCTTTACAGCTGCCTCAACCAACTTACTTATAAGTTCGTCAACGTCTTGAAGACCCATACCACACCTATTAATTATGTAATCTACGTGTAAATTATAAGCGTTTTCAATCTAGATGTAGTGATAAGTTCACATAGGCCTAGAGCGGCTGTTTCAGGTTTCATGTTAGTTGATGTGGTTTGCCGTCAACCTTTGGCTCCGCAGACCTCGGAGTACCCTTTCCATCGGCGCCCACGTCATCGTTCTCCACCCATTCAGGGTAACCCCAACCCACAGCTCACCCTCATTTAGCTCACAGCTGTGGGAAAACCCACATCCTGGTGTACTTGAGGTAGATGTTGAGGTATGCTAGCCTACAGCAGCTGTTTCGGTTTTCATATTGGTTGATATTGTTTGATGTTACTCTTCTGTTATGATTTGTGTGTAGACTTCTTTCCGTGTAGGTGTTTTATCTTCTCCTTATCCCTTCCC
>Ga0209394_1001388_pt1 | contig 14303 bp, 11 predicted proteins | sample JNZ201metaG_FD_184122 | JGI IMG/M metagenome (GOLD analysis project Ga0209394, IMG submission 184122) | Hot spring microbial communities from Jinze hot spring, China to study Microbial Dark Matter (Phase II) - JNZ 20120812A (SPAdes) (version 3) ... | reverse complement strand
AAGTTGGCTGAAAAATCAACTCTCCAAACTCCTGCGTGATTTTGACACGGATGACATTTTTGACTTGCTTTCCCGTTTGAGCGTCAAAGACACGAACATCTTTCTCTTCTGGATGCGGGTCAGGACGGCGCCAAGGGATGTAAACCCGAACGGCATCTGCTGGCTCGTCCACTCGCACCAACGCCCGATGGCTTCCACGCCCATCAACTTGCCATTCGCCCAATTCAAATAGCAATAGCACTTCTTGAGACAAAGCGTAGGCAAAGAAAATCAAAATCAAAGCCAATGTCAAAAACTCACGAGAAACCACCGCTATCACCCTCCATATGACCCGTGCAATGAATGTTCGTCCGCTAAAAGAATATCAATTTTTGCACATCTTTGCACTTCCGAATATGCTACGGACACATTTAGGGTTCAGTAGGCGCCTCACCCAACATGTCAGAGCATAGTCGGACTTCATCAAAAACTTTTAGGAGTTACGCAGTTGGATGTAGGGGCGGCTGCTAAGCCGCCCGCAAGGGCAGTTTTAACCCCTTATAAAGGATGTTTTCGGGCAGACTATCGTCCGCCCCTACACAAAATGACATCAACTGCGTAAGTCCTAACTTTTTATGTTCGCAACAGGACAAAAAACAAAGTTGTGTCACCCATAAAACGCCACTTTACTTTCGCCTCATGGCTAATTATGGACTCAATATCGCCTTCATTGCAAGCCTTACGGCTTCTTGAGTCGCTGCTAAGACTTTTCCGTCGTGTGCAGTAGAGACAAACGCCGCCTCAAATTGCGACGGCGGAAAGTAAACTCCACGCTCAAGCAAAGCATGGAAGAAGCGAGCGTAGCGCTGTGTGTCACTCCGCTTTGCCGACGAGTAATCGGTGACAGGTTGGTCAGTGAAGAAGACAGTGAACATTGATGCGATTTGGTTGATTTGAACGGGAATGCCAAACTCCTTTGCTGCCTCAGCGATCGCTTCAGTGAGTTGACGAGTTTTGCTTTCAAGTTCGGGGTAGGGGTTATCGCGCTCAAGGATTTCAAGGGTTTTCAAACCGGCAGTCACAGCAACAGGGTTGCCTGAAAGCGTCCCCGCTTGATAAACTGGTCCAAGCGGTGCAACCGACTGCATGATTTCCTTGCGACCACCGTAGGCTGCCAATGGGAAACCACCGCCGACGATTTTGCCCAAACAAGTCATGTCGGGACGAATCCCATAAAGCGATTGAGCGCCGCCGAAAGCCACGCGAAAGCCTGTGATGACTTCGTCAAAGATAAGGACAGTTCCGTGCTTTTCAGTTTGTTCTCGCAAGGCTTTCAAAAACTCGGGCTTCGGCAAAACAACTCCCATGTTACCTGCAATCGGTTCAACGATGACCGCTGCGATTTCATCACCCATTGCGTCCATCGTTTCATTGAAAGCCTGAACATCGTTGTATGGCAGCACAATAGTGTCTTGAGCCGTTCCTTCGGGCACTCCGGCGCTGTCAGGGATGCCGAAAGTCGTTGCGCCAGAGCCCGCTTTGACGAGCAAGTAATCAGCATGACCGTGATAACAACCTTCAAACTTGACAATCTTTTTGCGACCCGTGTAACCCCTCGCAACTCGGATGGCACTCATCGTCGCCTCGGTGCCGGAGTTGACGAGGCGAAGCATTTCCATTGATGGGAACGCTTGTTGAATTTTCTCGGCAAGCAAAACTTCAAGTTCCGTTGGCGTTCCATAAGTTGTGCCTTTTTCAACTGCCTCTTTCACTGCTGAGACAACTTCAGGGTGAGCGTGACCGAGGATCAGAGGTCCCCATGAGCAAACGAAGTCAATAAACTTGTTGCCGTCAACATCCCACAAGTAGCAACCTTCGCCTTTTGCGACGAAAAAAGGAATTCCCCCGACGGCTCTGAAAGCCCTAACGGGCGAATTGACGCCGCCGGGCATGAGTTTCTGGGCACGCTCAAAAAGCGCTCTTGACTTTTCGTTCACCACAATTCAATCACCTACCTTTACGAAGCGGTTCTGACCAATTCCCTGACGCAGGCAGGAAGAGTCTTGCGCGACATATGCGACCTCATACAGAGGCAGCAAATTCCGTGAAATTCGCAATCGTCATTTGTGCACGAGCAGATTTCTTTGTTTTCGTTTCGTCTTGGGCAATCAATGCCTTCCGCTGAGGCAGCCTCAAGGATGGGTCTGAAACCGTTTCGGTAAAGGCTCAAAAAGCGTTGAAGTGATCTGTCGTAAGTTCTCTCAACTTCGGGCGAGAAGAAACATCCGGGCAACTCTTCGTCCTCAAGGTGATAGTGCAAGCAAAGGCAACAGTTACCTTTCCGCGCGCAAGTCGGCCACGAGCAAATACACGAGTTCAAGTTTTCCTCCGCTCGTTGACACTCAATTTGCGGCATAGCCATCCTCCTTTCACGCAGGTGGTTCTTTCAAAGGGGTGCTTTGTAAGAAAGCCACTACAAGAACACACGCAAAGGGTTATTGTAAAGCGCTCTCCATCCAGATGCAATTTCGCTTTCGTGCCTTTACAGGCTTGGATGTCGCAGTTAAAATTGCTGATGCGCAGGTCGGGGCGTGGCGCAGTTTGGTTAGCGCGTGGGCATCGGGAGCCCAAGGTCGCCGGTTCAAGTCCGGCCGCCCCGACCATCTCTCATTTTCGCCCTTGTTGAGCGCGCCAGCGTCTGTAGGCTTCAACCGCTTTCAAGTGCTCTTCATATGTGCTGCTGAAAGTGTGATAGCCATCCCCACGAGCGACATAGTAAAGGTAAGGCACATCGGCAGGTCGCAACGCGGCGAGCAAGGATTCCAAACCGGGGCTGCAAATTGGTCCCGGCGGTAAGCCTTTGTAGCGGTAAGTGTTGTAAGGAGAGTCAACCTTCAAGTCGCGGTAAAGGACCCTCTTCTTCCGTTGTCCAAGCGCATAAAGCACGGTCGCATCAATTTCAAGTTTCATGCCCCTTTTGAGCCGATTGATGATCACACCTGCAACGATTGGACGCTCCTCGTCCATCTTGACTTCCCACTGAACCATTGAGGCGATAGTCACCAATTCTCGGAGCGAAAACGGGCAGCGTTCAATTTCGCTGCGGTGAGGTTTCCAAAACTTTTCAACGAAAGCGTTAACCATCAGTTGGATGAGGAAAGGTTCTTCACCTGACCTAAGCGGTGGGACATAGTAAGTTGCGGGAAAGAGCAAACCCTCCAAGTCACCTTGCCAATCAAACGGCAATTCAATTTTGCCCTGCGGGTTCTTGACAATTTCCATGAACCGTTCCGCGTTGCCTAACCCCAATTTTTCAACCCGTTCAGCGATTTCCTTTGCCATCATGCCTTCCCAAACTGTCAGTCTGATGAGTTCGGGGCGCATCTCGGAAAGCAACTTCGTCAGGTTCCAAAGCGAGATCGGCGTTGGGACGCGATAGATGCCTGCCTTCAAGCGTTGCGGGATCTTGCGCCACCTTGACAGTCGTTCAAACCAAAACCGGCTGCGGATTAAACCCAAACGCTCAAGTTCATCGCCCACTCGGCTAAAGTCATCGCCTCTGTAAACAATGAGAGTAATTGTCCCCTTTGCTCCCACCGGTGCAAAAAGAATCCATCCAAACCAGCAACTCAGCATCGCCAGCGCGAAAGTGAGGACGCCGAGCACTATTAACTTGCGACGGTTCACCTGTGTCTCTCCTCCGGCTGAATTGTAACTCTGACGGTTGCAACTGCTCAAAAAATTTTGAACGAAGACTCGCACTTTCGCAATCTTCAAGACAAACTATCAAAAACCTCTTTGCCCAAGGAGTGATATTGCCGTGAAAATTGTGATCGTTGGCGGAGGTGCTGGTGGCGCAACTGCTGCAGCCCGAGCACGCAGGTTAGACGAAAGTGCTGAAATCGTTTTGTTTGAAAAAGGTGAACATGTTTCGTATGCCCACTGCGGCTTGCCTTACTACATCGGCGGTGTCATTCAAAATCGGGATGCTCTACTTGCGTCCACGCCTGAAAGGTTTAAGAACCGCTACCAAGTTGATGTGAGAACTCGCACTGAAGTGAAACGAATTTTGAGGGACGAAAAAGCGGTTGAGGTGGAGGAACTTGATACCGGCAAGGTTTATCGCGAACGCTACGACAAACTAATCCTTTCTCCGGGGGCATCTCCAGTCATTCCGCAAATTGAAGGCGTCAATTTGGACGGGATTTTCACGCTTCGCAACCTCAGCGACGCAGACAAAATTGTCCGTTTCATAAACGAACGAAACCCACAAAGGGCGCTCGTTGTGGGAGCAGGGTTTATCGGTCTTGAACTGGTTGAGAACTTGAGGCGTCGCGGCATGGAAGTGACCCTTGTTGAAATGCTGGACCAAGTTTTGCCCGCAATGGACGCCGAGATGACGAAAGTAATTGAAGTGGAACTGAAACGCAATGGGGTTAACCTTGCACTTAACGAGCAAGTCGTCAAGTTTGAACAAGAAGGCGATGCCATTGTGGCGGAATTTAAATCGGGACGGAGAGTTGAAGTGGACATGGTAATGCTCAGCGTTGGCGTCAAACCTAATACCGAACTCGCATCGTCTGCAGGGCTTGAAATTGGCACAAAAGGTGGGATTAAGGTTAATGAGTTTCTGCAGACATCCGACCCGGACATTTATGCGATCGGTGATGCAGTTGAAGTCCCACACTTTGTGACCGGCGAACCTGTTTTGGTTCCACTCGCAGGTCCAGCGAACAGACAAGCGCGAATCGCCGTTGATAACATTTACGGTCGTGGGGTGAAATACAAGGGAGTTTTGGGAACAGCAATTGTCAAGGTGTTCAACATTGTGGCAGCATCAACGGGTGTGAACGAGAAGACGCTCAACCGACTTGGGATTCGCTATGAGAAGTGCTATCTGCATCCTTTCGCCCACGCGACTTATTACCCCGGCGCCACTCAAATGACCATCAAACTTCTTTTTTCGCCCAGCAACGGTCGGATTTTAGGGGCGCAAATTGTAGGAGGCGACGGGGTTGACAAACGAATAGATATCTTCGCTACCGCAATCCTTGCAAGGATGAGTGTTGAGGACTTGACACACTTGGAGTTAGCGTATGCACCACAGTTCAGCACGGCAAAGGACGCAGTGAACATCGCCGGGTATGTGGTATCAAATATCATCGTCGGCGATTCACCCACTGCCCATTGGGACGAGATTGAAAACCTTCAAGATGGTGCTTTGATTCTTGATGTTCGGACGAGAAAAGAAGTGATGCTGGGGAAATACCCCGGCGCCGTGAATATCCCGCTTGAAGAGTTGAGAGAGCATCTTAATGAACTCCCGAAAGACAAAACCATTTTGACCTACTGCAGCGCTGGCTTAAGGGGTTACATCGCCACGAGGATTCTTGTCCAAAACGGCTTTGATGCCAAAAATTTGAGCGGTGGACTTCAGATGGTTTCGCGCATGCTGCCAGTGAAAGAGTTGGAGCAGCATTGAAAAACGCAAATATGCCGAAAACTTTATTGGCTGCGCCATAATCTTAGGCAACGGGTTGGTGCAGTAGTGTGTGATATAGGTGGAAGGTGGGCGTAGCATAGGAGGTGAAGGAGATGGCGATTTTTAGCGCTGCCGAAATTGTTGACATGGCTTTGGAGATGGAACGGGTTGGGTTCAAGTTCTACACCGCACTTGCTGAGAGTGCTTCCAACGACGAAACCCGCGCGATGTTCCAGTGGCTTGCAAGTGAGGAACAAGTCCACGAAAAAGAATTTGAGAAACTCCGCGAAGGTGCAGGAACTTACACGCTCCCAGAGAGTTACCCCGGCGAATGGCAAGACTATGTTCGGGCATTGATTGAGTCGCTTACGATACTTGGTGATGAAGAAATTCGCAAAATCGCTAAAAGCGCCGATTTCGTTGAAGCATTGAAAGTAGGCATTGCGCTTGAAAAAGATTCCATCCTCTTCTACGAAGCGCTCAAAAAGTATGTCCCCGAGAGCGAACGCAAAACAGTTGAGGAGATAATTGCTCAAGAGCAAAGCCACCTTCGCAGGTTGACTGGCGTGTTGAGGGAATTTCAAAAAGAGTGCCCTTGACAGTCCAGATGGTCAGCGAATTTTTTTGTTCGGTGTAAGAACCCTCAGATGTAGGGTTTTCACCTGACGAATGGGCAATCTGGGCTGAGGTAAAAAGGAATTTGGAAGGAGAGTTTGCGAAAGGGGGGAAGTAAAAATGGCGCAAGAAGTTGATGCTTGCGTCAAGCCTGCAGCAGGGCCTTTGCTCCCTAAAACTGAGGGCGAAGCCCAAGCAGTGGTGGCAGTTCCACCTTTTGCTGCAGCGGGGGTGAGAGAAATGTTAGCCCGTGTGGGTAAAGAGGCACCTGATTTTGAAGCAACTGCTTACATCCCCGGAGAAGGCTTTAAACTCGTCAAACTCTCGGACTATCGTGGCAAGTGGGTTGTCCTCTGCTTTTACCCCGGCGATTTCACCTTCGTCTGACCCACCGAACTGGCGGCAGTTGCCGCCAGATACCCCAAGTTGAAAGAAATGGGCGTTGAAGTCCTCGCAATCAGCGTTGACAGCAGGTTCAGCCACAAAATCTGGCATGAAGTTGAACTTTCCAAAATGGTTGAAGGCGGAAAAATTCCCTTCCCTATGCTCTCAGACCCCGGCGGTAGAATTGGTAGGGTTTACGGAGTTTATGATGAAGAGGCTGGGGTTGATATTCGCGGTCGCTTCATAATTGACCCTGATGGAGTCATCCAAGCGATGGAGGTCTTAACGCCACCAGTTGGTCGTAACCCAGATGAGTTAATTAGGCAACTTCAAGCCTTCCAGCATGTTAGGGCGACTAAGGGCGCAGAAGTTACCCCCTCAGGTTGGCAACCCGGTAAACCGACGCTTAAGCCGAGCCCGGATTTGGTTGGCAAAGTATGGCAAGTGTGGAAGGTCAATTTGTCAGGGGCAAAGTCCGAGTAGTGAGAAGAGAGGTGCCGGGCTGAAACCCGGCACCTAACTGCGAAGTCTGTTGAAATTTATGTATTGCCAACCATTTCGGTGTGAGAGTTCACACGCCGGCTTAGAATTTCAAACGGTCGGCGAAGTTTGCCGGTTTCAACTTCGTAAATGTAGCCTGTGATTGTCACATCTTTCGGGATCAATGGATGGTTCCTCAGGAGTTCAACTTGAGCCACCGTTACTTCGTCAACGCTCTCAAAAGTTCGGAACCACCGTTCAATCGCTTCCGGATTGCTCAGGGTCAATTCCGGTAAGGAAGGGTCAAGAGGAATGCGAGTTAAATCTATTCCAAGTTTTGCCCGAAGCGCCTCAACTATTTCCTTTCCGCTCTTAAGCATCATCCCGCATTCAGTGTGGTTGACCACGATTATTTCCTTTGTCCCGAAGAAGTTTGTGGTCAACGCAGCGGAGCGAATAACATCATCCGTGACCAAACCGCCAGCGTTGCGGAATATATGGGCGTCACCAGGTTGAATTCCAAGTGCCTCCTCAATGTTCACTCGTTCGTCCATGCATGTAAGTACGAAAAGCCGCTTGTTGTTCGGGATGCCCTTTTGCCTTCTGAGCACCCATTCCTCTCGCTCCTGAATCGCCTTCTCAATTTGCTCAGCGACACTCATGATAGGCACCTCCTCACTAATTTTGAGTTTTTAAGTCAACAAAGTCGGTTTTTATTTTGACGCAAATTGAAGAGCGTGTCAAGGGTTCAAGGGGCAGGTTAAAACTCCGTCCGTTCCTCGTGAACAACGGGGCTTGCAATGAGTGAGAAACAAGGGCAGAGTTCCGTCAAGATAAGTGTAAGGTAGATGCGGGTAAAAAAACGACAACTTCGCATATCCCTTGAGGCTAACTAAGAATTTGCGTCGTTAACGATGCTCATGTTACTGACTCATCAACCATTGCAGCACTGTTTTGCCGACAATGGCGAGAGTCTGTGGGCTGCATTTGTCTGGGGTGTCTTGAAGGGTGTGCCAGTAGGGGTAGTCAAAGTCAATGATGTTTGCAGTTGGGATGCCAGCAATCTCGTTTAAGGGAACATGGTCATCAAGAATTGTCAATGTCGGTGGTTGGAAGAAGTAGCGACTATATCCCAGACGCTGAGCGGCTTGAATGAGTTCAGACACGACCTGCAAAGCGTAGAACCGTGAATACCATTCATCGTTGCTTTTGAAATCTCTGTCTCCGACCATGTCCAGCAAGATGCCCTTTTCGGCTTTCAAGTTAATGCCTTCAACTGTCAAATTGCGAGCAAAGTACTTGCTGCCAAAGAACATCCCGCCATCCTCAACATCACCCAAGTCCTCACCGTCAAAAAAGACAAGCACGACCGTGCGCGGTGGCTGATAGACTTTGAGCACTTGTGCGATTTCCAAAAGCACTGCAACACCCGATGCACCATCGTTTGCGCCGGGAATCGGTTTGTTTCTGTTTGCGGGATTAGGGTCTTGGTCTGCAACTGGACGAGTGTCATAGTGAGCGCAAAGCAAAACCTTCCGCTCGTTCTTTCCCTTGACAATTCCAATGATATTTGCCATCTGGTAAGTTTTGCCGCGGTATGTGACAGCAAACCTTTGACGAAGGACTTGAGCGCCTGCTTCTTGCAACTTTTGAGCAATGAAGTCTTGGGTTTTTCGGCTCTCTTCTGTTCCGGGCACTCTGGGACCAAATTCAACTTGCTTGACGAGAAACTCAAAAGCCCGTTCGCTATTGAAGGCAGAGACTGCTGGAGTGATTGTTGACCCATTGCTACTGAAAGAGATGCTCCCAGCGCATCCCTTCCAAAAAATCACAAAAACGACTGTCCCTAAAATGCCGACAAGAGAATACAATCTCGCAGTAGCAGTTAAATGGGTTCCAAGTTTTTGTTGCCTCTTAACTTTTCTTTTCTTCACTTGCTTCACCAACCTTGAAACAATCTCAGCGCCAATTCTTGAGGCAAACCGGCTCTCATTATTTTGACTGCAGCGCGCTCAACATCGTAAGGGACTCGGAAAACCCTAAGCGTCAATGTTTCAATGTCCAAAATTCCGCATGCTGCATGTGGGTTACCGTCTCGGGGCTGCCCGACGCTGCCAATATTGATGAGATAAACGCCTTCGGGCTGAAGTTGAAAATCGGTTGTAACGAGAAATCTCTGATGCCTCAATTTTCGGCTGCGAGGGGATGGAAGGAAGTAGGCTTCTGCCACATGGGAATGCCCGAAGAAGAGCAAGATTGGGGCATTTGCGACGGTCTCGCTCTTGCTCATGAGCAGCATTAAATTCTCAGCCGCAATGTGGGCATTGAGGATGTATTCCGTTAAGGGTTCGCGTAACGAACCGTGAACCAACCAAACGACTGGTAGTTTTTCGTCTTCAAGGTTGACCTTCATGCTTGCGGGTAAGTTTTCCAAAAATGAGATTTCCTGTTCGCTCAGTTGGTAGTGAGTCCACAAAGCAGCCTGACGAGCCCACTCATTGAACCACTCCAAGTCCCAAAGAGTTGCCGTTGCTTCATCATGGTTGCCCTTTAGGATAACTGAGCATCTCTTCCTCACTTCCGAGATACACTCGCTTGGGTTTGCCCCATAGCCTACAATGTCGCCCAAGCACCAAACAGTGTCAACCTTTTCGGCATCAAATAACTGCCATACCGCTTGCAACGCTTCCAAGTTGCTGTGGACATCTGAAATGATTCCAACCCTCATCTTTCCCCCTCACAGTTCAACGAAGTAAGTTTCCACCGCTAAGTCTATCAACTCCCGCGTCAATTTGTATTGCCAACCCATGTAGTTGCAGTAGTCGCGAGCCTGCATGAGCAGGTCCCTCGGGTGAACAGCCCTGAACCCGCGCCCGACTCGTTTGTAATGACGCTCAATCAAGTAATCCAGCAGTTCCGGCTCATATTCAAACCCCATTGACTCAGCAACCCTTCGGAAGATTTCTCGGAACTCTTCCTCACTCGGGTCGCCCACTTCAATTTTATAACGAATTCGGCGCAAGAACGCTTCCTCAACAAGTTCCTTGGGCGCAATGTTGGTTGAGAAGATGATGAGCACCTTGAAAGGAACGACTATTTGCTCGCCCGTCTGAAGTGTGTAATAGTCAATGCCTTTCTCAAGCGGGACAATCCAACGGTTGAGCAAATCTTTTGGGTGAATTCGCTGGCGACCGAAGTCGTCAATCATGAAAACACCGCCGTTCGCTTTGAGTTGAAAAGGAGCGTTGTAGTATTTCACCGTCGGGTCGTAAGAGAGTTCCAGATGCTCCATCTGCAACTCGCCGCCAACCACAATGAAAGGACGCTTGCACAAAACCCAGCGCCGGTCAGAAGCCTGTAACTTCTCCTCTGGAACGGGAATGGGTTCGTGATATGCGGGGTCAAAGAAACGAATGATTTGACCGTTGACTTCCAGCGAGTAAGGAACGAGCACCCCACCTTTCAACGCCCGCGCAAATCTTTCCGCTATAGATGTTTTTCCGTTGCCTGCATTGCCGTAAAGGAACATTGACTTACCTGAGTTGAAAGCGGGACCAAGTTTGCGGATGAGGCGGTCATTCACCACTAAGTCGCTTAACGCTTCCCGCAACGCTTGTTCCGTTATCCCTTCCCAAGGGACTTGGTATTGCTCAATGTAATCAGTGTAAACCCGAATGGGCACTGGTGCAGGTCCAACATACGCTGATTGTTCCATCAATTCACGGGCACGGATAAATCCCTTGTTCGTTAGACCGTAAATCCATTGAGTTGAAAATTGCCCGTAACCGCGCCTAACTTCAACAAGTTCCTCTTCCCGAAGGAACTTGAGCACATGTTCAAGCACACCGTAGTGAGGCAACTTGAGGGACTCTGCAAGGTCGCTTCCCAACAATGTCCCGCGAACATAAAGGGTTTTCAATGTCAAGTCGGCGATGAAGTCCAAAGTCAGCCCCGTCTCCTCAATGCTTTCCGGTGCAGGTGGCAATGTCGGCAAGCCATCTTCAACATAAACGCCCTTCTTGACCTCAGTGTTCGCTGTTGACAACACGGAGTATCACCTCCCAAATTTTTGACATAAAAAAGTTTAATTCGCACGCAATGCCGCGTTAATGACTTGGTGAAAAGGGACGAATGGGGAAGGTATTGGGCAGTTGAACTTTCCCCTACAACCCAGAATCTTGAATTTCGTTGAGGCTCAGAACGATTTCTTGCCTTACCGTTTCGTCCTTTTCCGTCAAGGCTGCCTGACGGAGTTTCTCAACAGCCTCATCGGTGCCGATTCTCCCCAATGCCCATGCAGCATGTTCTCGGATGACAGGGTCGGGGTCGTTGAAAAGCAAATTTGCAAGCAACGACACTGCCCTTTCCTCCCTCAGGTTTCCCAAAGCGACACATGCGTTGCGGATAAGCCCAGACCTTTTCGCTCGTTTCAGAGGGCTATGTTTGAACTGCTCGTGAAATTCCTTCTCTCTTAGTTGCAGCAACTTCAAAAGTTCAGGCGCAGCCCAAGGCCTCGGTTTGAAGGCTTCTTCGTTTGTAACTTTCGCCTTCCTATTCCACGGGCACACATCTTGACAAATATCGCAACCGAAAATCCAAGTTCCAATCAAAGGTCGCAATTCCCTTGGGATACTTCCCCGCAGTTCAATTGTCAAGTAGGAGATGCATCGTCTCGCATCAAGTTGGTAAGGGGCGACCAAAGCGCCTGTAGGGCAAGCAACTATGCAACGAATACATTTACCGCAATGGGAGCGATTGAAAGACTCATCGGGCGTTAACGGGACATTGACAACTAATTCGCCTAAGAAAAGGTATGAGCCAAGTTTTGGGTTAATAAGGCAGGTGTTTTTTCCAAACCAACCCAACCCTGCCTGAACGGCAAAATCCCGCTCCAAAATCGGTCCAGTATCCACATATGCTTTTCCGTGAACCCAGTCACCTAAAAGTGCCCTTAGATAGTCCAGCAATGCTTCCAGTTTGCGCAGCAAAACATCGTGGTAATCAATGCCCCAAGCGTAACGGGAGACTCGCCCTACAGACTCATTTGGATTCGCTTTGGGTTCCTCTGAGACAAAGTAACTCACGGCGCCAACGATTACCGCTCTTGCATCTGGCAGCAGTAACCGAATATCGGCGCGCTCTGCTTTTCTGCGTTCCATGTAACTCATTGTCCCATGAAACCCAAGGGTTAGCCATTGCTCGTAATGAATGAAAGTGGGTGGTTGCTGGACGGGGGCGATGCCAATCAAATCAAACCCCAACTCAAGCCCCTTTTGCTTGACCAAGCGAGAGACTTGCTCAACCGACAAAACCTTCAACTCATCTCACCATCAACAAAACTATGGCTCTTAACACGAAAGAGTGCTACACTACAAACGAGTGAGGGGAAAGTCCATTTAAGGTGGAAAGACCTCCGCTTGGGTCTTCCCTTCTTCAGTCAAGTGAACTCTCCCCAAGGCTCAAGCCAGCAAAACTTTTTGCCGCTTGCAAAGGGCATTGGATTTGCTGGGAGAGGTTCAATTGTGCAGGTTGACGGCGAGCAGTGAGCGGGAGCAAAAACTTCAAGGAGGCGAAACGGGATGAAGAAAGCAGCAGTGTTGTTGGGGCTATTGCTCGTTCCCACAGGCTGGCTTGCTGCACAAGTGGGTTTGGAAGGTAAAATCCCCATTGTCCGAAAGGAAGCAAAAATCCAACCAACGCTTTCCTTCACGCTCTCACCAAACCAACCTAAGTTCTCTCACAATTTCTCTGTTTCTAAGCCAGACAATGTCGCAGTGGCAATTCGTTGGACACCAAGTGATGTTCAACTCACTGCTTCATTGACAGGACCAAAATTGTCAAGCCCAGTCATCGCATCTGCGCCAAGACCTAATCAACCGGAACTGATGCTAACCTTTTCCGCTTCACCCGATGCCCTTTCGGGTTGGGAACTGACAGTCACTTACGCTGAGCGTTCAGTCAGGAAAGATGTCAAGGGCGAGATTGTCATCGCAGAAGGAATGGTTCCGGGACGGAAAAGACCAATGAGTTCCGCCGAGCGATTGACCTACGCATTGCAGAAGTTGGACAAAGAAAACCCTTTCATCCCCGCTTTGGTTCATGCTATTGAAAGACACCTGCAAGGTGTGACCGACAAGTCGGAAATTGACAGAGCGTTGGAAGAATCTTTGCGACGCCATCCTGCTGTCAGCCGTGAAATGCTTCAAAGGTTCGTAAATGACTACAAGCAAGTTCCAGAACAAATCAGGATGCGCATAACTCCGGTTCAACTCAGGAATTTGAGCGTGACGCAAAAACTGGAGATTTCAACTCTTGCGGCAACAGTGCAAAAATTGAGTGTGCGGGAGCGACCAACTCCTGTAGCACAACTGTGGCTGCCGGGGAAACTGAAAGCGCTGACTAACCCACACATTTCCCGCCTTGAACCGGATTCGCGCAGGTCCTACCATGCTGGCGACACCGTTGACATTATCGGAGAAAGGTTTGCGCAGGAAAGGACGAAAAACAGGGTTCACATCCTTATTGACTTCTATGGCGAAAAGGCACCTTTACAGACCTTGACTCCAACCGTTGCTGCCTCCTCAGCACTCAGGATAACGCTGCCGAAACTCAACCCGGGACAATATTACTTGCGCGTTGAGTCGTTCACGAAACTTGGCGACGAAGAGAGGGAGACATGGAAGCAAAGCAATGTCATTGATTTCTTCGTTGAAGCGCCACCGCCACCGAAACCTGTTATTACCCGCATAAGCCCATCTGACCAATATCCCGGGAGGGCAATTATTGTCAATGGCAACAACTTTGTTCCCGACAAGGTAACCGATTTGGTTTGGGAGCCTTTGGACTTCCCTGCCCCTTCGGGTATGGCATTAGGTGCACGGGCAACCGTTAAAAGCACCACAGAACTTTCCGTTAACTTGCCCTTGCTTGTCTTGCCGGGAAGGTATGCGATGCGAGTTCACATTGATGGTGTCGGTGTGAGTGACTCCTACACCTACACCATCAAAGCGCCCAAATACAGAGTCATCTTCACCAAGTTCAGATGCATTGACGAGACGAATCCGGAATGGTGGGGAAGTGATGAAATTGTGACCGTTTGGGTCATCGCCGCCGATGAACTCTTGTGGACGAAGCAAACGGGTGAGTATGGAGATATGGACGACGGCGATGAAAAGAACTACAGCGCAAGTGACCGAGTAGTCTTTATGCCCAATGGTAATGCCGGAACGGTTAGAGCAGCCTTGGGGATTGCCACAACACTTTATGAATGGGATGCTGGAGACGCCCGCGCTGCACAACAATTCCTCGGCATAGTTGGCGATATAGCAAATGCCATTGCAAGTGCGGTCGGATATGGGTGGCT
>Ga0209394_1001386_pt1 | contig 14312 bp, 13 predicted proteins | sample JNZ201metaG_FD_184122 | JGI IMG/M metagenome (GOLD analysis project Ga0209394, IMG submission 184122) | Hot spring microbial communities from Jinze hot spring, China to study Microbial Dark Matter (Phase II) - JNZ 20120812A (SPAdes) (version 3) ... | reverse complement strand
AATCCCTTGAGAGTTTTTTTGCGGAGATTAGAAACATTGTGGTTCTGAACGACCTTTCCAGTATGTATGTAGCAGGACCCATAATCGCAGATGAGGAAATGCTTACGCGAATTATGGAAAACCTTCCGATACTTGGGATTCTTGACCTTGAGGAGCTTAAACCAAACTTCTTTATTCCGTATATGTTAAGTATAAGGGGGATGGAAGGATGATAAAGATAAACTTAGCCAAAGTAAAAAGGGAGAAGACGCAAAAGGGCATAAGCTTTGATATATCATCACTTAAGACTTTAAAGGTTCAGGAGCTATTTAAGGCAGGGGGAGAGTATTATGCAGGAGTTTTTTTGTGGCTCGGCGTGGTGGCGGTATTGGGTTATTATTGGAAGCTTAAAACCGAGAGGGACAATTTGAAAAATCAGTTGGACACTCTCAATGCACAAAAGGTTCAACTTCAGGCACAAGCGGGAAGATTCCGTGACGAGAAAAAACAAATAGAAGAAACAATTGCCAACCTAAATAAACAAATACAAAAAGTAGAAAAAAGTAAAGACATAATCGTAGGTTTAAAAGCCTATTATGAAACCTTTAATGCAGGTTTTTACCTTTATACCTCTCAAACTCCAAAAACTTCATGGCTCACTTCATATAGACAACTTTTGGATATAAACCAGCAAAAGCTCACATCGGAGTTTGAGATAAGTTCTCTTGACTATTTTAGTCTTAGTTCCTATGGGAAAGCTATAGAATCTTTATCCCAAAGGGCTTCTTTCACACAACTTGAAAGAAAGTTAAACCCTCATGGCTTTGAATACTACACTGTAAAGCTCTCCGCAGAGAAAAATCTTCAGGAGGTAAGGTGAAGCATGGATAAGATTATAGCCCAGTTTAAAGCTCTTCCTACTTGGCTAAAATACACCCTTATACTTGGACTTCCTTTGATATTGATAGTATACATATGGCTTATGCTAATCTCTTCTACTAGCGAAGAAGTTAGCAAGTTAAGAATAGACCTGCAAAACACTAAATCTGAGATAGATAGTCTCCGTGCAAGTATGAACTTAGGGATAATAGAAAACCTAAAGAAAGAAAAAAAGAGGTTAGAAGAAGAATATATAAAAAAAGAAAGAGAACTTCTAAGCCTTGTAGGGCAAATACCAACACAAAAAGAGATAGGTTTGATAATAAGAAATATAGGGAAAATAGCCCAAAAATCGGGATTGGTTGTTATAAACATGCAGATTTCAAGCCCTCAAAAGGTCAATTATGTTCTTTTCCAAGACGGTGAAAAAAAGTTCGTCAAAGAGATACAGGAAGGTCAACAGTCTCAAGACCAACAAAAGCAGCAACAACAGCAACAACAGGCACAACCAGCATCGCAACAGGAAGGTGTTAGTTTTCTAAGAAGCGAACTAAGGGTAACATTATTAGGTAGCTATGACTCCTTGAGAAACTTCCTAAAAAGCTTGAAATTGGAAGGAATAACCTCTTACCCTTTGTCTCTTAATCTCACACCAGAAGGAAACATTCTGAAAACGGAGTTGGTTATATATATAATTATGAAGGAGGAGCCAGAGCTATGATGAAAAAAACAGTCATTTTAATGCTTGCCTTTGGCTTTTCCTTTTCCCAACAGCCTTTTCAGAGCCTTGAGGGTGCGGTGGGTTATATAGTAGTAGAAAGAGGGAGAAAAGTGGAAAACTACGTGGTGATTGAGGGTAAAGATGGGTCTGTTAGGGCGATAAAGGTTGACAAAAACCCATCGCAGTTTATGAAGAAGGACAGAATAGAGGGAGATAAAAAATGAAGAGCCTACTTATATTTTTAATGGCTCTTGTGTTTATGGGCTTGTCCTTTTCCCAAACTTTAAGGGAAATGAGATTTGAGAACGTAAAACTTGAGACAGTATTGAAGGCTATTGCTGAAGTCTCGGAGATGAACGTTATATTTGACCCAGATATTTCTCAGGACCTACAAAAAACCGTAAGCGTTGCCATATATAGACCACTGCCAGTGGGGGAGGCTATGAATATAATTCTCAAAGAATATGGACTTATAGCAGTCCCAATGGATAGGAATTTATTTCGCATTACAAAGGGGGCGGAGATAAACATAAATACAGCAGGGTTGGATGATAAGCAGGTTCAAGAGATTATAAATTTTCTAAAGGCTCGTGTATCCCCCTCTGCGGAGGTGGTTATAGACAAAACCTTGAGGACTATATACGTAAGAGATGAAGAAAAGAACATAAGAAGGCTTGAGCCAACTCTTAAAGACTACAGAAAACTTACGGAGGCTTTAGTTCCAGTAGAAGAGAGGCTCACAAGAGTGTTTTATTTAAAAGGCATAAACCTTGACGAAGCAGAGAAAAGAATAAAACCATACGCTAAGCAAGATACCATCATCACTAAAGTCTACGATTTCTCTGCTTTAGTTATAACTGATTATGTAAAACAGATGGAGCTTTATTCAAAAATCTTAGAATCCTTTTTGGCTACAGTACCTTCCGAAAAGAGACCAGTAACAAAGATTTTCTACCTAAAATACATAAGCCCGGATGAGTTTATAAAAATGATAGAACCTCTCAGGTCAGAAGTAGGTCTTGTGTTAAGTGGAGGCACAATGGTAGAAAGTCCCGCTGGAGCTTCACAGCAGGCACAAAATCAACAAAATCAACAACCAACCTCAAAAGCTCCCATCCCCATAATAAAGGAATTTAACGCTGTGATGATAACTGACTATCCTGATGTTATACAAACAATACAGGAAAGATTTAAGGACTACATAAGCGACAGCCCTATAAGGATTTCTATAGAGGCACGAATAATCGAAGTAAGACAAGAAGCTTTAAGGGAGTTGGGTATTAATTGGAATGCCTTTCTGTCTCAGGCAAGTCTTCCTCAATTCTGGCAAGGAGGTGTAGGGGCAAATACAGGTGTAGGGGCATCACCTTCTTTAGTGCCGGGTCTTTCTCCTGCCCCGGGCACAATTCTTGCGTTTACCTACCAGAGGGGCATGCTTAATGCACTAAACTTGAGGATCTCAGCTTTAGAAAGAATAGACAACGCAAGGAATATAGCAAAGCCTACAGTAGTAACTATAAACGGACAAAAGGCTACTATAAAACAGGGTGTGCAGATTCCTTATCAAACTGCAGCAGTAGGTGGTGGTGGCACTGCAGTTCCAACTACGCAATTTAAAGACGCGGTGTTGCAGTTAGATGTTACACCTGTGGTCTCTCCAGATGGTCGGGTGCTTATGGAGGTAGAAATAAAGCGAGATACTGTAGGTGTCCAAACACCTCAGGGACCAGCAATAAATACTAAGGAAGTAAAAACAAAGATAATAGTAGAAAACGGGCAGACAGTTGTGCTTGGTGGTATAATAGATAATCAAGAAGGAACTACTACAGAGGGTGTCCCGGGACTTATTAGAGTGCCGTTGCTCAAATACTTGTTTGGGCAAGAAAGGTTTAGAAAATTTGACACAGAGCTGTTAATATTTTTAACTCCTACTATAATAACGCAGTGATGAAGATTTTGATAGAAGGTTTAAAGGAAGAGAACCTGGAGGAACTTGTTGCAAAGCTTTCAGAGTTGGGTATAAGCCCAGCACCAATATACAATAGTCTGCAAAAAGGCTTAGATAAGGCTATCATAGATTGTAGAAATAAAGACTTTGCCTTTCTGAGCTCAAGCATAGGACACCTTTGTAGATTAAGACCACTTGAAGACAAAGCTTTTGCACCTCCTTCCCTACTTCTTGTTGCTATGTTTTTGGATACAATATTGCTTTTTTATATTCTTAAACTCTCCCTTTGGTCGGAGGATTTTAACAGACTACTAAATATACTCTTTAATAGTAGTGTGGGGGTATTCTGGTCAAAAGCCATACTCAGCCTTTTTTTTATAGGTATATACCAACATGCATTTTTTAGCTTAAAGGGTGCCCCGCCCATTTCTAGCTTCTTGGGTATGAGTTATACCAAAGATAAATACTGGACAATGGTTGCATACGCTATACCTCTCATATCCCTCTACCTAATAAGTATAGGTTCTAACCTTTTCAAACTTATCGGACTTGTGCTTTTATCTATATCTGTAGCACTTGTCCTATACTCTGAGCGTGAAATTTATGTGAAACCAATTGACAAATTTGGTAGAATGGAATAAATTACTTCTATCCTCTCAGCCCGGGCAGAGAGAGGAAATACTTTAAAGGAGGGTAGTCATGAAAAAGCTACTTAGAGCCACAAGGCAAGCGGTAGAGCTCAACAAGTCAAAGGGTTTCACCCTCATTGAGCTACTTGTAGTCATAGCGATTATAGCCATATTGGCATCCTTGGCAATACCACAGTATCTGGCATACCAAAGAAAGGCAAAGGTCAGCTCCTATGCAGAACCCATAGCAAGGGGTTGCCTTATGGACTACGCCGCATGGTGCCAGGAAAATCCAAATCAAACGCCAACTCTTGCCGACCTTAGAAATTGCTACGACACCACTACCAGCGACCAGGTATTCGCCACCGCAGGTGGGAACGTAACTCTGAGCACCGGCACACTCGCAGCTTGCCAAAGTGACGGAAGCCCTGGAGCTCAGGTAGTGAGGGGAACTTTGGATGGAGTTAATGACTTCGTGGCTGAGTGTTTTACAAGCTCTTCCAGCATAAGATGCACTGTGAAAGCCCAATGAGTCATGTTTAGGTCTTCTGCCCCCCAGCACGGGGGCTTTTCTATTATAGAGCTTATAGTGGTAGTTTCCATAATAGCTATTTTGTCCTCTATTGCCATACCCTCTTATATAAAATACACTCAAAAGGCTAATGTCACTTCTTATGTTTTGCCTTTGGTAAGAGCTTGCATGGCGGACATAGCTTCCTACTGCTCCGTTGATAGCCCTCAGACTAGCACAGAGGAGTATACCAACCCCGTAGGAGACAGCAGGTTTCCAAACTGCAGAGACAACATCCTCACTCCAGCTGGTATCGTAAGAATGGAATTCTTAGAGAGTCCCAAATGTTCAAATAATGGGATATTACTTCAAGGAAGACTTGTAGGCTACTTTTCTGGTTCAAGTGGCGGATACAGGGCAAACTGTCAGGTGGATGTGAGGCCCTTTAGGTGCTACATAGAGTAGTGCTTATCAATAAGGCTCCTTAGGGAGCCTTTCACTTCTTTTATAAAGTCTGTGTATATTCTTAGAAAGGCTTCCATAAAGTCCTTTATCTCTTCCTCTCCTGTGTTAAGTATATATCCTATTACCGCAAGGCTCCATTGATAAGTGTTGTGAAACACCAACACGTAAGCTATATCGCCAAGGGCTTGTAAATAGTTCTCAAGCAGAGCCATGGTATATATAGCTTCTCTGCGGTCTGCAGACTTTTGTATTAAATAAAGGGCAGACTCAAAGTTGTCAAATATCTTATAAAGGTTTTCTAAAATATTTCTTGGGTCAACCTTGTAGTCTTTCCTAAAGTTTCTCTTTATGAGCTCTAAAACCTGTTTTTTATCAATATTTTTTTCTATCAGCATGTCCTCAGGGTCAAGGGGTATGGCACCTTCTATCCTTATACCATCAGAAAGGTTATAAACTCTTATATTGTATTCGTGTATTACCTTATGCATGGCGTAGGCGGTTTCTTCGAAGAATATGTTTGTATACACAAGACCACCAAAGTTTCCCGGTGCTGTCCTTTGAAATTCTACTTTTGTCTTATAAAGCATGCTCCCTGGCTTGTAATAGTTGCTAAGCTTTGAATGATGCAGTTTTTTGTCCTTAGAACCAAGGTCTACACCAAAGAGATAAACCTCTTCAAAACCAAGCCTTGCGGACAGAGAAACACCCATGGCGGTAACAGTAGGCCCCATATTACCAATCTGTGGAGCATCCACAAAATACCTTAGCATGTTTGCACCAGTATCGTTTAGCTTTAGGACAAAACCACCTTCGTCAAAAAGGTCGAAGCATTCAGTCCATACCGTATTGCTCGTTACGAGAAATATACCCCTTAAAAACTCTCTATCCACTTCAGAAAGCACATCATACGTATACTTTGTCCTCTCAAGCTCCACATGTATATCTGGCTTTATGCCTGCCCTTTGCAGGCTTGTTATGGTAGAACCACAAGAGATTAATATGGCTTTATCTTTGTATTTTTCTATAGTATCTAAAGATTTGTCCAAACTTGGACCAGCACCAAGCACAAAGGCAGGAATTCCTTTTGGCACCTTTACATCTCCGTAGTATAGGGGTATGCCTCTCAAAACCTTCTCTATAGTCCAGTCCAAAGACCAAAGTTCATCATCAAAATAACCATAAAAGAACTGTCTGAGCATAGGATGTTTTCTGAGCCAGTCCACAACCCTTAAGGGTGGTTCATACTCAAGGTGTTGAAAGTAGTATCCATAAAAGGCAACTGCTGGGTTCATACCCTGTATAGCCCTCAGAATAGGCTCGTAGGCTTCGTCTGGATGCTTTTGAGCATATTTGTTATCAAGCAAAACTATGTGAAGCTGTCTTTTGCTTTTTGGTGAAAAGTATTCAAAGACCCACTCCCAATCAAGCCAATAAAAGCTTAGCTTAAAGTATAGAGGTATATCCACAATTATAAGATTTTGAACCTCATACCTTTCTAAAAGGTTCTTTATATGTATGCCAAAACCAACCCCTACAATTATTAAAAGAGGTATAAATCTCTCTTGCAATTTTGGAGGCTCGTAAAAATCTTTTGTAAGCTTTAGTATTTCTCTGGTGTATCTGTAGGCTACAATGTCTTTTCTATCCTCTGGTGGTGGTTCAAGGCTTACGCTACTGAAAAGCTTTGGCTCAAGTTTTTCAAAAATCTCAAGCTGTTTTTCTACCAAACCAAATGCGTCACCACCATAAATGCTTACATCGTGTATAAAAGCGTCAATCTTGCTATCCCTTTCTATAATCTTTAAAGAACTTTTTACCTTTTTTATAGCTTCCGCCACAGGTAGCAGTCTTTCCTCAAAGAGCTTTAGGTTTTTTCTAAAAAGTATTTCTCTCTCTACTTTCTTTAACAAGCCCATATTGTATATTTTACCTTATGTATACCGCCTCAACCCTTGAGACTTGTTGCAAAGGAGAAGGTGGACCTGCTGGAAACCGTGCTATGGAGGTTATCTTAAAGACCGTTCTACCCTGTGCTGAGCCTGTGACAGGCTCTCTGGAAGCGCCACTTATTTCTTGCCCTGGCGTATCTATTGAGGCAATCCTACAAACTATTATTTCGTTTTCGCCCCTTTCATCACGACCAGCAATTCTGAAATCAAGGCTAAAGGTTTGACAGGCATTTTCCTCCCACTCTACAGGGAAGTTTGTCATAGATGCTCCATATCTTGCACCAGAGCTTGCCGCTTCTTTAACAGAGACAAAACTTCTCTTTTCTTCCGTTCCCCGAAAGAGAGAGGTAAACAGCATATATAAACCCATGAGGAATACACCAATGGTTATTGCGAATATTATGGCACTAAAGAGTGCTATACCTTTGCTATTTTTTGCTACCTTCATAGTGCACCTCCTTAGGGTCTTGTCAGGTTTGGCATAAAGATATCCAATTCCACGGTAGACCATTTTCTATTCATCCAAGTGTTTTGCAAAGCTGGGTTTAGCTGGGTAAGACTTCCTCCACCACATCTTTCCGTGTAGGTGGGCTCGGTATTTGCACTCCTTACTGGTGTAGATTCTGAGAGCTGAACCATCATACATAGCCTTATTCCCACAAGCTCATTGTAGGGTGGTGGCTGGTCTTGTGCAACCACTACACCATTTTGCACCGTTAAATACCTAAATCTCAAATGTCCCACACAGGACACTATGTCTCCAGAAGAACCGTTCATATCAAGCATTAGTCTTTGTGTGCCGGATAGACAAAGGGGTGATAGGTTTTGATTACTGAGAAAAAGGCGGGCGGTATTGGTAGGTATGCTTAGAAAGGCTAAGCAGTTTCTTGAACAGTTAGGAGATTTATCTTCTATAGAAATCCTCACGCTGTAGTCTCCTGGGTTGTTTGGACAGTTCCTACCTGTGGTAAAAGAAACTGGCAAAGGGTCTGTTGGTGCGGTTTGAAGTTGAAAAGCCCCACCTTCATCTATTATGCCCCAACAGCCTGCGTTGGAGTTTTGAGTGCTTGCCCTTGTCAATATTGTTAGGCTATTATTTTGCAGGTTTATAACTTTGCCATTGCCATAGTCTAGTTTATCTCTCTCTATCCCAAAGCCTGCAGAAGATAAAAGACGAGCCAAGTTGTCTACTACAAAGTTTAACTGAGCTTGGTTTTTCATTATGGAAGACTCTTCTGCCGCACTACCTACTATGCTTCTGTATAGAGCGAAGATGCCAGCACCTAAGATAAAGACTAACACCATAACCACCAAAAGCTCTATTAAGCTCATACCTCTTCTCATGGCCTCTCCTTGAAAACTATTTTGTTAACTGCCCTGTAGCCCTTGTCCACAGGGTCAAAATACCATGCTATTATTCCTATAGCCTTACCCGCAGGCCTTACTGGATTGTTTACATAATAGTAGTTTATAACCGTCATTCCCACAAACACCCTATCACCAGCACCTGGATTCCAACCCACACCTCCACCACTTACGCCCCTCCTTACCTCGTATACACATTTGAGACCACCCATGCAGCTTTGAGATATCCTAAAGTTCCACGAACCATCCCAACTTGTCCACCCACTTCCAACTCTGCAGTTCTGAGTATTTATACAATTGCCTAACCTACAAGCACAATCGCTTGAACCTTGCCCCCAGTCTGGAAGAAACCTTAAATGTCCTGCAATATACCAGCTTGGAGCTCTGTATTTCCTCTCTTGTTCAGCACAAGTATCTTGACCCGCCCTACAGTCATTTCTAAGATAGTAAGGGTCTAACAAGGATATTATTCCATCTCTGTCATCATCGTATGGTGTATTTGTCGCAGAAAAGGGTGGCGTATAGTTTGGGTCCATAAAGGAGCAATAAAACTGCTTTCCTGTGTTTGACCAATCTCTTGGATTTTTATCACAAAAACCCCTATTAAAGGCACAGTCATAACAATAAAAAGCGTTGCCACCTACTCCGGCAGGGTCTTCGCTGTTTTCTCCTGGGTTTATGACCCATGAATCGTAAGGCAAGGCTTCTATGTAGCTTGCCCAGGTTTCCACTGCTTGTATTGCGGTTTGACGCACTTGAATCCTTAACCTCTGCTGTATTAGGTCCAAGATGCCCTTTGCTAAGGCTATACCCATAAGAAGTATTATTACCGCTGCTATTAGAACCTCAATTACGGTAAAACCCTTTTTGTTTTTCAATCTTCTTGCGAACATCCTTTACCCTCCACTGTTCTTATGCGACCATACCTGTTTATGCAGATGGTTCTGGACTTGTCTATGCCTTGTGCGGTTAAGACTATGCTCTGCATTCCAAGTCCACAGCTTGCATTTCTTGGATATCCCATCCTATCAAAGGCTATAACCGTCTCAGATATGGTTATACCTGCTGGTAGGTTTATGCTTCTACATTGGTCGTTAGGTTGACAGTTGGTGCTAACTTGACATATTTCCAAACTGTTAGCGTTTGCGTTTGCCCTTACGCCAAACATAACAGCCCTTGTAGAAGACAGGCTTTTTGCCTCCTCCAAAGCTCCTACTACGATGTTTGTTGCCTCTCTTAGGCGAGCTTGTTGAACTTGCCTGCTATATATAGTTACCGCAACCCCCGCCAATATGGTTATAAGCACCATAACCACCAAAAGCTCCACAAGAGATATACCCCTTATTTTTCTATCCATAGCACAAACCTCCCAGATTGCCCGCCTATTTGCTGTTTCAAGTTAAAGATAGGACCTGTGCTTATTTGTCCGATAACTGAAGCATTGCCTGCACTATCTCTTATAATCCTAAAGACTTCCCCAAGAGGTGGTGAGCCATAACCTATGCTTATGGAATATTTTAGCTTTGAGTTTTCTGTATTACCTACCGCTACAAAGGGTGGGTTGGCAGGCGGTAGCCCAGTATTGTATCTTAGGGCGGATATAAAGGTCTCTCCCACTGGCATGCATGGGTCATCGGAGGGTTTAAAATACATACTCATAAGAACACCAAAAGAAACAGCAGGTCTTGAGTATGCTATATAACCATCCAGCTCGTAGAACCAACCTTTTTTGTTGTTTTGCAAGACACAAAAGTCTGTTAGGGCGTTTGTGCTTTTTACTGCTTGCTTCATAGAGCATCCAGAGTCGTCACATACACACATATTCTCTGTTGTTGTTTGCGTAAAGTTAAGCACGCTTGGACCACAAGAACCGCCGTTGACATTTATGTATCCAGATACGTTCTTGGCATCCGCAAGCTCTACCCTCCTCACTGGACTGCAGTTTGAGTTGAAGTATTTATTGGCATTATCCCAGCACTCGTCTATTACTCCTATTATGTAGTTTTTGTATGAGAAAGTCCTGTGGCTTGGAGATAGATAAAGACCTGTGTTTATGTATACCCATAGCCTACCAGATTCGTCTTTTGTTGCAGTGACCGCAGCGAATACAGGAGGTGTATGGTTTCCAGTTTTAAAATCGTCAAGCTCCACAACTTTCTTTATATCGTTTATTGAGATATCTGTTAGGTCTTTATAGCCACTTTGGGTCTTTAGTGCTATCCTATATATGCCACCCCAGGAGTTTCCATTATTTTGGTACCCATACATTCCAAAGTATATAACATCGTCTTGATAGTCATTGTCTATATCAAACTCCATCACATCTCCAACCGCCGCTCTTACATTGTTTGGCAATAGAGAACTTAAGGCTACCGTATGGACACTACCATTGCGTGCGTTTATAATGTATAACTTTGGGTCAGATAGGAACTTATCATAACTGTCTGCGTTAGGGTCTTTTGGTCCAGAGCCAAGGACAAAATACCATTTACCGTTCTTATTACTATCTCCTTGCCTTATCCTTGCAGGGAAAGAAGTAGCAAGTGCTCCGCCGTCAAGCTTTATTTCCCACATTAGCTCTGGGAGTGTATTTCCTGTGTTGTCGTTGAGATAGTTTGTTAGTTTGAGGAGAAATACAGAGGAGGAATAGGAACCAAGCTGTTTTCCACCAACTCCCATAGTTCCAAGTAGGTATGTATTCCAACTGTTAGGAGTTTTGTTGCTGTTAGGGTCATCGCTCTTATCAAAGGATGCATCAAAGACATCTGTTCTGTAGTCCACTATTGGTATATAGCCCTTGTTTAGAGAGCAATAGTCCTCCCTTCCATACCAAAGCATATAAGGAAGAGCATTTTGAGGTATAAAGGCAAACTCTTCTCTTTCTACGAGGTTATTTTGGTTGCTTGATGGGTCGTTTACTAATTTTATAGGTTGCCATGTGTCTCCTGTTTCTTTTAGATGTCCTATCCTAAAGAAGTGGAGCATACCTATGTTTGACGCTACAAAAGACACAGACCTTCTGTTTTTGTAGCTATTACTCAAAACGTATTCCCTATAAGTGTCGTCGTTATATACATATGTATACTTTGGATTTAGTGCTTGGTTGCCAGCAACTGTGGGCGTTGAATACACAATAGGACCTATCTTCCATGGAGCATTACTTCCTTGTCCAAAGTTATAGCATATCTGACTAACATCAAAGACCCTCTTTCTCATAACATATGGGGTGCAGTTCCACGTATAGTCATATTCACCACGCAGGTATTCTATGACGCAATCCGCTTGACCATCTGTAAGAGAGTTATCTATCAAGGTCCACGCAGGTTTTATCTTATTTCTCTCTGAGGTTTTGAACTCTCTTAAATTGCCGTTGTCGTTAAAGTATATTTTTCTGGCATCTTTGGAAGTGCTTGCCAATATGCAGTCAAATTGGAGGGTTGGTCTTAGCTGTATTGGTGATTTTATCTGAGCGGAGCTACATACACTGGGGTTTTGATTTGGGTCTGCGTCAAAGAGGGCAACTTTTGTTTCCTTGTTGGTATCAAAGAAGAAGGTAAAGACCTTGTCCCTGTATTGACCCAAGAGTATAAGTATTTTGTCCATAACCGTGTCTTCCCTTAGGTTTTGCCCGCTGTCCACCCAATAACCTCTAAAGGTGCCAAGCCATCTTATGGATTTTCCTTCTTGTGTTGTGTATTCTGGATAGAAGGCTGGTTGTAAGACCACAGAGGAAGTTTGATACCTTGATGCTAAGGTTGCCACAGTAGCACCAGAGGAGGCGCGTTTGAGAATTTCGGAGAAGGCGTTTACCAAGCTTTCCTCAATCTTAGTGGGGTCCGAAGCAAAAAAGTAATTATCGGGAAACCCATCACCGTTTTTGTCCCATTCATTAGGTGAATCTGGCCTACCATTATTGTTAACATCCTCAAAACCACCAAATTTAGCGGCAAGATATAGCATATTGTATCTTCCTACAAGCATGTTTGGGTTTGACTCTTGCGTATCAATCATGTAGGTAATAAGGTTTTGCATTCCCTCAAGGTCAGGCCTTAAATCAGTGTTACGTGCATAATAGGCAAGCCCAGCTATGTAGTAGGAATTTTCCTTTGGGGGATATGGACATGTTCCTACCGCTCTTGAAAGTTGGGAAACATATTTACTATTAGCAGACCAATCACAGTTACCACCTAAAACACAACCTATACACATATTTCCTGGCGTTATTCCTTCATATTGTCCAACAAGGTCTGTCCAATAGGACACATTTATTGAAGAATCTGCATTAGATGGTGTTCCATAGTCCCTGCAACCTGGAGGAGGGGGATTAGTAGAATTGCAATTTCCTGAGTTAGGTCCAAAGGGTGCTGTAAAAGATGTTCCGGGTATTCTCTTATCGTTCCACGGGTTTGCATCGTTTACAGCCACCACAAAGGATTTTTGACAGGAATAAATATAAGGGTCTCGCCAACCAAGCCTATTTGTATGAGACCAGGGAGATGAACTACAAAAAACGGGAGCTCCGTCATCAATAGTTGGTAAGCCAGTGCAATAATTATCTGTTGAAGGACCAAGCTTTTTAAAGTATCTAACTATTTCATAATACATCTCACTTATTGGGTCATAGCTTTTATATCCACTTTGATAGCCAAACTTATTTATATAGTTTATTACACCACTATAAGAGGCGCCTCCTATGTTATCAGGATTTGTGATAAAAGTTCCATCTTCATTCAACTCTTTTTCTGGATTGGGGCAGCCATTTAAGTTATTACATATAGCTAAATTGCCATTTGCGTCATGATACTTTTGACCATAAGGTATCTTAGGAGATATCCATTTAACATTTGCTCTAATTATTCCGCCATCTCTCCTGTAGTCAACATTGTTATGCATAGCATAAGAAATTAGACCAAAGCGAATTTTATCAGCATATTTTTGAATCACTCCCTCTGGTTTTTTTGTCTGAGGATTGCAGTTTGCCTCAAGTCCCTTTGAAGGATTGCAAACCTCTATTTGAAGATTAAAGGAAGCTACTGCTCCCGTTACAGTCTGACAGGTTGCTCCACTACCACAGTCAGAATTACTATTACAAGACCTAAAAATATGATTGCTACACCTTTTGTTTGACACTGTTGGAAATAAATTTTCTCCACTACCACTTTGCCCTACTCCGCAATCAGGTAAACCGTCATTGTTAGTATCTCTACACACCACAAAACCATTTGCATATCTAATTAAATAAACAGTTCCGGAATAGGGTGTAAAGTATTGAGCATTATCTAATCTTTTTATAGGAAACCAGGAGTGACCTGGAGAAAGGGTTTGACGAGCACCGAGCAATTGGGTGTTCCCAGGGGAATCAATATTTCTGTTACCTCCAGTAAAGGCTTTTCGCATAGCATCAACAGCCATAGTGGTTGCCCAGTTCAAAAAATTCCCACTCCATTTTCCAGAACATTGATGATTATTAGCTGAACCTGATGGTTCAAATCTAGCAGCATTCCCACCACCAACATAGTTATAACACTTGTTTGGATCAAAATAACCATAGTATTCCTTCGTATTATCATAACAATTGCTCACATGTATCCCTGAGACAACACTTCTACAAGAGGCAGGACTACAACTATATGAAGTCCTTGGATCACCAGTGCAAGTTATATCTGGATGAGTTGCACCTTGCATAGGCGTTTCTATAGAAAGCATAAGCATCACGTTGGGTGGCACGTTTGTTCCTACAAAAGGAGGCACATAGCAGTAGTTATTCATGTTCGGGCTTTGCGACCTTACAGGAGGTGTCATCACAAGACCACATAAGAGAACTAATAAAAGTGTGAATAACTTCTTAATATGTTTCATTTCCTAC
>Ga0209394_1001385_pt1 | contig 14317 bp, 12 predicted proteins | sample JNZ201metaG_FD_184122 | JGI IMG/M metagenome (GOLD analysis project Ga0209394, IMG submission 184122) | Hot spring microbial communities from Jinze hot spring, China to study Microbial Dark Matter (Phase II) - JNZ 20120812A (SPAdes) (version 3) ... | reverse complement strand
CTCGTTATCGCACTCGTAAGCGTCGTCTTCCCATGGTCAATATGCCCAATCGTCCCCACATTTAAATGTGGCTTCTTACGCTCAAATTTCTGCTTAGCCATGGCCCTTTCCTCCTTAAAATTTTATCCCTTTGCTTTCTTTATAATAGCTTCAGCTAAATGGGCAGGGACTTTCTCATAATGATCAAACTGCATAGTAAAGGTTCCCCTACCCTGGGTAAGAGACCTCAAAGTTGTAGCATAACCAAACATCTCTCCAAGAGGAACATAGGCCCTAATCACTCTCACATTACCCCTCATATCCATTCCCTCAACCCTACCCCTTCGCGCAGAGAGATCTCCAAGAACCTCCCCAAGATACTCTTCTGGTAGAACTACCTCCACTTTCATTATGGGTTCCAATAACACAGGATTGGCCTTCTTACAAGCCTCTTTAAATCCAATAGAACCTGCTATGGCAAAAGCAAGGTCCGAAGAGTCTACCTCGTGATAACTTCCATCAACAAGCCTTACCTTCACATCAATTACAGGATAACCTGCAAGGATACCTTCTTGAGCTGCCTCCCTAACTCCTTTTTCTACTGCAGGTATAAACTCTTTGGGAATAACTCCTCCCACGATCTCTGAAACAAATTCTATACCTTTTCCTGTATTAGGCTCCACAATGAGTTTAACATGCCCATATTGACCCCGACCGCCAGTTTGACGTATATACTTCCCTTCAGCCTCAGCTCTTGTGGTAATTGTTTCTTTATAAGCTACTTCTGGCTTACCTACATTTACACCCACCTTAAATTCACGGATTAACCTATCTACAATAATCTCTAAGTGGAGCTCTCCCATACCCCAAATGAGCGTTTGCCCAGTTTCATGGTTAATTGTCACCCTGAAAGAGGGATCCTCGAGGGCAATCTTTTGAAGAGCAAGGGAAAGCTTTTCCTGATCTGCCTTAGTTTTGGGCTCTACAGCTACTGAAATAACAGGCTCAGGAATATCAAGTTTTTCAAGTTCAATAGGATGGGCCTCATCGCAAAGCGTATCACCAGTTGTAGTAACCCTTAAACCAAGGGCCGCCACTATATCTCCTGCTGCAGCCCCAGTGATCTCCTCTCTCTGATTAGCATGCATTCTTACCAGCCTTCCAATCCTCTCTTTTTTGCGCTTGGTGGCATTGTAAACATTCATTCCAGATTCTAACCGCCCAGAATAGATCCTCAAAAAGGTAAGAGTTCCCACAAAGGGATCAGTCATTATCTTAAATGCAAGGGCTGAGAGAGGCGCATCTGGATCGGTCTTCCTCTCCTCTACCTCACCAGTGTTTGGATTAATACCCTTTACAGGAGGAATATCAAGAGGCGAAGGTAAATAATCTACAATAGCATCAAGTAAAGGCTGAACCCCTTTATTCTTAAAGGCTGCCCCACATAGGACAGGAACAAGCTTAAATTGACAAGTGGCTTCTCTAATCGCGGCCTTAATCTCCTCAGGGGTTATATCCTTACCTTCTAAATACTTTTCCATGATCTCATCATTTACATCAGCAAGCTTTTCAAGCATCATAACCCTATACTCTTCAGCCTGATCCTTAAGATGGGCAGGTATCTCCTCATAGTGAAACTTTGCCCCAAGGGTCTCCTCTTCCCAAACAATAGCCTTCATTTCAATAAGATCTATAACCCCTACGAAAGAATCTTCAGCTCCATAAGGAATCTGCACTGGCAAAGGGTTCGCCCCAAGCCTTGTCTTCATCTCCTCAAGAACTCTATAAAAATTAGCGCCAAGCCTGTCCATCTTGTTGACAAAAGTTATACGAGGAACACGATATTTATCAGCTTGCCGCCACACAGTCTCAGACTGAGGCTCTACTCCGCCTACAGCACAAAAGATGACCACTGCTCCATCAAGAACCCTTAAACTTCTCTCCACTTCAATAGTAAAATCCACATGACCCGGCGTGTCTATAATATTGATCCTGTGATTTCTCCAAAAAGTTGTCGTGCAGGCAGAGGTTATAGTAATTCCCCTCTCCTGCTCCTGGATCATAAAATCCATTACTGCTGTCCCTTCATGGACCTCCCCAATCTTGTAGGTCTTCCCCGTATAATAAAGGATCCTCTCCGTAGTCGTGGTTTTCCCAGCATCAATATGGGCCACAATGCCAATGTTCCTCGTGGTTTTAAGAATCTTTAACTCCTCAGGCGTCATACATTCACCCTTTCTTTTAATCTTATTATTTAAAAATTTTAAAAAATAATACTCCTCTTCTTAGAAATTTAATTCATGCCAACAAATATCTATTTACTACTTACCAACGAAAATGAGCAAATACTCGGTTAGATTCAGCCATGCGATGGGTATCTTCTTTTTTCTTTATCGCTGCCCCTCTTTCGTTATAGGCATCCCAGAGCTCATTAGCAAGCCTTTCTATCATAGTTTTCTCACTTCTTGCCCTGGCAGCATTAATAATCCATTTTATAGCTAATGAGATCTGACGCTCTGGCCTTACCTCCACAGGCACCTGATAGTTCGCACCTCCAATTCTCCGGGAGCGAGTCTCCAACCAAGGCTTCACCTTTTCCACTGCCCCCTCAAAGATCTTCAAAGGATCCTCTCCTCCAGACTTTTCCCTCAATATTTCCAGAGCAGAATAAAATATCTTTCTTGCAGTATTCTTTTTTCCATCCCTCATCAAGTTATTAATAAACTTACTTACTAAAACACTTCCATACTTAGGATCTGGAGCAATCTCTCTCTTTGGCACTGGTCCTTTTCGTGGCATATCTCTATTCCCTCACTTACTTAGATGTTTTTGGTCGTGGCGTACCATATTTAGAACGAGATTTCTTTCTATTCTGAACTCCAGCTGCATCAAGTGCACCTCTAATGATTTTATACCTCACCCCAGGAAGGTCCCGCACACGCCCCCCTCTAACTAAAACCACTGAATGTTCCTGTAAATTATGACCTATTCCAGGTATATAGGCAGTTACTTCAATACCATTCGTGAGCCTTACCCTGGCTACCTTTCGCAAAGCAGAATTGGGCTTCTTGGGGGTCACCGTATAAACCCTCACACATACTCCTCTTTTCTGAGGATTACCTTGTAAGGCAGGTGCCTTTGATTTTTTAACTTTTTTCTTCCTGCCAAGCCTAACTAATTGATTAATTGTAGGCATCTCTTTCTACCTCTCCTTTTTCTCCTAAAATTAACAAGCCCTTTATATACAACTTTTTTAAATTCTGTCAAGTGGTAACCGCAAAAATTAGAAGGCTACCTCTTTAAGAATATCGGTGGCTGATATAATTCCTACAGGCATGTATCTCCCTATAGCTGAGGGACTGACCACTAATAAGCGATGCACTTTATGGGCTAACATTTTCTGGGCTGCCTCTTTTATTGTTGCATTGCCCTCAATAGTATAAGGCTTGGGACAAAGTAAGTCCTCAGCATTTTTGGAAAAAACCTGAGCTCCATATTTTTTTAAGGCACTAAGGATATCTGTTTTACTAACAATACCCATAAATTCACCATTTGGGGCCAAAACTATCACTGCAGAAACCCTACTCTCTATCATGGTCTGCAGGATCTCTTCAAAGGAGGCATCCATGGATACCGTGTAAAGGGATCTACTCATTACCTCTGCCACTTTCTTCTCTTCAAAAGCCATATATTTCCCCTATCCATAGAATTTTTTCTAATAATAACCAATCTTTAAAAAAAATAAAGAGGGCAAAGAAAGAGGGCCTAATCCTTGAAAATTTAAAAAGTGGTATTTTTATTTTTAAAAGATGCCTACCCTTTCGGAAAGACTAAGACCCTCAGATTTAACGGAATTTGTCGGTCAAAGGCACCTTTTTGAAGATAAGGGCCTTATTAATCTTTTATTAAAAAGAAGAAAACCCTTTTCTCTTATTTTTTGGGGACCTCCTGGCACGGGGAAAACCACCTTGGCCTATCTCTTGGGTAAGGAATTCCAATGTGAATTTTATGCCGTGAGTGCGGTAGATACTACTCTTAAAGAGCTAAAAGAGATCTTAAAACAGACAGAGAAATTAAAGAATTTGGGGAAAAGATCTATCCTCTTTATAGATGAGATCCATCGCTTCAACAAGGCTCAACAGGCCTTTCTCCTTCCCTATGTAGAGAGAGAAGATATTTATCTCTTTGGCGCTACTACGGAAAACCCTTCCTTTGAAGTCATCCCTCCATTGCTCTCCCGTGTTAAGGTCTTACGCTTTAATCCCTTAACGGAAGAGGAATTACTTCACCTTTTAAATAGGGCCTTAAAGGATCCTTATAGAGGATATGGTAAAGAGGAAATACAAGTAGAAGAGGGAGTTTTAGAGGCTATTTCGAGGGCTTCAGAGGGTGATGCCCGTTTTGCCCTTAACACTTTAGAGATTTTAGTGGAAAGTGCCTTAGCTCAAGGTCAAAAAAGGCTTAGCCTACAGGATCTTTCGGAAAGCCTTCTTAGCAAGCCCCTACTCTATGATAAAAGTGGAGAAGAGCACTATAATCTCATCTCTGCCTTTCACAAAAGTCTACGGGGAAGTGATCCCGATGCAGCCATATACTGGATGGTAAGGATGTTGAAGGCTGGGGAAGATCCTCTCTACATTGCCAGAAGGATCCTTATCTGTGCTGCTGAGGATGTAGGACTTGCTGATCCCATGGCCTTAACCATAGCTTTATCGGCCTTTCAGGCCTATGAAGTCCTTGGTTCTCCTGAGGGGGAAATAGCCTTAGCTATGGCTGCGCTATATGTGGCCTTAGCCCCAAAGAGTAACTCGGCTTATCAGGCTCTTAAAGCTGCTGAAGAGGAAATAGAAAGATCTGGATACCAGCCTGTGCCCCTCCATCTCAGAAATCCTGTAACAACTTTTATGGCCAAAATGGGCTATGGTAAAGGATATAAGTATCCTCATAACTATGAAGGAGCCTTTGTCTTAGAAGACTATTTACCTCCAAAATTAAAAAATAAACGCTTTTATTTTCCCAAACCCCATGGAAAGGAAAAACTCTTTAGGGAAAGCTATTTTAATCTATGGAAGGGGTTTAAGTCTTTAGATGAGTAGTTTCAAGCTCTGGAGAGATCGCCGTCCCTTAAAACTCTTAACTTTCCTTTTTATAGTTATTATCAGCTTCTTTACGATCTTTCAGGTATCCTATTTTAAAGTCTACTTAGACAATACTGTAGAAACAAAAGTTTACAATAGCCTCAACCTCATAGAAACAAGACTCTTTGATTATGTCAAATTTTTAGAAAATTACTATAAAATTCCCTTCCTTCCTGAATTTGCTGAACTCCCGGAGAGTAAAGGATGGTTGCTCGACCTGATTGATTTTCTTCAAGATATCTTTAAAAGGGAAAGGTTAGAGGCCTTAGCAATCTTCTATCAAAAAGAACTCTTTTTATCTTGGAATTTCAAAGAAACTGCCTTTCCCTTCAAAAGGTGTGAAGATAAAATCAGAAGAGAAGGAAATCAACTCTTTGCCCTCAAGATCTCTAAAATTGAAGGTAGAGAATATTGTATTTTTCTTAACTTAGATGTATCCTATTATCAACATACCTTTTTAAAATATTTACTTTTAATATTATTTTTTTATGTCTTCGTTATTGTAATAATATTATATCTCTTTCACTATGCCTCTAAAAGTGAGGAGAGGCAAAGGGAAATTGAGAGAAAACTACAGGCAGAACGAGAGCTTGCCCTTCTTGGTCGTATGGCTGGAACTATTGCCCATGAATTAAGAAATAGTCTAAATAATCTCTTTTTGCTCTTGCAGACAGGCTGTGAGAGTGGGACCAAAAGCCCGAGTTATCAAGAAACCCTCTCGAAGGAGATTAAGAGAATCCTTGAATGGACGCAGGATGTGCTTCTCTTTCACAAAAGCATTCAGTTACAGCCAACCTATTTTGAGGTAGAGCCCCTCCTATATGAACTGAGACTCTTAGCTGCAACCCTACAGACAAATAAAGCCTTTACCTTTGAGTTAGATTGCCAAGTAGAGAAACTGTGGGGAGATGCTTTCTGGCTAAAAAAGGCCTTAGAAAACCTCTTAAAAAATGCCCATCAGGCCATTGAGTTAAATGGGGTCATAAGGTTAACTCTCAAGCAAAGAAAGGAAACTTTCTACATAGAGCTCTTTGACAATGGACCTCCCATACCTTTAGAGCTCCAAAATCAAATTTTTGAGCCCTTCTTTACCACCAAAAAAGAGGGCTTTGGGCTTGGGCTCTATTTGGTGAAAAAAATAATAGAAGCCCACCATGGCCAAATTGAAATAGAAAATTTAGCTACTGGTGGTAAAATTTTTCGTTTAAGCTGGAAGGCCCTATGAAAAGAGAAAGCCTACTAATTGTTGAGGATGAAAAACTTCAGAGGGAGATCTTAGAGGAATTTCTTACTAAACGGGGTTATCATCTTTTTTTAGCTGAAAACCTACAAAAAGCTAAGGAGCTCCTGCAACAAAAGGAAATCAATTTAGTTCTCCTTGACTGGAGACTTCCAGATGGTGACGGGCTTGATCTGCTTGACCATATAAAGCAGAATTATCCCCATGTGCCAGTAATCATGATTACTGCCTTTGCCAGTATTGAACATGCGGTTGTCTCCATGAAAAAAGGGGCCTATCACTATCTACCCAAACCCATAAATCTTGAAGAACTTGCTCTTCTTGTGGAGAGGGCACTTAAAGAATTCAAACTGACTAAGGAAGTTTATCTACTTAAAGAGAGATTAAAATATCTGGCTAAAGACGAATTTGCTGCTATTGAGGGGTTAATTGCGGAAAGTCCAGCCATGAAAAAGGTGCTCTCCTTGGTTAACAAGGTAGCTGAGACACAGGCTCCTGTCCTCATCACTGGAGAATCAGGAACTGGAAAGGAGGTCATTGCTAAGCTTCTACATCAGCTAAGCCCAAGAAAGGAGGGGCCTTTTATTAAGATCAATTGTGCAGCCATTCCTGAAACCCTTCTTGAGGCAGAGCTCTTTGGTTATGAAAAGGGTGCCTTTACTGGTGCTGTGCATGCCAAACCAGGTCTTTTTGAGCTTGCTGAAGGTGGGACTTTACTTCTTGATGAAATAGGGGAAATGCCCCTTCCTTTACAGTCCAAGTTACTTCGTGTCCTACAGGATAATGCCTTCAGAAGATTGGGAAGTGTTCGAGAATTAAAGGTAAACTTCCGCCTGCTTACAGCCACAAATAGAGATCTTCAGAAAATGATTGAAGAAGGAACCTTTAGAGAAGACCTCTTCTGGAGGCTAAATGTCATAAACATTCACCTCCCCCCTTTAAGGGAGAGAAAGGAAGACATTCTCCCCTTAGCCAAATTTTTTATGGAAAAATTTAATCAAAAATATGGAAAAAGGGTAAAAGGTCTATCTCAGGAGGCTATTACAGCCTTACTTAATCACAGCTTCCCTGGAAATGTGAGAGAACTGGAAAACCGTATAGAAAGAGGTATAATCTTAGCAGAGGGAGAAATTTTAACACGGGAAGACCTGGGGCTTGGAGAGGGAAGTCCCAAAAAGGAAGGCCTATTTGAGGCCTTAATGAAACTACCTTTAGAAGAGGCTGTGGAGACCTTAGAAAAACATCGTATTACCGAGGCTTTGGAAAAGACTAAGGGGGTAAAGGTAAAGGCAGCAGAACTTTTAGGAATTACGGAGAGAATGCTTCGCTATAAAATAGAGAAATACGGATTAGGAGGTTAAGTGGAATGGCTCTCAAAGAGGTAGATCCTGAAGTGGCTGAACTGATTCAAAGAGAGGTTGAGAGGCAAGAATACCAACTGGAAATGATTGCCTCAGAAAATCTGGCCTCTTTGGCTGTTATGGAAGCTGAAGGCTCAGTCCTTATGAATAAATATGCCGAAGGCTATCCTGAAGCACGCTATTATGGAGGTTGTGAGTTCGTAGATGCTATAGAGAAATTGGCTTTAGAGAGACTTAAACTCCTTTTTGGAGCCGAATATGCTAATGTCCAGCCTCATTCTGGGACCCAGGCCAACATGGCTGTTTTTTTCGCTGTCCTTAACCCTGGGGACACCATTCTCTCTATGAATCTTGCCCATGGAGGACACCTTTCACATGGATCCCCTGTTAATTTCTCTGGTAAGCTTTATAAGGTAGTGCATTATGGTGTCTCCAAAGAGACGGAAACACTCGACTATGAAGAAATAAGAAGGATAGCCCTTGCTGAAAGACCTAAACTAATAATTGCTGGTGCAAGCGCCTACCCTCGGATCATTGACTTTGAAGCCTTTTATCATATTGCTCAAGAGGTCAAGGCCTATCTCCTTGTGGATATGGCTCATATAGCAGGGCTTGTAGCTGCAGGGATTCATCCCTCTCCAGTGCCTTATGCTGACTTTGTGACCTCAACTACCCATAAAACTCTTCGTGGCCCAAGAGGTGGCTTTATCCTTTGTAAAGAGAGATATGGAAAACTGATTGACAAAATTGTTTTTCCAGGAATTCAAGGTGGACCTCACATGAATATTATCGCCGCAAAGGCTGTATGTTTTAAAGAGGCCTTAGAGCCAAGTTTTAAGGCCTATCAGCAACAGGTGGTGCTCAATGCAAAAGTTATGGCTAAGGTCTTTGCCGAGAGGGGATTTAGGGTAGTATCTGGGGGAACGGATAATCATCTCCTTTTAATTGATGTCTCCTCCCAGGGACTCACAGGAGCCCAGGCAGAGAAAATCCTGGAAGAGGCAGGTATCACAGTTAATAAAAATGCCATCCCCTTTGACCCCTTACCTCCCAAGATCACCAGCGGAATCCGTATCGGCACACCTGCCATAACTACTCGTGGCTTAAAGGAGAAAGAGGTAGAGGAGGTGGCAAATTACATGTGCGAGGTCTTAAAAAATCCAGAAAATCAAGCTCTTAGAAGAGAAATTAGGGAAAAGGTGCGAGAGATCTGTTTAAAATTTCCCTTTTACAGGTAGAGCACCATGAGTCGCCCAGACTGGCATGAATATTTTATGCTAATAGCCAAACTGGTGGCTATACGCTCTGGATGTAACTCCAGACCTACAGGGGCTGTGGTGGTGAAGGATAAGAGAATCCTTGCCACAGGCTACAATGGGCCTATGCCAGGAGCATGGCACTGCACTGACAAAGGCCCAACCTACTGTTTTCGCCGAGACAAGGGTATTCCCGATATCGACAAATACAATTACTGTAGGGCCAGCCATGCAGAGGCTAATGCCATAGCCCAAGCTGCCCGCTTTGGTATATCCCTTGAAGGTGCAAGCCTTTATTGCACCCTTGCCCCCTGTTATGTCTGCCTTAAGCTGATTGCCAGTGCAGGAATAAAGGAAGTCTACTATGAATATGACTATGAGAGTAGAGATTTCGCAAGGGATGCCTTTTGGAAGGAGGCTATTAAAGAAGCAGGGCTTAGGGTGTTCCAGCAAATAAGAGTTTCAGAAGAAACCCTTAAGACTGTAGAGGAGATCCTCAAGTTCCCTACCTCTCAGAGAAGACTTCCACCAACACTTTAAGGCCATTTAATATGAGGGTTCAAGAGCCCCTTGGGATCAAAGATAGCCTTAAGTTTTTTCATAATCTCCAATTGTAAAGGATTAAGCTCCCAGGCTACATAGGGCCTCTTTGTATAGCCAATTCCATGTTCTCCAGAAATAGTTCCATAAAGCTCAAGCACCTTCTTCAACACACTTTCTCGCACCTTTTGGGCTACATCCTTTTTTTCCTCTTCAAAGAGTAAATTGACATGAAAATTTCCATCCCCTACATGACCAAAGGCAGCGATATAGATCCCGCTTTCCTTTTCCCACTCTCTGAGAAATTTTAGAAACTCTCTCATTTTTTTCCTTGGCACTACCACATCATCGGCAATTTTTTTAGGCCCAAGTTTCTTCAGAGAGGGCGCTATAATACGCCTAATCTCCCAGAGTTGCTCAATTTCCTCTTCCATTTCAGCCTTCTCAAAGGAGTAACCCTTAGCCTTAAGAAATTTTTCTAAAAATTGCCCATCTTCCCTAACCTCTGTTTCTTTTCCATCAAGCTCCAAAAAGAGAAGGGCTTCAGTAGAAGCTGGAAGGCCTTCTAAGTTCTCTCTTATAGCTACTAAGGAAGTTTTATCTACAAATTCAGCGGAAGCAGGAGTTAAGCCCTGCAAAAGGATTTCTCCGATCAGAGAAAGCCCCTCTTCTTCCTTAGGCAGATATAGGAGAAAAAGAGTCCTTTGGGGAGGCAAGGGAATAACCTTGAGGTAGATCTCTAAGAAAACTCCTAAGGTCCCCTCAGAGCCTACAAAGAGAGGAGTCAAATTATAGGAGACTACTCCCTTTAGGGTAGTAGGACCAGTTTTAAAAGAATTTCCACCGGGAAGCCCAACGAGAAGAGAGAGGACATAATCCTTGGTTGTGCCATACTTTAATCCCCTTGGGCCGCCAGCACCTGTGGCTACATTACCTCCAATAGTTGAGAAGGCATAGCTTGCTGGGTCTGGTGGATAAAAGAGACCATATTTTTTTAAGTATTCTTTAAGGTCTCCATTTAGAACACCAGGCTCAACTACGACAATTCTTTCTTCGGGATTGACCTCTAAAATCCGATTCATTCTGGTAAAGGAAACTACTAAACCACCCTCTATAGGCAAAGAACTCCCTGTTGTAGCTGTCCCACTTCCGCGAGAGACAATAGGAAATTGGTAAAGATCGGCAAGCCTCAAGATCTCCAGAACCTCTTCCTTGGTTTCGGGTAGAACTACGGCCTGTGGCCTAAAGCAAAGTTGAGAAGCATCAACTCCATAAGGTAAGGCCTCAGACCCAGTTAAAAGTCTGTTGGGGAAGAGATCTTCAAGTATTTTCAGGGCCTTAGAACTAATAGCTACCAAGGAAGGCCTCTTGGGATGTTTCCTCTAAATCTTGGGTCTCAGTCTGGGTAAGGGTAATCTCCTGTGAGAGCTCTTTAACTAAGAATTCGAATTGAAACTTAAAGGCCCTATCTTCAGAGAGTTTCTTTTCAAAACTTCTAAGATGATGAATAACAGTAGAGTGTTCCTTCTTTAGGATCTGAGCAATCTCTTTCAAATTTTTGTGAGCCAGGGTCTTAAGTAGATAAATCAAGGTCTTTCTTGCTAAAACAATATTTTTCTTCCTTGAGGAAGAAAGAATCTCTTCTCTGTTTATTCCATAAAACCGGGAGAGGGAATCTAAAAAGATTTCAAGTTCTGAATTTTCTTCCCGATCAAGAGAGATTTCAGCTATCAAATCTCTGGCTAAGGAGAGAGAGATAGGCTCTTTGAGTAAAGTGACTCGAGCAAGGAGCCCTATGACGGCACTTTCAATTTGTCTGATATCCCCCCGCAAATTTTTGGCCAGAAAATCTACTACCTCTGAGGGAAGTTTATAGCCCTCCTTCTTGGCCTTAAAACGAATTATCTTCTTTCGGGTTTCCAGATCAGGTTGATTTAACCTTATAATAAGACTGGCATTAAGTCTTGACCGAAGAGAACTGTCTACCTCTTCGAGTTCTTGAGGAAGCTTTAAAGAGGTGAAGATTACGGTCTTCCCCTGTTCAAGCAGGTAATCGAGGAGAAAGGCAAGCTCACTTTGAGTAAATTCCTTACCAGAAAAAAAGTGAACCCCATCTAAGAGAAAGATATCGCATTGCTCCTGAATCTTCCTTTTAAAACTCTCAATTTGACCAGACCTTAGGTATTTTAGGAGATAATTTAAAAAGTCTTGGGCAGTGAAATAGTAAACCCTGTCAAAACCCTGGCTAAGAAGATCGTTACCCACTCCTTGAACTAAGTGGGTCTTTCCTAATCCATAATTTCCATAGAGATATATAAAATAACCCTTTGGTTTATCTTCAACTAATTTATGACAAACCTTATAGGCCAATTCATTACACCTTCCTACCACAAATTCTCTAAGAGTATATTTAGGAGATAACCTTCTTCCAATGAGTTCCACGGGATTATAGGGGAGAAGCATTTGTTCTGCCTTAGGGGCAGAAAGGACACGCAATTCATAACTTGTAAGTCCTACTTCTTTGATAATCCTTTGTAAAAGGGAATGATAATTCTCTTTAAGCCAGCTACGAGCAAATTCATTGGGAACCTTTAATACCAGTTTATGTTCAAGGACTTCACCCTCTAACTGAGAAAACCAGACCTGGTAAATTGTTTGAGGCAACTCCTCTTTAATCCTTCCCTTTATGTATTCCCAACTCAGGCCCTTTTTGTTCATCATAGATAATGGCCTCCAAAAAGTTTTATCCCCCGAGAGATAATATATTTATAGCCAAAAAAGTGAAAATGCCAACCTATAGTGCTTCCCTAAAAAGAGTCGATATTCATTTCCCTCTTTGTCTACAAAAATTTCATTATTTCAAAGAGCTATAAATAAAGGGGCTTTAAAATAAGACGATGCGTAATCTATAAAGCAAGGAAATACAACCTTGATAGGTCTTTTACTTTCAAAGGGCCTTTTTTTGTTATTTTTCTTTAATTTTCTTTTATTTTCTCTTTACAAACAAAATTCATTAAATTAAAAACTTAGGTTATCCCCGCTTGAAGCAAGCAATTTGAACATATGGATCAAAAGACCTAAGGGTAGGTCTTTCTTTTTGGCAAATGGTAGAGGCCTCAGGGCACCTCGGATAAAAATCACAGCCTTTAGGCCTCTGAAGAGGACTTATTGGTTCTCCCCTTAAGGTTGTTACTTCTGGAGGTCTTTCTGCAAAAGGATTAGGATTGGAGTTTATGAGAAGTTTGGTATAGGGGTGGTGTTCAATCTTTTGAAAAAGGGCCTTAGGGAAAATCTCCACAATTCGCCCTAAGTACATGACAGTGATAAAATCAGCCATTTCTAAGGCTGTAGAGAGATTATGGGTAATAAAAAGATAACTTAGGTGATATTGTTCCCTAAGATCTTTCAAAAGAGCAAGTATCTGACTTTGAATGGTCATATCAAGGGCTGAGGTAGGCTCATCTAAAACGATAAGGGAGGGTTTGGTAATCAGGGCTCGAGCTAAGGCTACCCTTTGTCTTTCGCCACCACTTAGTTCATGGGGATACCTATCTAAATAATCCTCTGAGAGGCCTACGCTCTGAAGCTCATTTTTCACGACCTCAAGGGCTTCTTTTTCTTCTGAGGGGAAATTTAATAAATAGGGCTCAAGAAGAATCTTTTTAATTTTGAAGCGGGGATTTAGAGAGGCAAAACTATCTTGGAAAACCGCTTGGATCTTAGGACGGAGCCTCTTGTAAGTAGCTTTATCTATTTTGCTCAGAGGATGACTAAACCAATAAACCTCTCCTACCGTGGGTTTTTCTATGTCCAGAAGGATTTTCCCTAAGGTGCTCTTTCCACAACCACTTTCTCCTAAGATGGCAATGACCTCACCCTTTCTAATCGAGAGATTTATATCAAGAAGGGCCCAAAAAGACAGCTTCTTGTAAAAAAAGGCTCTTATTTTATAAAGTTTGGAGACCCCCTTAAGTTCAGCGATAAAATCATTAGGCATAGAGATGACACCTCACATAATGGCCAGGTTCAGCCTCAATTAATGGGGGTTCCCTTTCGGACACTTCCTTACAAGGATGGGGGCATCTATAGGCAAAGTCACAATAGGCGGGCATATACCTCTTTTTTATAAATTTTTCTTTTAGGAAGGGCTTCTCCCTACCTGGATAAGAGGCAAAGAGAACCTGTGTATAAGGATGTAAAGGCCTGGCAAAGAGTTTCTCTGTAGGTGCAGACTCTAAAATTTGTCCCTGATAATATACAAGTATTCTGTGGGCAAACCATCTCAATACTCCCAGGTCGTGAGTTATAAAAAGTATACTTAGCTCTCTTTCTCTATTTAAATTTTTTAAAAGTTCAATAATCTGCATTTGAATGGTTAGATCGAGAGCTGTAGTAGGTTCATCGGCAATGAGGAGGCGAGGAGAACAAAGGATACTCATGGCAATCATAACCCTTTGTCGCATGCCCCCTGACAATTCATGAGGATAGGATCTAAGCCTAAGTTCAGGATCACTAATTCCCACCTCTTTGAGAGTTTTTATAATGAGTTCCTTGGCTTGTGATCCCTTGAGACCAAGGTGATAGTAAACAACCTCTCCCAATTGTTCTCCTATGTTTAAGACAGGATTAAGAGTACTAAGAGGGTCTTGAAAGATTATAGAAATCTCTTTTCCTCTTATTTTGGGCCAATCCTTAGGATTCAATTTCAGTAAATCCTGTTGAGCGAAGCGAATTTGCCCAGAGACAATCCTTAGGTTTGAAGGTAACAAATTTAAAATAGATAGTGCTGTAAGGGACTTGCCA
>Ga0209394_1001383_pt1 | contig 14337 bp, 19 predicted proteins | sample JNZ201metaG_FD_184122 | JGI IMG/M metagenome (GOLD analysis project Ga0209394, IMG submission 184122) | Hot spring microbial communities from Jinze hot spring, China to study Microbial Dark Matter (Phase II) - JNZ 20120812A (SPAdes) (version 3) ... | reverse complement strand
ACGTAAGCTCTACGATTAAAATACCTACGTGGGTTAAGTTAGGGCCTTGGGATAACGTCATCGACGTCGCAGGTAAATCCCTAGACGGAGGGGCGGACGCCTTAGTTCTAGTAAACACTATAAGAGGTATGAAGATAGATATCTACTCTAAGAGACCTATACTCACAGCGGGTATTGGAGGGCTTTCAGGAAGTGCACTCCACCCCATAGCTGTTAGGGTTGTGTATGAGGTATTCAAGGAGTTTAAATGTGATGTAGTAGGTGTTGGTGGGGTTTTCGACTTTGAGACAGCTGTAGAACTCATACTAGCAGGTGCTAGGGCAGTTCAAGTGGTGTCGGCATTGATTAATAACTCACCATCGATAGTTAAGACCATAGTTAAGTCTATTGAGGAGTACATGGTTGAGGTCGGTGTTGGTAGGATTGATGAGTTAGTCGGAGCTGCGCATAAGGCGTAGATTGGGGGGCTCAAATTAACCTCAGTCCCGAAACCGTACATCACGGCTCAGATAATCTAACCATCATCACCATCTTTTAAGTAGGTACGCACCCTTAAATATCTAAACCGAGTAGTAGTTAGGCCGGACCTAATAGTGGTTTGAGGTATGTTGCATTAACTTATTATGAAATTTATAAATTACTGGGCTACGTATTCATTAGTGGTTAGGTGTATGAAGGTATACACAGACAGATTTATTTTAACACCAGGTCCTACGGAAATACCTCATAGGGTTAGAGTTGCGTTAATTAGGGAGACTTCAAACCCTGACTTAGATCCTCAGTTCCTACAAGTGTATAATGAGACGAGGGACCTTCTTAAGGAATTAATAGGTGTTCGCAGGTCCTCTCTTTACATCATGTGTGGTGAAGCAATACTCGGTCTAGAAGCTGCTATAGCTAACTTGGTTAGGAGGGGTGATAAGGTCGTAGTTATCTCAAATGGTGTGTTTGGTGAAGGTTTTGCAGAATTTGTTAGTGCGTATGGCGGCATTCCAATTAGTGTTGGTGGTGGGGACTGGCGGAGGAGTGTTGATGAAGCTGAACTTGATGGAGTGCTTGAGAGGAATAAAGATGTAGTTGCTGTTACGTTAGTGCATTGTGATACTCCGTCCGCCCTACTTAACGACCTTCCAAAAATTGCTAAGGTGGTTAGGGATCATGGAGCGTTATTAATAGTTGATGCTGTCTCAAGTATTGGTGGTGTGCCAATAAATTTTGAGGACGTCGGTGTGGACGTAATTATCGGTGGTTCTCAGAAGGTTTTAAACACACCTCCAGGGCTGACGATAATAGGTATTAGTGAGAATGCTTGGGAACGCATTAATGAGGTTAAGTACTCCGGGTACTACCTAAATCTCAGACTATGGCGGGACATGCTGGATGGTCGGGGAGTCTTCCCACACACTATGAGTGATGTCTTAATCTACGCTTTGAATGAGGCTTTAAAGATGATCTTTGAGGAGGGGTTAGAAAACGTTTTTAAGAGGCATGAATTAGTGAGGAAGGCTTCGTGGAAGGCGTTGGAGGTGATGAGGTTAGAGCCGTACCCAGCAGATATGAGGTATTCATCGCCTACGGTTACGGCGTTTTCCGTGCCTGTAAGTATTGATGAGGGTGAGCTGAGGAGTAGGTTGTGGAGTAAGTATGGAGTTATGGTTGCAGGTAGTTGGGGTAAGCTTCAAGGTAAGGTGCTCAGAATAGGTCATATGGGTGTTCAAGCATCTAGGACTCACTTACTGATAGCATATACTGCGTTAGGAAAGGTGTTAAATGAGTTGGGGTATAAGGTTGACGTCGGTGAAGTAGTTAATACGATAGAGGAGTCTTTCTGAGAGTCCGTCGTAGCTCGTATACTTCACTCTTCCTCTACTATGACAGCCGTCCCATAGGCTACAACTTCTGCTGCACCACTCATAATGTTAGATGATGAGAGCCTTACACCTATCACAGCGTTTGCCCCTAACTGCTTGGCCTTCTCTACCATCCTCTTAAGGGCTTCATCCCTTGACTGAGCTAGAAGCTCTGTGTATTCTACTATTTCACCACCGGCTATATTCCTCAGAAACGCTGTGAGATCTCTACCGATGTTTCTAGCCTTTACAACACTACCACTGACTATTCCTAAGACTTTCTTAACCTTATAGCCTGGGATGTACTCAAGCGTTGTGATGATTACCTCATCCCCCACCTTACATCAACTCCTAATTACTTATGCCTTAGTACTTTTTAAATCCTTCAACCTTAATATTGAAAAGGCTATGGAAGTGAAGATTAGTAGTGATGTTAAAGCTATTAATCCCTCAACTAGCCAGACATCCTTCAACATAAGCAATGAAGTAACCCCAATTACGTTTAATAGAGTGTGTAGGAATATCGCAGCAAATAGTAGGCGTAGGTCCCGTGCATTCTTGCTGAGTAGTAATGAAAGTGATACGTGGAGTAATGTCGCACTATTCCTCTCCACAGCTCCCGGCAAGAGGTCTAACCAACTGTAACCCATTAGGGTAGCAGTAATCAACGCAGGTATCGTGTATATATTTAAGGCCTCGCTTAAACCCCATCCAAGACCTAGTGAGAGAGATCCCTTCAATAACGACCTACTTACGAAATTAATTCTCAGTAGTACTAGTCTAAGGCACTCTTCGAAGAGACCTGCTAGGAATGAAGCTACGTATATGTAGGAAGGGCCTATCCCGGTTAACATGATTAGAAGTGGTTGCCTTAGCAGTAGGGCTAAGATCCATCCACCACCGCCTAAGAGGGCTATAAGCCATAACCTAACATCACCTCTAGCAATTAATGTTAAGGTAGTTAGGGCCGGGGTAAAAGATATTAGCAGTGGGATCACGATGCTCAATACAATCATCTCCAAAAAGCTATATGGTAATAAGTATTTAAATCACCATATGGATTAGTAAATGTGCCTACTGCAAATAGCTACAGTAAATACGCCATGCGTGGTGTTTTAGCAGGGCTTATGACTGGTGTTGCTGTATGCGTTATTTTCTTCCTACTCTTCCCCACTATAGAAGGTATCATAACTTCCTTATTAAGGGAGCAACTCTTAAGACAATTACCCCCAGATAAAGTGGAGGAGGTGCTGAAGAACGCTGAGTCAACTATTAATTTAATCCTCACAATAGCTCCTGTAATACAGATAATTCAATACTTAATACTTGGTGCTATCTTCGGCGTTCTTCAGGGATTTTACAGCCTGAGGTTTGGATTAAGTGATGTGAAGTCAGCCATTGCTTCAGGTATTACGTATGTAGTTATATTGCATGTACTACCGCTCATAATCGTAGCATTAGCACTTCGGGAGGTATTTGAAGTATTAGTAAGTGGTGGTGAGTACTTAGTATACATGACTGTATTAGTCCCAGGTACGTTATTTACTACCTCACTAGTATTAGTAAGTTTGGGTGGTGGGAGCTTCAGTAAGTTCGTGGAAGCTGAACCCAGGCAGACTTAACGCTTTAATGGGTGCGGGGTTAACTCTCTACGGAAGGGTATGTAGCCCTAAACTACATGATTGAGTTAAATACTTATTATTCTAGGCTATCATTGATTTTTAGGCGATTAAATGAGGAACGTACTCTTCCTAGGACTTGGTAGGGTTGGGTTTAAGACCCTACTCCTATTTAGAGAACTTGTTAAGAATTCTTACATATATGCGTTAGATGTAAATCCAACTCTAGGTGAGGTCGTCAGGCAGTTAGATGGTGTTGAGTTTCACGTCTACGACGACAGCATTGTTGAGAAACTTACTTCGAAGGTGGATTTAGCGGTGACGGCTTTGCCGTCGGCTGTAGCATTTAGAACTTTGAAGAGAATTATTAGTAAGTGTGTTGATGTTGTTGATGTTTCCTTCTTCCCTGAAGACCCCTACAACCTTGAAGGACTTGTTGTTGACTGTGGTTCGGTCTTCGTACCTGATGCAGGCTTCGCGCCCGGATATAGTAATTTAGTAGTTGGTGACATTATTAGGAAGTTAGAAGGTGTTGAGGGTATTGATATTATGGTTGGGGGAATTCCACTAGAGCCCATACCACCGCTTGGGTATGTAGTGACGTGGAATCCTTCAGACCTCATCGAGGAGTATGTAAGGCCGGCTAGGGTTATAGAGGGCGGAGTCATAAAGCACTTAGACCCTCTTGAAAATACAGTTCAGGTGAGATTGGAAGGTATCGGCGTTTTAGAGGGTTTCGTCAGTGATGGCTTACGGACGTTGATTAGGAATGTTAGAGTTATGAATATGAGGGAGATTACTCTAAGATGGCCTGGTCACGTTAAGAATATGAAGTTACTGAGGGATTTAGGACTTATGAGTAAGGATTTAATTAAAGTTGGTGATGTTCTCATAAGACCTTCCGACCTACTGGCTAAACTCTTCGAAATCAAACTCCGCGGTGAGGTTGACGACATCGCCATAATATACATTACTGCGAAGTATGGTGGGAACCTAAAGCACTCAGAATTAGCAATATTGAGGGGCACTTCTAAAAGTCCAGCAACTTCGACCTTCACTGCGTTGGTACACGCATACACTGCTAAACTAGCTTACGAGTTGTTAATACCTAAGGGCATTCAACCACTGGAAAATTTAAGCATGTTTAAGGAAGGCTATGACGAGTATTTAAGAGGTAGGGGCGTGGTATTGAAGACTAATCAAAATTAGCTAACCCCCGCTCTCGATGACAAGGCTTATTAATTCGTCGATGCTGTTATTATGGTGGCGTTATTGATTAAGGAATTGGTTGAAATAGATGATGATACTTATAAGTACTTGGAGAGTATTGCGAGAACGCTTAACGTAAGTCCTAAAGACGTACTTAAAGCATACATAAGTAATTTAGACCTTCTAGGTGAGGTCATAGAGAATGAGGTAAGCATTCTGAAAGGGTCTACAAGGTTGGAAGGATATGACTTAGCTAACTTCATAGTGGGTAGGTGTATTACGACCTCGCTAGGCCTCTACGGCGCTATTCTAGTATTAGATGAATTAATAGGTGCTTGGAGGAGGGGGTTTACCTTCACGCACGGTTCTGGAAAAGTCGTTGATGAGTTAGGTAATACCCGCGGACTACTAATACATTTAGATAATACTGGGGTTTCAACGGAGAGGAGCTTGGTTAGCTGTGTAGAACTACTCATACATGATGAAGGTGTTACCATAACCTACCACTCAACCCTCCGTTTTGAGGGATTTCTTAAGGAAGAAATAGCTAAGGTTAGAGGCTATGTTGAAGGACTACTTAACGGTGTGAGGGGTAGGCTATCTGAGCTACTCATCAAGTGCGATGAAGGTAGTGAGGTTGACGTAGGTGTTGAGGATGGTGGTACAGACCTATCCATAGCAATAACAGCATATTTAAAGAGGTTTAACTGCATGCCGCAGCTTGATGTAGTAGATGCTGAATTACGTAAGATTGTAGAGAGTATTGAGTTAACCAATATGTAGGGTAGGATAGCGCATCAATGGGCGGCTAATTAATGTTTTAACCAATTACTATATAAGTCGCTCTAATCAGTAGTAAGTTTAGACCGTAGACCCCTTCACTACAATCGTAATGAATGCTAATTAATTATCTAGTGAAGGTTGTTTTAATTTGGTGTGGTTGGATGGTTAAGTTGTTAAGGGAGTTAACCCTATGTAGGGGGAGGAGGGTAACCTTAATTCAGAGGGTCTACTCATACGGTGGTAGGGAGTTCGTTAGGGATATAGTGCATTTTGGTCAGGCAGTAGCAGCTCTCCCAGTACTAGGTAATGAGGTAATACTAATTAAGCAGTTTAGAGCTCCGGTGAATACGTGGGTGCTTGAAATTCCAGCTGGTAAGGTGGAGGCTGGTGAGACATTAGAGGATGCTGTTAGGAGGGAGCTTGTAGAGGAGGTAGGTTATATGCCGAGGAAGGTGGAGAGGATGATGTCTGTGTATATGGCTCCAGGTTATAGTGATGAGGTCCTCCACATATACGTTGCAACAGATTTAGAGTATGTTGGTTCTGAACCAGAGCCAGGCGAGTTAATAGAGGTGGTTAGATTGGGGGTTAAGGAAGCCTTAGACACGTTAATGAAGTCTGAGGTAGTAGATGTTAAAACGTTTGCAGCTATTTCAGCATACCTAAGACTTAAGTATGGGGCATGGTGAGGGTCTATGTGTGGTGTTGGAGGACCTCCCATCAAGGTGTATAGGAATGATGAGGTTGTTAGGGTTGTTGGATTCATACCTGAAGGACACTCACATATGAGGCTAGTAGTAGAGTTTAACGATCAGGTCATAGTACTTCAGGAAGCTACAGTTGCCGGTATTGTCAGGGCTTACATAGACATCCACACCCATCCAACTAGAAAGGCTGTAGAATTAATTAGTACTAGGCTTAGTAAAGACTTTAGGAAGGCAGGCTATGCAGAGCATCAGCTGATTGAGAGTTCTAGAACTGAGGGTGAAGTCCTACGTGAGTGGTGTGAGAAACTCTTTAAGAAATCTACTGCCTAAACATTTAGGTTAATCATTAGTAGTGTTTTAATGTTATGTATTACCGCTTTCACAGGATTTGAATAAGTACTACCACGATGTTTGCTAAGATGTAGGTAATGATGACTACATCTACAGCCCTTACGGCAGGCTTACCAGCATACTTAGCAAGGTTCTTCAACTGTTTTTGTGCTATGGATTCAGCCATCTGAGCCGACGACATTACTACGTGGACTATTAAAGGTATGGGTAGGTTGGTCAGGAGCTTCCTCCCACTTAGCCCCCTCCCCCTCAAAGCTATTAGGGTCTCACCAACGCTGTAGCTCATGTAGTCAGCTAGTTTTATTATCATGGGTATGGCTAAAGCCGCCAATGGGGGAACACCTAATCTAGCTGAGATATATACGAGTTCGATAGGCTTCATTAACTGTAAGACGCTCGTGAAGGTTGAAGCTATGATAAATAGCCTTAAGACGACGTCTAAAGCGTCTAGTGGTCCATATATTATCGTTAGGACTACGTATGGTGGGAGGACTACCCATAGGTATAGAATGACAAGCCTTCGAATACTTTCTAGAGGTAGGGATGTGATGAGGTAGGACATCAACATCAGCGATAGGAGGAGAGCACTTACTAAGGAGTTAATGTATAGTGCTATCATCACCCATGTGATGGCTAGGAAGCCTACTAATGGGTGAATACTCCTCACATTACTCAATACTCCTCAACCTCCTGCCTAACTTCCTACCAATTACCACCGCATACGGTTCGGGGAAGCCTAACGCGGACAGCCTATCACTGTAGAATACGTCTAAGGTCGGGCCCTCAGCGATTACGTGACCATCATTCATTAAGTAGACATGGTCTGCTACTCTTAAGACGAAGTCTAGGTCATGTGAAGCAATAATTACTGGTATCCTAATGGATTTCAACACGTTCTCCACCATTCTCTTCTCCTTCAGTCCTAAGCCGTTCGTAGGCTCGTCAATTACTAATGCTTCAGGACCCCATGAAATCGCTATAAGTATGGATATAAGTCTTGCCTGCCCCATAGATAGTTTAAACGTGTATTTACTTACGAGGTCTTCAAGATTGTAGGTCCTTAGGAACTCCTCAACCTTCCTCCTATCCCCGAAGATTTCCGTAAATTCTTCAGCAACTTCAGCCTTCGTGAACGTGTAGTAAGGGTTCTGCCAAGAACTACCTATTTTAGACGGCGTTACTACTTTACCCCTATCTGGTTTTAATGCCTTCGCAATGATTTTAAGTGTGGTGGTCTTCCCAGAACCGTTGGGACCTATAATTGCTGTCACGCCTTCCTCGGCCTTCATGCTCACACCTTTAACTATGTTTTTATACCACACATCCTCAAGTATGATCTTACTCAACTACCCTCCCTCACGAGTAGCTTTAAAGGCCATTCAATATCTGGGTCTAATGCGGGAATGTTTTCTAAGGGTCCGTCATAGTCTATCACTCCGTCCTTCAGTAATACTAACCTACTGACTAGGTCGCCTATATAGCGTAGTTTATGTTCTGCGATGATTACCGTGGCGTCAATGTTTTTAAGGATCTTCGTTAGCTCTACCACACCCTTAGGGTCGATGTGGGCGAATGGCTCGTCTAGTAGGAGGATGTCTGGTTTAAGGGATAGCGCGCTAGCTATTGCTACCCTCTGCCGCTGACCCATTGAAAGTTTCATAACGTTTTGGTCTAATACTTCCTTAATGCCTAGTAGGTCGCTTAGCCTTCTTATCTCAGCCTCTACTTCCGCTAAGCTAAGCCCTTGATTAGCTAGGATATACGTTAACTCCTCCCTCGCTGTAGGCATTAAGACGTATAGGTCGAAGTTTTGAGGTACGTATACAGCCCTACCCTCTACTCGGACCTCACCTAGTAGGTCACCGCCGTAGACCTTAACCGCTAGTCCTGAAATAACTCTTAATAAAGTTGTTTTACCACTACCGGTGCTACCCGTTACTACGACTCTTTCCCTACCAATCCTTAAGCTTACCCCTTTAAGCATCCACGTATCTGAGGTGGGGTACCTGTAGTAGAGGTTCTTGATCTCTATAAACGCCAAACGTAATCCACCTCCTTCATCATCTCCTCTACAAGCCTCCTCTCCCGTTCACTTAAACCGCAGTTATCACTTAGTGAGGTACCGTAATAGCTATTTGCTATGAAGAGTTTCGCATTTCTAGCTGCCTCAACCACTATGCTTAAGTCACCGGTATGGAAGTGTATTGATAGATCGTTGATTATTAAGACAGGTGTTGGATTACGTAGGTACTCCCTGAGAGCCCTTTCGGTGAGCTCCCCATTCTGCCTAGCAAGCTCCCAAATAGTCTTACAGTCCTTACCCATAAGTCTCGGAGCCTTAAGTCCTTCCGGTCTGATAATCCTGACATTACTATTCGTAGTGACCTTACCACCCACACCCATGAAGTCAGGCGCGAAGTCTAATACAGTTATTTTCTCCTCCCCGCATACCTCAGCTAACACGTCAATGAGTTTACTAGTCAGTGTTGTTTTACCCCTCCTCACATCACCAACAATTAATAGCTTAAAGGATTTTAGCACGTTTAAGCACCATTAACGCAGTAAAACCTATTACTGTGCCTATTAAGGAGCTAGCCAACCAGCCGAACCATATAGTGGTTAATGCGAGCGCCCACCTTTCGTAGTGACCCATAAAGGGGGTGAACATATAGAAAGCTATTAAGAAACCCAGGATAGCAGTCCCGATAGGTTCGGCAAACGCGGCATATTCTGCTGGGGCTTTAATCCTTTTAAGCAGGATGGCTGTCAAACCAACCAATAATGCCCCCGGAATACTTCCTGGGAAGGCGTAGATAGTCCCTAAACCTAGCATGTTCCTAACTAAGCTGATGAGGAATGCTACCCCCATACTCCACCAAGGCCCTAATAAAACGCCGCATATAGCGTTGGTCATATGCTGCCATGGTAGGGCTCTGGTAGGACCTACAGGAATGAATATTGGTGAAAGAGCTACAGTCAGGCCTGAGAACATTAAGGCTAAGGCTAACCTCCTCTCAAACCCCCAACTTAACATCGCAGCAGACCCCTGCGTAGGATTATATTGGTATTAATAAGCTTAAGATAACCAAGTTATACGTTAGCACGACACTAATAATAATGTGCATAGAACCATTAACACACCTTTGACGCTGACCGCTGTTGAACGAGCTAGGAACTCCGGTATTCAGCGCTATCTACATGACGTATATATTTACAATCCGAAGTCCTCGTCCTTTAGGGCAGGGAGGAGGTCAGACTTTTCGGTGGTTTGTTTGGGTAAGCAAAGCTGAAGCCTGTAGAGGTAACCTAAATAACCAGAAGCCTTACGCAACTGTTTCGGGTTTCATATAGGTTTATAAGGGTTGATTGTGGCTGTTTTACTGTGGGTTGAACTCATCCACGATGCGGGTGCACGGTAAAGACCCAAGTGGATGGGGCATTCAAAGCCAGGATGTGGGGGTTTCCCCACAGCTGTGAACCAGAACTAGATGAAGAGGAGCTGTGGGTCAAGGTTACCCTGAACGGGTGGAGGTCAATGACATAGGCACCGATGAAAGGTGCCCCAAGGTCGATGAAACCAAGGGTCAAGATCAAACAACATCAACCAACATGAAACCCAAACCCCAAAAACTAGATAACCTACAGACGGCTTATCTAGACGTTATTTTTCCCTCATATCGATATTTTAAACTTCTTTAAATTCTAACCCCCATTGTTGAGGTATGTCCTAGATTATGAGATTATGTAAGCATTGATTGTTTACTTCATGTAGGTCAGAATGTTAGCTCTTCCTGTATGTTTGGATTTTCCTTGACTATTCTAAACGCTATATTGGTTACAGACCTTTTTACGTATGGTATTTTTAGTACTCTCTTTATGAATTTGTCTAAATCCCCTACGTTTTTAAACGTGGTTAAGATGATTATGTCGTACTCACCTGTGATGTCGTAAATCGCTCTTACATTAGGTTCTGAAGAGAGTGTCTTCTCAAGCTCTTCTATATGTGCTCCCTCAACTTGTAGTAACGTTATAGCATTTACTTGGTAGTTAAGTTTTGAATAATCTATTAAGGTTACATAACCCTTAATAACTCCTAATCTTTCAAGTCTTTTCAACCTGTTTAGTACTGTTGAGGGGGCTTTCTTAATAATTTTGGATATGTCCCTAATACTCAGTCTAGCGTTGTTTTTAATTAAATTAATTATTGCTAGGTCTACCTCATCTAATTCGATATTACTCATTTACTAATTACCCACTCCACTATTTAATCATGTACAATTAAGTTTTTCCCCTTCCAGCAAGTTAGTCGTAAGTCATAGATCTTCATTTACTCATTGACTTACTTCCTTGGGTATGTGGAGTGGTTGTGACCTAGGAGGAGCTATATTTGGTGTTAATGTGGTGTGAGGCCTACGTTATGAAGAAAAGTAAGTATACGATGCAGTTTGCTAGTGTTATTAAGCTTCCAATCTTCGTGAATTCTACGAATGTTATTGATGTTTTCATCTTAGATTCTAGGGTTTCTAATACGATAATGTTTGATGCGGCTCCTAGGAGGGTTAGATTTCCAGCTATGGTTGATGACATGGCTAAGGCTATCCAGGCGTCGTGGTCGGTTTCTGAGTAGCCTAGGTCCCTCATGTAGTTTATGAATAGTTTTACGAAGGGGACGTTGCTTAGTAGTTGGCTGAGTAGTATTGAAATTACGGTTATTTCTAATATGCCTATGAAGCCGTTGGCTTTAGATGGCATTAACATGTTTAAAATTGGTTGTAGGATACCGCTTCTCCAAATCCCCTCCATCGTTATGAACATAGTGATGAAGAATATTATAGTGCCGTTTCTCAGTAGATGGCTGTTCATAGGCTTTCATTGCTCTTTATATCCAGTCTTCCAGCCATCTACCTCTCAACGGTCTCCTCGGAGCCCCTCACCGCGGAGGCTCCCTGTAGTCACCTACTGTTCACCGCTCCACGGGTCTTGGAACCCCCGAGGGCACCGTTAACCATATTAGGGTTTCTGGGTTTATAAAACTTCATGGGGATTCCCCATATGAGTTATGTAACGGTTGTTCTCCCGTTTAATGCTACTGGTGATGTAGCTGGTAGACTGCTCTCTACTGCATGGTTGTTCAGGATCGCTACCCATAGAGTGCTATCTCTGGCTAAGTGGTTGCCCGTGTCCATTAGCTAAGCTATTTCGGTTGTTTTTGGTTTTTCTGGACACGGGTTCATTCCACCTGTTTATCTCCTTTCTCCCCGCCTACGGCTCCAGGGTGGTCCTCGGGGTCTCTGGAGCCATCGGCGAAGAGCGGTTCACAGAGCCTCGTCCCTCGCCAACGGCTCATCAGCTCACAGGCTCCGAAATATTTAAATATCCAGATGCCCTTATATACTTTTCGGTGGTCTGCTTGGGTAAGCTCTACGTTAGAGTTGACGATGATCTTGAAACCAAGTTCAGAGTAGCTGTTCTGAGGGTTAAGGGTAAGAAGCGGGGTGCTCTCTCCGAGGCTGTTGAAGAGGCTATCAAGCTATGGCTGGAGAAGTACGAGAGCCAGAGGTAACCCATGTAACGGTAACCGGTAGGATTACGCCTTTGAACAGCGAAGACCACGTGAAGCTCTGCTACCTAGCGTACAGGTTTAGAAAGAACCTGGTAAGAGCTGTCAAGATGTACGCTAGAGGTGTGGATAAGCAGGTGATAGTGAAGGAGATCACCAGGGAGCTGAACCTAGGATACGCAGACACGATCTACAAGATGGCTAAGTTGATTGTAGAGGGAGCCAGGGGAAATGGCTCGAAGCCGCTCAAGATCAAGGTGAGAAAGCTCTTCATTGCAAGCAGGGGATTCTCAGCGAACAAAGGTAACAGGAACATTAGGTTGGAGAGCACGAACACCTTGTACGTGAACATTCCGAGGGAAGGATGGGTTAAGTTCAAGGTTTCCTTCGGTGAGAAGTACATTCCACTCGTAAAAGAGCTTATTGAGCTTGCTAAATCGAGGAAGTATAGCTACGGTGCAAGGATCGTCTTCAGAAACGGTAGAATCTACCTACACTTGTCTGTGCCCGTGGAGCTCTACCTGAAGTACTTCGGGAAAGGCGAAGCCAGAGGAAGCTTAATTGCGGGATTCGACCTAAACAGCGATAGAGTGAACATGGTGATAGTGGACAAATCCGGAGTTATAAGAGATGCAAGAACGGAGTGGTTTCCCGAGGTTACATCACACGGCTTTCCGAGAAACAGAGCTAAGGTTGCTAGACTTCAAGCTCTTTCCAAACTAATCGAATACGCGTACCACCACGGTGTTGGTGTAGCTGTGTTCGAAGACCTCGATAGGATCAAGCGGAGGAGGTTCACCTGCTCACCCGTTGCCAACAGGAAGATGTCTTGGTTCCCGAAGAGAAAGCTCCTAGGGCACGGAGTTGTCATGGCTTTGAAGCACGGTTTCAACGTGTACTTGGTTGATCCATCCTACACATCCGTGGTCGGCGGCTACTTATCCAGGGAGCTGGGATTAGACAAGCACACAGCATCAGCATACATGCTCACAGCAAAATACCTAGGACTAGACCTGAAATCCCTTAAAGTAACCCAGATAACCAGAAAACCAAAAACTAAACAACATACAGACAGTCCACGCCTGCTCTACCTGGCAGTGATATAGGTTGGAAGAGTGTGTTTAGGAGGGAAGCGTACAGCGTTATACCTAGCAGAAGGTACGCGGATGGCGTTGTTGCGCTTGTTAGAGGCATCTATGAGTCGTGCAGAGCTCTCGGAGTAAGCTTCAGGGATGCTGAGCTCGGTGATTGGCTAATGTTCCAGCAGAGCGAGAGAAAGTACCCTGCTAGGAACATAACGCTGAAGGCGGGGTACGAATTCCATGTAACGGTTGTAGGCTACGATGGCTCCACCGGTAGAGTTACCGTGGAACCTACTGTGCCCAAGAGCTACAGAGTACTGCTTGACGGGGTACTAAGGGAAAAACCCAAGTACTGCGCAAGGGTGATGGTTAAAGGCTTTGGTGAGAGGAAGAGTGACCTGTGGTTGAACGGTGAGATACACCTAACACTACCGCTCGAGCTCTACCATAGGTGCATGGCTAAGGACACACCTGCTACTGGAAGCAACGTTGCGGGAGTTGACGTCAACGTTGATAGACTCAACGTGGCTATAGTAGACACTAGTGGAAGACTCAGAGACACCACGACCTTCTGGTTCAGAGAGGTTACATCTAGAGGTTATCCACGCAGAAGAGCTAGATGCGTTATCGGCATGAGTGTGCACAGGATGCTCAAGTACCTTGCATCGCACGGTGTTGGCATGGTGGTCCTCGAGAACCCAGAAGTGATCGGCTACCTCAGGTACTGCTGGGTTAGAAGCGGTGAAAGAGGAAGCAGAAACTACAACTACAAGGTAGCCGTGTTCAGAAGCTCGATAATCGAGATGATCGCCTTAAAAGCAACTCTCTACGGGTTGAAGTCGGTGTATGTAGACCCCAGGGGGACCTCCAGCTCGCAAGAGCACCGCTTCGTAATGGAGAAGCACGGCTTGGACAGGCACACAGCATCAGCATACCTAATAGCACTCAAACACCTCCAGGACGAAAAGATCATGAACAACCGCAAAGCACACGAACAACACAAGTAAACAAAAGAAAACAGCCCAATCGACGTTTGAGATTGTCTTTCTGGGATTACTTGTTAGTAAGTAGGTACCAGCAGCTATTACGAATGGTATGACACCCCTATATGTGATGTGAGGCTCTCCATACATTTGCAGTATGTCGTTAATTATGAGAGTAGCTACAGTTAATGAT
>Ga0209394_1001382_pt1 | contig 14338 bp, 16 predicted proteins | sample JNZ201metaG_FD_184122 | JGI IMG/M metagenome (GOLD analysis project Ga0209394, IMG submission 184122) | Hot spring microbial communities from Jinze hot spring, China to study Microbial Dark Matter (Phase II) - JNZ 20120812A (SPAdes) (version 3) ... | reverse complement strand
GTATATAATTATCGAATAGCTTAGTTCTATCCTTAATGTATTGTATTATTCTCTCCATTAGATTCTTAACCTCTAAACTATATCGTGTTTTAATTTTAATATTTTACATGATGCTTTATAATATTGAGCTCCATCACTTAATAAACTATATTAGAACCGTAAATAGCTCTAATCTTTTTAAGGAATGTTGGGGATGTAAGCATGTTTGCAACATCGCAAACCCATATGTAGAGAATCCTCCTCAATAATGGCTCGAATGCAACATAAATAACCTTACTCTTAGAACCTACACTTATAATAGTATCATCAACCATAACAATCCTAACATCCCTCCTACTATCAAATAGGAAGCTTAAAGATCTAAACCACGATAATATAGATACATAACCTAAAACAATAAAGCTTAAAATATCTGAAGCCATTCTAGATGAACGAAAATATATGTAAGCACCATAACAACTAGAGTAAACGGAGTTCTCTCCCTAACAAACTTAACAACTTTAACCATAGATTCACCGTAAACAAGGGAGAGAACTCCCAAATAAATCTAAAGTTAACAAAGCTAAATAAGTATAGGCTAGTAAGATTTTAATATAGGTTATGAAAATAGTAGAATGATCAATATGATAAATGATAGAGTTATTGCTATTATTGGCGGAACTGGAGATCAAGGATTTGGCTTAGCTTTAAGATGGATTAAAGCTGGAGAAAATATAATTATAGGTTCTAGAGTTAAGGAGAAGGCAGAAGCAGCTGTTGAAAGATTAGAGACAATATTAGGTGCTCAATGTAATGCTGAAGGATTAGAAAATAGGGAAGCTGTCTCCAAAGCTGACATTGTTGTGTTAACGGTTCCATTTAATGGATTATTTGATATACTAAAAAGTATAAAGGAATTTCTTAGACAAGAATCTATACTAATAGATGTTACTGTTCCGTTAGCTTCAACAATAGGTGGCAAACCAACACAAACAATTATTCCATGGCATGGTTCAGTATCTAAAATGATAGCTGAAATGTTACCTAATGTTAAAGTAGTTTCAGCATTTAAAGAAATTAGTGCGGAAGCACTTCAAGATATACAGAGTCCTATTGAAAGCGATACTATTGTTTGTAGTGACGATGATGATGCTAAAAGAGTAGTTATAAAGTTAGCTGAAAAAATACCGAATATTAGAGGAATAGATGGTGGAGGACTTGAAAATTCAAGAATATCTGAATATTTAACAGCATTTCTAATTGGTGTAAACATAAGATATGGTGTAAAAAAGGCTGGTATTAGAATAACTCAGCTAAAATAATTGTAATTATTTTAAAAATGTAAACTATTTTACAAGCTCTAGCTTTCAGTTAGTATCTTACAGAAAGAGCTGGCATTAACCCTAACCCTACTCTTATCAAACTCAAATAGGAAGATTAAAGATCTAAACCATAGTATAGATGCATAACTCGTAGCAATAATAAGCTTGGAATATCTGAAGTCATTCTAAATGAATGAAAATATATGTAAGCACCATAACAACTAGAGTAAATGGAGTTCTCTCCCTACAAACCTAATAATCCTCACCATAAATAAGGAAGAGAAAACCCAAATAAAGCTAAAGTTCATAAGGTGATCAAATTATTAGAAAAATTTAAGTGTATGCATATATTTAAGGGAATGGTGATTACGTGAAAAAAGCCACTGTTGAAGAACTTTTAGCTAAAGCATATAAACCATCTAAACTTGCTCCTGCTTATCATAAGTTTTACGGAGGAAAGGTTCAGGTGATGGCTAAATGTATTATTAGGGATCTATCAGATTTTGATATTTGGTATACGCCAGGTGTAGCTGAGCCATGTAGGATCATAAATAAAGATGAGGAAGCATCTTTTGAATATACAAGCAGGTGGAATTACGTGGCTGTTGTTAGTGATGGAAGTAGAGTTCTTGGGCTTGGAAATATAGGTGGAATGGCTGGATTACCGGTTATGGAAGGAAAGGCATTACTATTCAAGTATTTAGGTGGAGTTGATGCATTTCCATTATGTCTTAGTACCCAGAACCCTGATGATATTATTACAGCTTGTAAATGGATTGAGCCAACATTTGGAGGAATAAACCTTGAAGATATAGAGAAACCTAAATGCTTCTATGTTCTTGAAAAAGCAAGAGAAAATTTAGAAATTCCTGTATGGCATGATGATCAACAAGGAACTGCAACAGTAGTTCTTGCAGGTGTTTTAAATGCACTTAAACTTGTAGGTAAGAAAATCGATGAAGTAAGTATAGCAATGATTGGAGCTGGTGCTGCAAACATTAAATGTGCTGATGTACTTGAGTTGGCAGGGGCAAAGCCAGGAAATATTATCATGGTTGATAGTAAAGGAACTCTAGGTCCTTGGAGAGAAGATATAATTAAGAAAGAGAATGATCCCTGGAAATGGAAATGGGCTCAGAAAAGCAATGCTGAAAAAAGAGAAGGAGGAATGCCGGAAGCTATGAAAGGGGCTGATGTTGTAATAGCTATGTCACGCCCAGGTCCAGGTGTTATAAAGAAGGAATGGTTTACATTGATGAATACTAATGCTATAGCTTTTCTCTGCGCGAACCCTATTCCTGAAGCATGGCCTTGGGAGGCGAAGGAAGCAGGGGTGAAAATTGTTGGAACTGGTAGAAGCGACTTTCCAAATCAAATAAACAATTCTCTAGGATTTCCAGCAATATTTAGAGGAGTACTTGATGTAAGAGCTAAAACAGTAACAGATGAAATGTGCGTTGCTGCAGCAGTAGAACTTGCAAGATTTGCTGAAGAAAGAGGGATAAATGAAGACAATATAGTACCAAAAATGACTGAATGGGAAGTATATCCGAGAGTGGCTGTTGCATGTGCCTTAAAATCAATCGAGCAGGGAGTAGCTAGGATAAAACCAAGCAAACAAGAACTTTGGGAAAGAGCAGTTAAAATAATTAGAGAAGCAAGAGAATCTGTAGAAGCACTAATAAGAGCCGGAATCATTAAACAGCCACCACCAGAAGAAGAAATACTTAAAACCACATAATAATTCATTTTTTACTACTAATTCTAGCTTAATCTTAATAGGTTTTCCTAATTTATCCTAACTCTGTAAGTTCTAGATGTAAAGTAATAGATTGAGTTAGCAAGGTATTTGTGCTTATGGAATAAAACGAGGAAGAATATAGTTAAACTATAAATGACTATTAACTAGTACCTTAGATAAAAGATACTTTACAATGTATTAGTATGTGGTATGGGAATACAAAAGTTTTAAATTAAAGTTCAGTTAGTAATTAGTGAATATAAACATGCTCATAGGCATTGTTGGTAAGCCAAATGCTGGTAAAAGTACTTTTTTTGCAGCCGCAACACTTGCGCCTGCAAAGATAGCTCCTTATCCCTTTACTACAATAAAGCCTAATAGAGGAGTTGCATATATTAGAATTAAATGCGTATGTAAGGAATTTGGCGTAGTTGATAATCCTAGAAACTCTAAGTGTATAAACGGAGTAAGATATGTTCCGATCGAGCTACTTGATGTTGCAGGACTTGTTCCAGGAGCATGGCAAGGTAGAGGATTAGGAAATAAATTCCTTGATGATTTAAGGCAAGCTGATGCCTTAATACATGTTGTTGATGTTTCTGGAAGTACAGATTTTGAAGGAAAAATTGTAGAACCAGGAAGCCACGATCCTCTCGAAGATGTTAAATTTCTTGAAAATGAAATAGACATGTGGTTTAGCCAGATACTAAAAAGAGATTGGGATAAAATTGTTAGGGTAGTTGATGTAGGGAAAAGCGGAGACATAATTGATATATTAACTCAAAGGCTTAGTGGGCTATCTATAGAAAGAAAACATATAGTAGCAGCTATGAGAACTCTTGAATTAAATAGTAAACCATCTTCATGGAATGAAGATGATATTCTTAAATTTGCATCAACACTAAGGAAAATTTCGAAACCAATCATAATAGTAGCTAACAAAATGGATTTGCCTAAAGCTGAAGATAATTATAATCGCTTAATCGAAGAATTTAAAAACTATATTATTGTACCTTGTTTTTCTGAGGGGGAATTAGCATTAAAAAGAGCCGCTGAGAAAGAGTTAGTAAGATACTTACCCGGAGAGCCTAAATTTGAAATAGTTAATGATAAGCTATTAACTGAAAAACAGAAATCTGCATTAAAGTTTATTCAAGAATATCTTAATAAGTGGGGTTCAACAGGAATTCAAGAGGCATTAAATAGGACTGTATTTAATGCCCTAAAGGCAATATCTGTATTTCCAGTTGAGGATCCTAATAGACTTACAGACCACTCTGGTAGGGTGCTGCCTGATGTTTTTTTAGTTCATGAAAGTACAACTACAAGAGAATTTGCATATAAGATTCATAGTGAATTAGGAGATACATTCATACATGCTATAGATGTACGGACAAAGCAAAAACTAGGAGAAAACCATATACTAAAGGATAGAGATGTGGTAAAAATCGTTGCTGCAAAAGGAATTAAATCATAATTTAAGCTCAACTTTCGATAGCTGTGTCAATACATGATTTCTTATCTCTCTTGCTGTTGGAAGCTTCCTAACAAGTTCACCATTTAATATGAAAGGTTTAAGTAATGGTTCCATTTTGTTTTTACAAATAGGACATTTATTAACTTCCTTACCAAAGGGATTTATTACATCATGAAAACAGCTTAGACATCTATAAACTTGCTTTCTTCCAGGCATTTTACCCCTCTTTGCTATAGGCTTACCATTCACTTCAACTATATCAAATGCTAAATCTATAGATTTAGGAAATGATATAGCTGTACCTACACCAAAAATATCCACAATATCAGAAAGTTCCGATATTACATATTCATCAACACCACTACTAACGACTATTTTAACATGCTCATATCCATGAAGGTTAAGGGTCCATCTGATTTCTTCAACAATTTTCCTAATATCTCCCTTTCTTGATTTGGGTGTATCTATTCTAACCCCGTAAAGTTTCATTCCAAGTGTTTGGGCTGCTTTTAATGCTTCTATTCTTTCATCAAACCAAGTGTCACAAAGCATAATTCTAGGAATATCAGCAGGCATAATTTCATCAAAAGCTTTCCATGCATTAACTTGATCGCCGAAAATTATTATTAATTCATGAGGCATTGTACCGACGGGTTTTTCACCTATTAGTTTTGCACCGAGCACGCCAGAAACATAATCACATCCTCCTATGTATGCTGCTCTATCAACCATTGGAGCTATTGCTGGATGTACAGCTCTAATACCAAAATGAACGATGATTTTATCTCCTGCCGCTTTCTTACATCTAGCTGCTGCTGTAGCTATACTTGAATAATGTCTAAGAATGCCATCAATAGCCGGTTCATAAACTCCTAAAGCTTCATATGGCCCTTCAATACTAAGTACTGGTTCATAGATTCTAAATATTGTTCCCTCATCCATTGCGTATACATTTACATTTTCTTTACCAATAAATAGATGAAGTACTTCTTCTAATCCTGCTAAAACAGCCCAATTATAGTTTGAGGGAAAAGAGTAAGCATGAACATCCATGACAACTCTAGTATTAAGCAATCCTTTCTTGAGAAGGATTTCTACTGCACGTGAGTAATATATATCAGTAACGCTACCATTAATTATCTCATCGGGTAATGCTATGTAAAACTTACGATCTATATTCATAACCATCGGCTAAATTAGGTAGGTTAATATATTTAAATTTGTCGATAAAAGTAGGGGATATGATAATTTAGTTTATCTTCTATGTGGTTGTAGTGTAGTATGAATAGTTTTATGATTAGGTTTATTCAATTGCTTTCTTATCATCTAGGATTTAGTTTATTTGGTTGACGTTGTTATTAATAATGTTTAGTTGTTACTGGATGGTGTCTTATTCTACTATACTTCTCTTACTGAAAGTTTTAACTATGATGGTTTAAGTTCTTCAGTAAGTTTAGAAAGCCATATGTACTACCAATGAAGAATACTAATCCCATCACAATATTTTTAAACCACATCGAGAATCATCGGATATCATGATATTTCTGTAGGATAGCTTTCAGCTATTACCTCACTCCCATCAATATCTAGTATAAATCCAACAATTCCCATCATTAGTCTTAACTTTAACCTCATCTATAGCTCTTATAAATCTGATAATTTATACCTACCCCAAAAGCTTACTCACTCTTACAACAACATCCTATAAACCTAAATAATACTTTAGAAACCCATTAAACTAACATCTACATGAATACTATACCAGATTAACATCTAATAGAAGTTATTATATCTATTTGCTTAAAATGGTAAGTATAATTACTCTGACTATCACTACAACTCAAGCATCTAAGTGGAACTTAATATGATGTAGGTAATTCTATATCTCTAAATGGGTTTAGATTAGGCCTCAGTTACCCAAGGATTCTTCATTTTTCCGTAGGTAGGCATGACTTTCTTCATTGGCAAACTATATTACTAGATTAAGCTCTAAAATTTAACTACTATATTATGCAACTTTGTGAACTTAAGCACGTCTACTATTTCTATACTGTATTCATTATTTAAGTTGGAATGGACTGCTAATCGTAGAAACTTAAACACTTCTGGCTGCCAATTGGTTTCCGCGAATTAAACCATTAATTGTAATGTTTGCACCTAAGCTTGTAAGGCATCGTTTTTATGAATAAGAGTAAAAGAATTACTCTTTATAGCAAGCTAAAGTTTACAAGGCAGTTTTATGTATGAGTAACTTTGTAAAATTACATGGATGATTTTATTTACATGTAGTATAGCTTAATTTTACAAAGTATTCTGCTTTATGGAAAGATTTATAAAAGAGAAGCTATAGAAATTTTAAGAATTAAAACAAGGGTTTTAGATTATGTTTAGCCCTAGCACTATGGGATATGATCGAGCAATAACTGTGTTTTCACCTGATGGTAGATTATTTCAAGTTGAATATGCACTTGAGGCTGTTAGGAAAGGATGGACAACTATAGGTATTCTTTGTCCTGATGGAGTTATATTAGCTGTTGAAAAAAGAAGACCATCACAATTAATAACACCAACTTCAATGGAGAAAATACATAAAATAGATGAACATATAGGTGTCGCATTTGCTGGATTGGCTTTTGATGCTAGAGTGCTTATTGATCAAGCTAGAATATATGCTCAAAGCTATCGTTTAACATATGGCGAATCTATAGATGTTGAGCTTCTAACTAAATGGGTATGTGATATTAAACAAGCATATACACAACATGCTGGAGTAAGGCCATTTGGAGTATCATTTATAATTGGTGGTGTTGACTCAACTGGACCTAGACTCTTTGGAACAGAGCCTGGAGGAGCTTATGTAGATAGTTATGCGTATGCTATTGGTATTGGTGGGCAGGTTGCAACGGATTATCTTGATAAGCATTATAGACATGATTTAAGCCTTGATGATGCGCTTATACTTGCTGTTCAAACGCTAAATAAAGCAATTGAAGGAGGAGTGGAGTCTGAAAGAATTGAAATGGCTGTAATTAAGACATCAACTAAGAAATTCGAAAAATTATCGCATGATGTTGTTAAAAAATATATTGAAGAGGTTAAGAAGGAAAAGTAGAGCTGAATTAAACCATGAAGGATAAGTATGTAATAGCAAGATATGATTCTCAAGGAGAACATTTTGAGCTTATTGTAGATCCGAATAAAGCATTCGATTACAAAATGGGTAAAAGAATAAATTTATCAGAAATTCTTATTTCTGATGAAATATATAAAGACGCTAAAAAAGGACTTAAAGCTTCTGAAGAATCATTAATAAAAGTTTTTAAAACATTAGATGTAAGTAAAATAGCATCTACAATATTGTTAAAGGGGCAGGTTCCATTAACAGCTGAACAGAGACAAAAACTTATAGATGTTAAAAGAAAACAGATAATAGCTTTCATATCTAAAAACTGTATAGATCCACGCACAAATTTACCACATCCACCGACAAGAATTGAACTAGCAATTAATGAAACACATATCTCAATAGATCCATTTAGAGATGTTGAAGAACAAGCAATAGAAGTCATAAAGGCCTTAAGAGCAGTTCTACCGCTTAAGGTAGCACAAGTAATAGCTAAGGTTAAAATACCTCAAAAATATGCTTCTAAAGCACAACCAATAATCTCAAAACTTGGTGAATTGAAAAAATCTAACTGGCTAGATGATGGAGGGTGGCAAGGTGAAGTTGAAATACCTGCAGGAATGCAGATTGAATTTATTGAAAAAGTAAACTCTCTAACTCATGGTGAAGCTGAAATTCAAATAATCAGAGGATAAATGTCAATATGCCTATTTACTTTAATTCAAGACAGATCGTTATACCTGGAGACTTGCTTGCAGAAAATGGTTATCAAGCAGGACTAAACACATATAAAATTGAAAATAGAATATATGCATATACAGTTGGTTTACTCGAAATCAAAGGAAATAGAATTGACATTATACCAATTCATGGATGTTATGTACCTAAAGCTGGAGATATGGTTATTGGTAAAATAATTGATTATGGCTCTAATATGTGGGCTGTAGATATAAACTCACCATATTTAGGTGTTTTAACAATATCAGAAGCCCTATCAAAACCTATAAATCCTTTTAAAAATAATCTTCTTAAATACCTAAATATTGGAGACTTCATTAAAGCTAAAGTAATAGCCTTTGATAAAACAAGGGATGCTGCTTTAACGATCAAAGAGCAGGGATTAGGAAAAATTAATAAAGGATTTATTTTAACGATAGAACCAACAAAAATTCCACGAGTAATTGGTAAAAAGGGATCTATGCTTACGGTTCTAAAAAGCAAATTAAATGGACATATTGAAGTTGGAAAAAATGGTAGAATATGGATTGTTCCTAAACGTCAGGAAGATAGTTTCTTATATATAAAGATCCTTAAGAAAATTGAAGAGGAAGCTCACATTTCAGGATTAACAGATCGAATAACTAAATACATAGCTGAAACGTTAAGAAGTACATATATCTAACCTAGTAAAATTCATTATTAAGTAATCACAACATACCTATCGACTTTTTCCATCTTCAAAAACCAAGTCAATCAATGTTTGTCAAATTGTACATATTCATCATATTATATTGTAGAATTGTATAAACTTAACTGATAGAAGTAGTTTTTAATTTTGATAAATGCTATATACTTTCTTTCTACAACCTTTTATATAGCGCTTAATGTTACATGTTATAACTTACCATGAAGCATAGTTTCCATACATAATTCAACAACTCTATAAAAATCTAAATTTAAGATATTATATTCATGGAATTGCTAATTACTAAAATAGAATAGATCTAATTATATATTACTCTACTAAAACTCATAACATGAATAAACATGTTAACAGAAACTCATAGATCAAGTATGGAAACACTATAGTTCTTTACAAACTCACCATTTTCAATTATTATATTACTTTAAAATACAATTCTCAGTCTTGATTAAATCAATAACTTATAATTTAGTATTTTGTTTACATTGAAGCTTATTGTGAAACTATTTATTCTTTACGTCTTCTGGTAGTATGGTTGTTGCTAATTTATTAGAGATATGTATTCATTGGCATTTAGGCTGTAGGTTTGAATGTTAGGTTGAGTGCTAAAAGGATTGTTAAGATTATTAGGATATTCGATTTTCCAATGGTGCTTGCTATATTAAGTATGGTAAGATTTATGAGAAACTTTATGGGCAAGGTTACCATAAGCTTATAAATGCTGGCTAATAATCTTACAAGTTTTGGAGATGAAGTAAAGAGTGGATACTAATGGACTGCTAGACTTGACATCACATCACTATAATGTTTCAAGTTATTTGCCAAATTGCAGTCTTAATTTCGATGTGCTTTACCAATTACAATTTACTAAATTTTATTCGAATACTATAGCGTAATTGTTAGAGTATGTTAAACTAAGATTGTAAATCAGCAAATTCGCAAAATACATAGCTCCTATAATAGGAATACTTATAAATCACCTCAACTATCACATGGTATGTTTAGAGAAAATAATAAGAGTGTAGAGAAGATTCCTCTTCTAATAAATGAGGAAGGCATAAGGCTTGATGGACGTAGAGCTGAAGAACTCAGACCAATTAAAATTGAAATAGGAGTACTTGGAAATGCTGATGGATCGGCATTTATTCAACATGGAGAGAATAAAATATTAGCTGCAGTATATGGTCCAAGAGAAACGTATCAAAAACATGTTTTATCACCTGAAAAAGCAATATTAAGATGTAGATATCATATGGCTCCATTTTCAGTTCCAGAAAGAAAATCGCCGGCACCAGGTAGAAGGGAAATTGAGCTTTCAAAAGTTATTAGGGAAGCACTTGAGCCTGCAATATTTCTTGAGAATTATCCTAGAACGGTTATAGATGTATTCATAGAGGTACTTGAGGCACAGGGAAGTACAAGATGTGCTGGTATAAATGCTGCTTCATTAGCTCTTGCAGATGCAGGTATACCGATTAGGGATCTTGTTACTGCATGTTCCGTAGGTAAAGTTAATGGAAAAATAGTTCTTGATTTAACTGATTTAGAAGACCAATATGGAGAAGCTGATATGCCGGTAGCTATGCTTGTAAAATGGAATGAAATTACATTATTGCAAATGGATGGAGAATTTACACTTGATGAGTTTAAAAAGGCTTTAAGTCTTGCTACCAAAGGCTGTGAAAAGATATATGAACTACAGAGAGAAGCATTAAGAAGTAAGTATTCGTCACAATCCAATATGGGGCAATAACTATGAACAGTACAGTTTCAAATCTTGAAAGAGCGCACATTATTGAACTTATAAAAAATGGTAAGAGAATTGATAATAGAGGTTTTGAACAATACAGGAATATTTCCATTAAAACTAATATTATAACGAAAGCTAATGGATCAGCTCAAGTAAAACTTGGAGAAACATACGTTATAGCTGGTGTAAAAGCTGAAGTAGGAACTCCATTTCCAGATGAGCCTAATAAGGGTGCATTCACAATTAATGCTGAGTTCCTACCATTAGCTTCACCAGTATTTGAGCCTGGACCCCCTGATGAGAACTCAATAGAACTTGCAAGAGTTGTAGATCGTGGTATTAGAGAATCAAAAACAATACCTACTGAAGAACTGTGCATAATACCTGGAAGAAAAGTTTGGTTATTGTGGATTGATCTTTACATACTTAACCATGATGGAAATCTAATAGATGCATCTGCAATAGCAGCGTTGTCCGCTCTTGCAACAGCAAAGATACCCTGTATTGATGTAAGTGGAGATCAAATTAAAATATTGGATGAAAAAAGAAATCTAAATATAAAATCTTTTCCAGTAACCATGACATTTTCAAAAATCGACGAGCAAATAATTCTCGATCCATGCTTAGCTGAAGAAGAGGTACAAAGCTGTAGATTAACTGTTACTATAACAGAGAATGGAAATATCTGTTCTTTACAGAAAGGCTTAAATGGATGCTTTAAACCTGCTGAGGTACTTAAAATAGTTGAGATCTCCTATAAAGAGGCTCCTGCAATCAGAGAAATAATAAAAAGCATGGTGAAATAGCAATGGTTATAGATGTAAAAAGTTTTGGTCCGAGATATGGAGCTGGTGTACGAAAAAAATACAAGAAAATAATTGATAAAATGAAGGAACCAGCTCGTTGTCCATATTGTGACAAAGTAGTAATATTGAGAAGAATTAGTGTAGGTATATGGCAATGTAAGAAATGTAATACGATATTTACTGGTGGAGCTTACACTCCAAGAACAACTTTGGGTAAAACCTTTATGCATGGAGAAAGGTAAAGTATAACTAAATTAAATTTGACATTTTAAATTCATGACTAAATAGTTAAATAATGAATAGAATATTAATAACTACTTCACATAAACCTTCAAAAAGAGTTAGAAGCTTTATAAACGATTTAAGACTAGTTATTCCAAATTCTGTTAGAATTAATAGAGGGAAAATGGGATTACGTAACGTCATGATAACTGCATTAAAAAATCAATGTGATAGAATAGTTATTGTAAATAGATGGAAAGGTAATCCTGGAAAAATTTGTTTTTATAAACTATCCTCTAAAAATACCTATATTCAAGTAGACCCAGTAGTATACATATCTAGTGTAAAACTTATTAGGGAAATTAAAGATAGGGTATATTTCAGACCTAAGGAAATCATTATGGATGTAGATAGCAATAATAAAACTTTGATTGATTTTGGAAATATGCTGTCTAATGCCCTAAACATTAAAAAACAGAATCAAACAAATCTTTACGTTAGAATTAAGATAAAGGAATCACAGAATTTTTTTTGTACAATTCTATTTGTAAAAGACAATACAGATATGCTATGTGGTCCTATTATTAATGTGAGACATATATGTCGACTAAAGAATTAAGAAAGATAACTGTAGAAATACCTTTTAAAAATGAAGATACTGCTTTAATTATTTATAAATCCATATTACCGGAAATTACAAATAAAAAATCAAGAAGAAATCAAGTTAAAGCAAAAATCAAGAATAACAAGATTATTTTAGCATTTTATTCAAGAAAGACAACTATGATTAGAGCATTATGGAACTCATATATTAGATGGATATTATCAATAGTTAAGGTCTTAGAAGTACTTAGTCAATAATTTATTTAAGACATTAGTATTTTGAAGGTTTACTTCGCTATTTATGGAGCTTTACAGATTAATATTTCTCATTACTCTTTAATAGGATTTTGTTTAATTAATGTTATTTACTTTACGCTAAGATTTCTCGTATTTTATATAAAATTGAACTTAGAATTTCAGAATTAAGTTGTAAGCAATTTATGGATTTGATGAGGCTTGTCAGCTTTGTAAACTTTATATGTGGAGGTATATGTGGTTGAGGCTTGAGTTTACGAGACGACAAAGTAACATAAGAAAGTATTTAAGTATCCCAAACTAAGAGTTTAAGGTGTTATTAATGTTAAATGAAGCTTTAAAGTTAATTAAGTTAGCATATGAAGACGGTAGAACTTTTCTTCTTGAACATGAAGCGAAATCTCTATGTATGCTATATAACATCCCAACAACTTTATTTAAGGTTGCACAGGATGTGGATGAAGCTTTACAAGCAGCTCGAGAGATAGGATATCCTGTTGTTATTAAAATTATTTCAAGAGATATCATACATAAGTCTGATGTTGGTGGAGTTATTGTTAACATTAGAAGTGATGAAGAAGCTATTAATGCATGTAAAATAATCGAGAATAATGTATTAAGACATAATCCAAATGCGAAAATTGATGGCTTTCTAGTAGAGAAGATGGCTCAGCCTACGACCGAAGTTATAGTTGGTATGATTAAGGACCCTCAATTTGGACCAGCTATAATGTTTGGGCTTGGAGGTATATTTGTTGAAGTTCTTAAAGATGTATCGTTTAGAGTAGTTCCATTAACAAGATATGATGCTGAGGAAATGATTAAAGAAATTAAGGCCTATCCCATTTTAAAAGGTATTCGTGGAAGACCACCGGCAGATATTGAAGCTCTAATCAATATAATACTAAACGTATCAAAAATGTCCTCTGAAATAAGTGAAATAAATCAAATAGATCTTAATCCAATATTTACTTATCCTAAAGGAGCCATAACTGTTGATGCAAGGATAATACTTGAAAAAAGACAACTATAATCCAATGTTTAGCTCGAATTTCCATGATTTTAGTACTTACTTAAGATCAGAAAACTACAATCTGTTAAATAGTTAAAAACTATCAGTATGATACTGTTACTTTTAGGTTTATGTTATTGCTGGTGGTTTTCCTATGGTTTGATGAGGTCTTATCCAGTTATACCAGAGGATGAAGAAGTTTAGGAATAGGTTGATCTTTATGAGTTTCTTGTCTGGAAGTTGTTGTAGAATCTTCTGTTCGATCCTTAATTGTTCGAAACCATCTCTCTATCGTATTCCTTAGCGAAGGTTTGATGCCTCCATCTTAAACCATGGTTATACAATGCCTGGGGATACCATGACCCCTACTAGGATTAGAGGCTTATTAATGCCTTAAGGACTTGCTTCAGGAAGAGATCTGCATCCAGTATGCTTCTCCGCCATGAAGCCCTTATTGCTAGGAGCTTTTGGTCTTAACTCTATTGCAGCCCATACATAAATGATGCCCAGCCTCCTCAGCTTCGTCTCATCAATATCTACCATCCCTCTATTGGATTCACATCAATTCTTACGCTTTCAATCTTTTGAACCCAACGCCATATTGATACATGGCCCACATCAACA
>Ga0209394_1001381_pt1 | contig 14353 bp, 15 predicted proteins | sample JNZ201metaG_FD_184122 | JGI IMG/M metagenome (GOLD analysis project Ga0209394, IMG submission 184122) | Hot spring microbial communities from Jinze hot spring, China to study Microbial Dark Matter (Phase II) - JNZ 20120812A (SPAdes) (version 3) ... | reverse complement strand
CGAGGCCGAGAATCTTGCCGCGCTCAAGCTCGAAAGAAACATCCCTCAAAGCCTCAATCCTACCAAAATACTTCGAAACATTCTCAACACGCAGAGCGACATCTGGCTTAACCATCTATCATCTAAATCATTTTTTTGGCATGCTATATTTATAGTTTGATTTTATAGCTGACGATATTTATCCCTTCTCGAGAAAAAGGTATTGCATCTTAAAAAAGTTTAAATTCAGATCTAATAATGAAAAAACCGATATTCATGAGCGATGCTAAAGGGCTTAAAAGCAACAAAAGAAGCTCGGCTACAATAAGTAACACAAGTAGCGTCATGGCATCGGAGAAAGTGCCTGTCATGTCAACTTTAAAAAGCTTTGTGACGCACTATTCAACATGGTTTCTGCTGGCGGGATGCTATTTAGCGTTTGGCGCCGCATTCCCAATACTATTGACCGTTGAATCGTTCTGGAATATGCTTGTCCAGGGAACGACCGTAGTATTGCTGTCGATTGGAATGACGTTCGTTATGTTGACAGGCGAGATAGATCTATCTGTGGCATCAGTTGCGGCTCTCTCGGCTCTCTTCGGTCTATATTGTATCACCGAGCTAAAGCTTCCAGGATATATAGCTTTACTATCAATAATACTGCTTGGCGCGATAGTTGGAGTGATCAACGGATTACTTGTTACGAGAATTAGAATACCATCGCTCGTGGCGACTGTTACCACCTGGTGGATGATCGCAGGAATAGTCCTTCTTTGGACGCAGGGTAGATCGCTAACTGGTTATGATGATTATTGGACTTATATAGGGATGGGAACTATAGGTCCCATGAGGGTTGTGCTGTTATTCCTCATAGTGCTGATTATAATCGCGGTGATCATTGCGAGGCGGACGGTCACGGGCCTGAGAATTTACATAGTTGGCGGCAATCCCGAGGCGGCCAAAAATATGGGAATTTCTGTCGAAAAAATTAAGACTATTGCATTTGTTCTATCCGGAATTTTCGCTGCTCTAGCCGGCTACACGCTTTCCTCAAGACTGGGGTTCGTATCTCCCGTTTTTGCAACGGAATGGCTCATGCCGGCCATAGCTGCACCTGTGATCTCGGGAGTGAGCTTAAGAGGAGGACGCGGCAACCTCATAAACGTTGTTGCTGGTGCATACTTGGTACAGCTAATAGTGTTGATAGTAAGAATTGGCGGCCTTGGAGGATACTTCTATCAGCTCGCACAAGGATTACTGATATTCATCGCCGTTATCGTTGACACAATCAGGAGAAGAATTATGGGAGTGTAATCCGCGCGACCGAGATTATTCCCAGAAAAGTGACTTTTTATGTAATCGCAAATCTTTTATACAACTCGCGGGGAAGGATATAGTAAGGGCTTGAGATCATGTCGGGAGAAAAAACTTCAAGGAGGACTGCGCTTAAAGTTGCTGCGGGCGTCATCGGTGGACTTGTTGTGGGTGGCGTAATAGGGTGGTTAAGCAAGCCTGTTGCTGAGGCCGTTAGAACAGTGACCTCGACGGTCACCACTACTGTAGCAGCCCCTGGCGCCGCAACCGTAACAGTTACTCAGCCCGCTACAACCATCAGGGAAACAGTCACGGTAACAGGCACTGCTATTCCACCAACGGAGTTTAAGAATGGAGGCACAGTAACGCTAATAATGGGCTACCTTGGAGAATACTGGTGGTACACGTGCGCAAAGTACTTTGAGCTTGCAGTGAGCAAAATACCTGACCTACACGGAAGGCGTTGGAAGTTCGTTCTCGATACCGCTGAGGGATCAGATACGAGGCAATCAGAGATGATCGAGACATACGCGCAGAAAAGCGACTTATTGGTGGTTAACGCAGTTAGCATCGATGGAGTAAATACGGCTGTGAAAAAAGCAGAGGAGACGTATCACTGCCCGGTAATACCGGTAAAGGATATAATTTCCGGCAGGGGAAGATTCCAGATAGAGTTCTCTGACTTCTGGGCTTCTTCCTCGATGGTTGATGACGCCGTTGACTGGATGCGCAAGAAATACGGCACCGCTGAAGGAAAAATATTGCTCGCCCAAAACGGTGATTTATCATTTAGAGGATGGCTCTATAGATATATAGGATTTAGGACATGTCCGGAAAAGTATCCAGAAGTTGATTTCAAGGAATTCATTGGAGGAGTATCTCCAGAGGGCTGGGCTGATGCAGCTGACGCATTCATCTCCACCACAACACCAGATGCAATAGTCTCGGCTAGCGATGGCCCCTACCTAGTGGGAACACTTGAGGCTCTTGCAAGATATGGCAAGCTATACTATGTAGGCAATCCTGAACATATATTCGTTACGAGCATTGATGGAAAGCCGTCAGCTTCGATGTGGGTGAGGAAAGGCTATACGGACTCCGTTTACCCGCAGTGCCCGGACGCAATCTACTTCTCCACATGGGAAATAGCACGGCAATATATAATTAAGGATGCATCCTATCAGCAAGCACCGTATTCAATGCCGGAGATACCAACACCATTGGCGTGGAGGCAGCCTAAAGGGACGTGGTGGGGTGGCGAAGACAAATACTTGGTAATTGATAAGGTGGATTGGTCCGAAACACCCTCTGGCCAAGCTCCAGGTTATAGAGTAACGCCGGATAATGTTAACACGTGGGAGATGTGGGGTAATCTGGTTACAGTTCTCCTAGGTAAAGAGGCTTTGCAGGATAAGGAGTTCCCAGCAAAAGGTACACCACCTCCATGGAGTGCGCGGCTTGTTGAGGAGTACATTAGATGGTGGGAGAGCGTAACCGGCAAAGACTACAGGACCGCTGAGATCGAGAAGCCGCCTATACCGCTTGAGCAGCTAGAATGGCCTCCTAGGTGGAAGTAGGAAAAACTTTTCACATCCTTATTTTTATGAAACTAAGTCTGCTTATTTGGTTTGATAACCTCAATTACTTGACTCCTTGGATTAAAAAGGCCAAGGATATTGGTTACGATGCTGTTGAGCTATTTCCTCAATACCTCTCTCTACGAGAAGTGAGCATAGTCAAGAAGTTGTTAGATGAGCATAAACTTGAACACATAAGCTGCGTAATCCTTCCCGAGGAGGTTGATGTCGCGAGCTCCAACGATAGGACCCGGAGAAATGGAGTGATTTTCTTAGAACATTGCATTGATATTACGGTTAAATTGGGCGGAGAACTGGTAACGGGTGTAATATATGCTCCATGGGGTAAAGTGGAGAGCAAATCTCCGAAAGAAGATTGGTATCGAAGCACCGCCTCTCTAAAACAGGTCTGTAAATATGCTTCCCAATTCGGCGTTAAGTTGGCTATAGAGCCTATAAATCATTACCGGACATACCTGGTCAACACCTGCGAGGATGCTGTTAAGTTCTTGGAGGATGTGGGAGAAAGCAACTTGGGAGTTCATTTGGATACATATCATATGAATATTGAGGAAAATAATTTTTATGAACCAGTCATAGCTGCTGGGAAGAGACTTTACCATGTTCACTGCTCTGAAAGTAACAGAGGAATGCTGGGAACAGGACATGTAAATTGGAGCGAATTCTTTCAAGCGTTAAATGAAGTGGATTATCAAGGTTATCTTGGATTTGAATACCATACCCCAAGTATCATGAGAGTTAGCTGGAAAAGAGTTGCCCCATGCATGGAAGAAGTCGCTGTAAGAAGTTTACATTTCATGAAAGAAATGTGTAGTAGGTATATGAGGAAATGAAGTATGATTTATTGATACTTCCTAGCATTTGCCTAGAAGCCTTTTCACGGCAGCAATTATTTTCTTATAATCAACCATGTATTGCCTCTCGAGTGATGGTGAAAATGGAACTGGAAGCGGAGGAGAGTTAATTCTGATTATCGGAGCCTTGAGCAGTCCAAATGCATACTCAGAAATATATGCTGCAATTTCTGCTGAGATGCCTCCGGTTTTTACGCTATCATCAGCTATTACCAGCCTACCCGTCTTTTCCAAGGATCTTACAATAGTGTCGTAATCCATCGGTTGTATTGTCATAGGATCAATCACCTCCACGCTAATACCCTCTTTTGAAAGTTCCTCCGCCGCTTTTAGCGCCTCTGGAACAGTTCTGGAGATCGCGACTAATGTTACATCTTCGCCTTCACGCTTAATATCGCATTTTCCTATGGGTATAAGATATTCACGCTCGGGCACAGGTCCTCGTGTTCTGTAAAGCATCGCCGCTTCCACGAATAATACTGGGTCATCGTCTCTTATGGCTGACTTTAAAAGTCCTTTAGCATCATATGGAGTTGAGGGGGCAACTATTTTAATTCCAGGAGATTGTAGAAAGCATGAAATGAGTACTTGACTGTGTTGTGCTGCTGACACTCTTCCAAGAGCGTACTCGGTTCGAATTACGAGCGGTAATCTTGTTTGCCCACCGCTATAAAACCTCATTTTAGCGGCATGAGTCATTATCATATCCATTGCCAGAGTTATGAAGTCCATGTACATGATCTCGGCCACGGGACGCAACCCCATCAAAGCTGCTCCAATTGCTGTTCCAACTATTGCTGCCTCTGAAATCGGCGTGTCTCTTATGCGCTCCGGACCGAACTCGTCAATGAGGTCCTTCGTAACCTTATACACACTATAGACCGCAACGTCCTCGCCGAAGACTATAACTCTATCATCTCTTCTCATTTCTTCGATTAGTGCCTCTCTCAATGCTTCAGCGTAAGACATCTCTCTAACGCCACTCTCCATACCTAGCTTCACCCTCCACATAAAGCAGATCCCACAGCTCATTAAAGTCTAGCACCGGTGCTTTCTCAGCCTCTTCGATCGCCTGCTCAAGTTCTTTTTCAATGCTTTCCTCCATACGTCTAATAGTCTCATCATCTAAGATCCCTCGAATCTTCAACTTATTCATGAATCTCTCAATAGGATCTTTCCTCCTCCATTCCTCAACCTCTTCTTTTGGCCGGTACCAGCCGGTGTCGTATATCCCATGCCCTTTCATCCTATAAGTTCGGCATTCTATAAAAGCTGGGCCATTCCCGGATCTTATATGCTCAACCGCCTTTCTAGCGGCTGAATAGACCGATATCACGTCATTTGCGTCAGAAACTAGGAAAGACTTTATTCCATAAGCAGCGCCTCTTGAAGCTATACTCTCTCCAGCGCAGACTCTGTAAAATGGTGTTGAGAGTGCATAGTAATTATTTTCACATACAAACAATATGGGAAGCCTCCAAACTGCTGCGAGATTTAACCCCTCATTAAATGCTCCGGTATTCACAGCGCCATCTCCAAAGAAAACTACAGCAATTCTTTTTTCTTTTCTATATTGCAAAGCTAGCCCGATGCCGCATGCAATAGGTATACCGCTTCCAACAATTGCCGTTACAACAGGAATATTATGCATAATACTCAGGGCGGCGTGCATGGAGCCTCCAAGACCTTTACATGTTCCAGTAACCTTCCCGAATAGCTCAGCCATCAAATCCTTGAAAGGTACTCCCCTCACTATAGCATGCCCATGATTTCTATGAGTGGATATTATGGGGTCATCAGGTCGTAGTGCAGAAATTATGCCAACGGCGACAGCTTCCATTCCAAAATAAGGATGACATAAACCTATCAGCTTCCCCTCGACCAGAAAAAGTCTTTCAACTGCCTCCTCAAATTTTCTAATGCGTAACATTTTCTCAAACATTTGAAGCAACTGTTCACGCGTCAATCCGAGTTTATCATACTCTTCAGTGGATACTTCACCAACGACCTCTGGAGGTTTATATGGCACGCCATATGCCACGGGAACGCCACCCCCTCATTATTCAACTTTTAAACCTGTCTTTAAACTCCACCCTACTGACACTTATAGTAGTAGCATCACATAGTCTGAATGTGGCCCATACGAACCTCATCGGTATAATACCGGTGTTATAGGTTACATGGTAGCTCCCAGCCGGAATATATACAGCGTCGCCCTCTTTCACTGGAAATCTCTTATCATTTATTTGCATTTCGCCCCTACCCTGAATGTAGAAATAGACTTCTTCTAAGTCCGGATGAGCATGCCCAGTAGTCCTTCCCCAGGGATATACTATTGTGTGTCCAAAGCTTAATCTCCTAGATGGAGAGTTCTCTGGGATAATCAAGTAATAGGTCTCACGCAGTATCCTGATTTCCTCAAGCCCAAGGACTTTCCTAAAAGAATTTTCGCTCGAATCATGTTCCAATTCATGAATGTTTACGATGAAATTGTGCTGCATCTTTTTATAGCGTTGAGAAGATTTCATGCAGCATTTACTGCAAGTTAAGCCTAATAAGGTTATCGATTGATCACCGTAGGTTATCTTGCTCACCATTCATAACTAATATTTAATAATTAGTCCCGAGCACGGAGAAATATGCCCTATATAGCTCAAGAAGAGCGCAAGGAACTTGATCCATTTGTTGATAGGCTCATAGAAGTTCTGAAAAAATCCTCTCCCGATAGGCTTGATGCCAGGCTAAACTACGTGGTCTATAAGATGCTTGTAAGACTATACGGCGATAAATATTTTGATTATAACCGCGCGATGGGAGTATTGAATTGCATTGCTCATGAATTTTATAGAAGAAGAGTAGCCACCTATGAGGATCGAAAAATCCAAGAAACGGGAGATATAATCTAAGCTAATCGGAGGGATTATTCTGAAAGAAATTAAAATGCCAAGATTTGATCCATTAATGGAAGAAGGAAGAATAGTCCAGTGGATAAAGACTGAAGGAGAACAAATAGCGAAAGGTGAGAAGATCGCGATAATAGAGGGCGAAAAAACAACCTTTGAGCTTGAGGCGCCCTATGAAGGAAAGCTGGTAAAAATTCTCAAAAAAGCGGGAGATCTAGCGAAAGTTGGAGAGACAATTGCAATATTGGAAGAATAATTTTTCCCCTTTTCAACATATATTTTTGAGGAGAAGCGAAAAATGTTTTCTAGAAAAGTGCCGTTTGCGGGAGTGAGGAAAGCGATCACTCAGAGACTTAGCCCCGGCTTCCATCAAGCTCTACCTGTGGCATTGATGATGGAGTTTAAAGCGGATCCGCTTCTAGATCATAGAAAGCAGAGAGGCAGGCCATCAATCACCTCATATGCTGTTAAAGCAGCAGCATTAGCGCTTAAAAAGTACCCAGATATGAATGTCACGTTTGAAGAAGGGGAGCTCATTTACCATGATGAAGTTAACATCGCTGTTGGAGTACATACTCCTAGGGGCTTAAGAGCGCCCGTGATCAGAAATGTAGACAAGATAACTTTGAATGAGCTCACAAGAATCATTGACGAATTTGCGGAGAAAGGTGAGAGGGGAGAAATAACATTAGCTGATCAGGAAGGCCACAGCTTCACGGTGACAAATCTCGGCATGACCGGTGTAACTCACTTCACACCAATAATCAATCCACCAGACTGCTCGATACTTGGCTTGGGCGCGATAATCGCAAAGCCAATAGTAGTAGACAATAAATTAGAGTTAGGTAAAGTGGGCCACCTAACATTAGTTTTCGACCACAGAGTTATTGATGGAATGCCTGCCTCAATTTTTCTAGGCGAAATCAAGAGATTATTAGAGAATCCAGTCGAGCTGGAATGATATGAGATTAAGCAAGCTTTATTGGTCACCTAATTCCAACTTTTCTAGGTGATCTATTATTGGAGGAATGTGTTGTAGGCGTTGATATAGGGACCTCCGCCTGCAAGGTTTTAGCGATATCACGCGATCTAGAAATACTAAGCGAGAAATCCGGAAAATATCCAACATATGTGCCTAAGCCAGGCTGGACCGAGCAAAATCCTGAAGATTGGTGGGCTGTTGTTGGAAGTTTATTGGCTGACATTTCTAAAGAACTACGTGAAAAGGGCTATGAAATCGCAGGAATAGGGCTTACCGGCCAGATGCATGGCCTTGTTGTACTTGATGATAAAGGCAACGTCTTAAGACCATGCATCATGTGGAATGATCAAAGGAATTATAAGCAATGCCTCTATGCGATTGAGAAGCTCGGCGGACTTGAAAACGTCATAAAGCTGATAAATAATGGTATAATGCCGGGATTTACTATAGGGAAAATACTATGGGTTATGGAGAACGAGCAGGAGATTTTCGCCAAAGCGAGTAAGCTTCTCAATCCTAAGGATTACATAAGGTTCAAGCTAACAGGCAATTATATTACTGATGTAAGTGATGCGTCGGGAACTCATATGTTCGACGTCAAGAACCGCAGATGGTGCGACGAGATTCTAGAAACATTCAATATCCCCGAATACATGTTGCCAGACAAAGTAGTTGAGTCCAGCGAAATAACAGGTTACGTTAGCGATAATGTCTCAAAAGACATTGGTTTGATAGGTGAGGTGGCGGTAGTTGGCGGTGGTGGTGATGCAGTTGTACAACTTGCCGCGTCGGGATCAACTGATCCGACTAAGCTTTGTATCTTAATAGGCACCGCGGGGGTCGTCGGGTTAACCGTAGATAAATATTTTGAAAACAGCGGAGGGATATTGCAATTCTATTGCAACGTGATCCCGGGAAGATGGATAGTTTTTGGATGCACACTTGCAGCAGGGGGATCGCTGGAATGGTTTAGACAAGTGTTTGCCGATTCCGAAGAAGCCGTAGCAAAATGGTGTAATAAATCCGTCTTCGACATATTGTCCGAGGAAGCTGAAAAGGCTCCCATAGGCTCCGGAGGCGTATTCTTCCTACCATATCTAACAGGCGAGCGGGCGCCGCACACGGACCCGAACGCTCGAGGAGTTTTCATAGGCCTTAACCTGATGACGAGAAAGCCTGAGGTTATTAGAAGTGTCTTAGAGGGCGTGGCTTACAGCTTAAGAAGTGTCGGAGATATATTAAGAATGAAGTCGGGCAGCGATATAAGAGAGGTATATCTCTCTGGTGGTGGAGCTGCAAGTAATGTTTGGAGGCAAATATTTGCAGATGTCTTTGGAGTGAGAGTGAAAACATTAAAATACAGTGAAAAAGGCGGTTCATTGGGAGCAGCTATATTGGCTGGAGTTGGAATTAGATTCTGGAAGAAATTCGAAGATGCTGTAAGGCTCCTAGAAATAGTTTATGAAAACGAACATCATCACGAAAATCATGAAAAATATGAAAAACTTTTCAGAATATATGAGAAGCTTTATCCGATACTAAAACCTGCCTTTCGATTAATCTCGGAAGAAGGTCAGTAAATGAAATGACATATAGTGCCGAGTAAACCTTACTTTTTCCATTTCTGCATTATTCTTAACTAGAAGCTAGAAGTTAGAATAGAGATCCAGAAGGACCAAGCGAAATATTATATTAAGTTATCTGCTACGTAATTTTCTCATTCTCCCTACCTTTAAGAATATTAGGGCTTGCTCAGACTAATGCTGAATGCGCACTTGATTACTGTTTCGCGCATCCTACGCTTAATACCATCCATAGGAAGGCTCTCTGGATGGCCGAGGTCAATTTCAAGACCATCGTAACCAATCCTTTGAAGCTTATCGAAGATCAACAGATCTTTTCCACGAATTTTGTAATCCATAACCATGCCCGAACACCATGCATTATCGCGAAGATTATGAAGATCATCCAAAGATATATTTCTTTATCTTTATTTTCTGTCACCCAATCAACCACGCGCACTTATGACATAGAAATGTTAAAATTATGCTCGTTTAAAGGCATAACTGAAGTGAAATGGGTCGAGAGGCAAGAAAAGAATATAGCTTGGTGAACATTAATGAAGTTGAGCCAGATACTTGTGATCGATCCCTAAGATATCATACGAAGGATAGGAAGGGTCAGGTTCTTCGAGATACCTATAGGCTGATTGAGCCGGGAAAGACTCCGTCGCAAAGGCTTACTCTAGGATATACAATAGTGTATCCTGAAGGAAGGACTACAGGGCATTCGCATGAAGATATGGAGGAGGTATATTTCATAGTCCAAGGGCGTGGAATAATGGAGATAGATAATGAGCGCTTTCCGATAAAAGAGGGCGACGCATTCTACGTCCCACCAGGGAAATATCATGTAACCTACAATACGGGAATATTACCGCTAATAATCGTATGGGTTACTGGTAAAGTTGGCTAGTATTATTAGGGGGTTGATGAAGCATGGAGCGGTATTTGATGATAATTGATGGAGAGAAAGTAGAATCCTCCAGCAGAGAGTACTTAGATGTCATAAACCCCGCTACCGAGGAAGCTTTTGCCCAGATTCCGAAAGCAACGGCGGAGGATGTTGATAAAGCGGTTCGAGCAGCGTATAGAGCCTTTAAAGAGTGGTCTCAAACCTCGCTAGAAGAAAGGAGAAAGCTGCTTTACAAGGCTGCAGAGATAGTTGAGAAGCGTGCAGATGAAATAGGTAGAGCATTAACGCGTGAGCAGGGTAAACCGTTGAAGCAGGCGGCCGACGAGCTTAGAAATGCGGCGCATGTTTTGAGATACTTTGCTGATGAAATCTTTAGAGTTTACGGCGAGATAATACCGCTACCTCAGAAAGATTATGAGAGTATAGTGATATGGCAGCCTATCGGAGTCGTTGCCGCAATCACTCCATGGAATTATCCAGTACAGTTGCTCTCTTGGAAAGTTGGCGCCGCCCTCGCAGCTGGATGCACGCTGGTTGCTAAGCCGCCAGTCTATACATCGATATCGCCAATAATGTTCATAGAATGCTTAGTTGATGCTGGCGTACCAAAGGGTGTTGTAAATATTGTGACTGGGCCGGGTAGAACTGTGGGAGAGGCTTTGATAACTCATCCACTGGTTCGAAAGGTAAGCTTCACTGGGTCAACGGATATCGGTAAGCATATCATGAAGCTTTGTGCTGATGGCATTAAGCGTGTTACCTTAGAACTTGGAGGCCAAACACCGATGATAGTTTTTGCTGATGCTGATTTAGATAAAGCTGTTAAAGGCGCGGTCAGAAGATCGTTCAGAAACATGGGCCAAATATGTAACGCCATAAACAGAATATATGTTGAAAGAAAGATCTTCGATGAATTTGTCGAGAGATTTGTTGAGGAAACCAAGAAGCTTAGAATAGGAAATCCGCTGGAAGAACCAGATGTAGACTTGGGCCCGATGTGCAATAAGGAGACATTAGATAAAGTTATAGAACATGTTGAGGACGCCGTGAAAAAGGGTGGAAAGATACTTTGCGGAGGCAAAAGACCCGATGGAGAGAAGTTTAGGAAGGGATACTGGTATGAGCCGACGATAATAGTGAACGTGAATCACGATATGCTGATAATGAAGGAGGAGACATTCGGGCCCGCTAAGCCCGTTATGCCCTTTGATAACATTGACCAAGTGATAGAGTGGGCCAATTCGACCCGCTACGGCCTAGCAGCATATGTTTACACCAACAACATAAATACCGCTAGAAAAGTGGCGCTGAGACTTGAAGCCGGAAACATAGGAATAAACAACGTTGATGTGGCGACGATCGAGGCGCCATATCCCGGCTGGAAAGAGAGCGGGCTCGGATGCGATCTCGGCCGAGAAGGCTTAAAGCATTACATGGAGATAAAGCACGTCAAAATGTTTTATGGATAAACAATACTAAAATATACCTTAGTTTTCATCATGATGGTGATTCGGCGAGATGTGCAAAAGCGTCTCAAAGGCTGAGGTAAAGTTGAGACTGGATTCATCGCAGCTTGAGGAACTGAAGAAGCTGAATTCAGAGTTTGAGATCTGGTGGGATGGTCATCCCGGATACTTCCGAAAATTTTTAGCGGAACTCCTCGAGAAGGGTTACCCAAGAGAAGAGGTCGAAAAAATAAGGAAATGGATGTCTCATATCGAGGGTGGAACATTCTTTTTTGATGGATGCACAACGAACCCTCCATTAAACCTCCAGTTTCTTCAAAGCTCGCCGGAAGTTGTGAGCGCCATTAAGGAGAAATATGCCAATTTGCTGAAAAGAAGCTGGTGGTATGGATACTGGATCACCGGGAAGCTGGGCATGGATAAGTTCCTTTCAAACTACTATAGAAGGGGTAGGAGATACGGCTTCGTATGCATGCAAGTTGACCCACACTACCCCCATGACACGGAAATAATGAAACTTCAGGCCATGGAGCTTGCAAGAGCCGCTCCAAACGCCATGATAAAGATCCCGGCTACAAAAGCCGGAATAGAGGTAATAAGATATCTAACAAGCTTGGGCATATCCACCAACGCTACTTCATGCTTCTGCGTCCCGCAGGTCGCTATGGTCGCTCAGGCTGTTAAGGAGGGGTACGAGGAAGGAGTTCAAAAAGGAGTAGATTACAGCGGATGGCGTTCTGTCATTACTATGATGATTGGCAGGTGGGAAGCATCCACCGAGTGGGATGCTGAGGCCAATGAAATGGGCGAGATCATCACCGAGGAGGATCGCAGATACTTTGGATTATTAATGGTCAGGAAGGCTGTAGAAGTCGTGAAGAGCATGAATGCCCCAACAAAGGTTCTTGTGTGCTCCACGAGAAAGGGCCCAGGAGAGCGCTACTTGCACATGGAAGGGCTAGCCGGGCTGCCAATAATAGTCACGATGAATAAGGAAGCAATCGAATGGGCCTTAACGCTTCCACTCCGTGATGAATCCGGAAATATTAAGATGATGAAAGAACTTCCACAGGATAAAGTTAACAGGTTAATGAAGTTTGAATGGGTTAGGAAGAGTATAGATCCAAGGGGCTTAACAATAGATGAAATCCATCAGTCAAGTGCGCAGAAAAAGAACCTAACAGAGTTCGCAAAAGCTTTGGAGGAGATCCAGAAGATATTTACAATCTAGCCAACAAACTAATACTTCTTCTACCTCTTTCTTTCCAGAACTTCCGGATTTAGAATCCATAAAGGCCTTTCTCCGTGTAGCATTCTTAGAGCCTCTTCAACGGCTAGGCGATCCATGAGATAGCAACTTCTGCTGACACCGTAAGCCACATGTGGTGTTATTATAACGTTCTCGAACTGGAATATTGGGTGATTTGGTGGAACCGGCTCGGGGTCAAAGACATCTAGCGCAGCACCCTTGACTATCCCCTCCTTGAGCGCCCAGATGAGTGCATCAACATCTATTATCTCTCCCCTAGCTGTGTTAATCAGATACACCCCCTTTTTCATGACTTTAAACTTCTCGAGGTTCAGCAGCTTTCTAGTTTCATTGGTTAGAGGAGCATGTATTGTTATAACATCTGATTGGGCAAGTACTTCTTCGATAGTGTTCGCCGCCAGCGCGCCACTCAGCCTAATAAATTCTCTAGAAACATATGGATCATAAACCATGATTTCTTTAGGCTTGAACGGCTTAATCATCTCTAGGACTCTGAATCCTATTTCCCCGAGACCTATGAATCCTATTGTTTTATCCATTAATGTGTCGCCTAAGAAGTGCTCGAGATTGCTTGAAGATGGCCATTCTCCACTTTTGAGGCGCTGGAAGGTTTGTGGGACCTTTCTCACTATTGAGAGCATCAGGGCCACCGTATGTTCTGCGACAGCATCTTTTAGAACGTACGAGGGCAGTCTAGATACCATGACGCCGGCCTCTGTTGCATCCTTCAGGTCTATGTTATCGTAGCCGACACCCCACCTGACTATCCCCTTAAGCTTTGGCAGCCTGCTGAATAGCTCGCGATTGAATATCGGCTGAGACCCGGCTATTATCACGTCGGCGTCCCTTAGCTTCCTCGCGATCTCCTCGACGGGGTCCGTCTTTTTGGCAAAAGTCCTCGTGAGAGTCACATTATGTCTCTCGAGCAACTGCGTCACATCAGCTGCAACTCCGAAAAGCTTCGCATTTACGACGGTCAATACCTTACTCATACCGCCTGTTCAGCAATTCCATAAGACGAGGCATGAGATAAATATTATCCATCCACAATTCGAAGCGCTTGGAAGCTGGTGCTTTAATGTTTTCACGATAAGTCGTGATCGTCTCACAGAAATAATTTTATCCAAGATCGTTAATGCGTATGTGGGCATTGGTCTGATGAAGTCTAAATGGTGGATTTTATTAGCCCTGTTGCTGGCTGCCTCAGTATCTTTTAGTCTTTCCTATTCGCTCTCTCAGTCCAAAGTAGTAACTCAGACGATAACTGTAACGGAGAGAATTGAAGCCCCCCAAGTAACTTCGGATGAAGCATATGAGGAAAATGCTCGAGCGCTACTGCAGCACGTGAAGGAGTGGGTGGAAGCGCGTCGAGGGTTGCGCTTTAAGGATGATGTGGGAATCGTGGTCCTCACGAGGGAGTGGGTTATGGAACACTGGGGAGTGGGCGGGCTAAACGCCACACAAGTCATGATCGAGGAGATCGTCTTGAAGTTCCTATTCATGGTGCCGGAG
>Ga0209394_1001380_pt1 | contig 14356 bp, 16 predicted proteins | sample JNZ201metaG_FD_184122 | JGI IMG/M metagenome (GOLD analysis project Ga0209394, IMG submission 184122) | Hot spring microbial communities from Jinze hot spring, China to study Microbial Dark Matter (Phase II) - JNZ 20120812A (SPAdes) (version 3) ... | reverse complement strand
AGCTGGGAACAATAACGAGGAACGAGGCAATCCAAATCCTAGACGAGCTTCTAAAAGCCGGGTTCAGAATAAGCCCAGAATTATACAGCAGAATCCTCAGCGAGCTAGAACCTATGAACAATTTCACGGTCCATATCTAAGCGCCTCAATAATATTTCATCTGATAATTAAGGTTAAGGTAAGGAACTGTTTGAGCATAAGGAGCCTTGGGTCGACCTCCACCTCGGCCTGCCTATATCACTTCAAGCATTTTCTATCCAGATACTCTATGCTCTGAGGCGAGGGGTAAACAAAAAGCCTTACCACATCTGTTCTGTTCATCATAAGTCCGCAACTCTTTTTATGCTTATTCTCTTGGGAGGATGGCGTATACTACTATCTTGTTTGGTTTAATGAGCTCAAAGAATATAACTGTGGTCTCTAAGCATAACTAGATTGTTGAGTAAGCATTATGAGTAGAAAAGTTATGGATAACCATTGAAATATTGTTGTATTGCTTCGTGTATTAAATATTGTTTTATAAATTTATTTCATTTTCGAGTCCGGTGAAGCGTTGGCTCAAATAAACATCCCAGAGCGGGACAATAAATGCACCGACCTGTCTAAGTCATCCTCATACAGCCTCACAGTTAACAGCGCGGGCAGACCATCTGTTTCGTTGAGCGCCAGGGGCGGAAGCGGGCTGAGCTTCTCCTTAAGCCCCTCGAGTGGAATCCCATACTTCACAAGCACCTTAGCGATATCTGCATCCTCACCCGCATCTCTAGGTGCTCAAACAGTAACAGTTACGGGTTCAGGCGGAGGAATATCTAGGTCGAATAGCCTAACCGCCTATATTAACGACTTCTAAGCGCCCGTGAGCTCCTTAAGCGGAGAAGCTAATGTAATAGCAAAATTTTTCTATTTTATAACCCTAACTATCATTAGCTTGCCATTACAAACTTCTTCAGCTAATAAATTAATATCTTTACTTTAACAGCTTTTTATCACAATCCTTCATCCTCCTCGCTGAAGGATCTCATGAGGAGGGATATGTCAAAACTTATGATGAAGTTATGAGGGCTATTTTAAGGGAGAAGTTATGTCAATTATGATCTCCATGATCATGTAGGTTGCTGAAAGTGTAAAATTTTTATGTCTTTCCTAACTTTATGTTTGTGATGAAGTTAGATATGCAGGCTATTATCTCGCATAAACGTTCACTACAATATTAGAGTAGACTAGGCTTAGGTTATGTAGCCTTTCTAGCCAGCCCTCCGGCAGGTTAACGCTGTAGCCTCCATACACAACATAGCCGTTCCTCAACATCTGACTATACATGAATAGGATTTCGGGCGCCTGCTTGCTTGCCCCAGAGAGAAACTTCAGCCCCTGCATGAGGTTAACGTCCGCATTAAAATAGTATTTTAGTAAGTAGAGGGTTTTCGCATCTCCTGCGACCTTCAGTCCATCAGTAACCCCACTAATCCAGACGGCTGCGTAGTATTCTGAGGGCGTGTAAAGCCAGAAGTATCCCATGTAGCGCTCCTGTATAAATATAGTTGCATAGAAGGAGTATAGGTTTAGCGCTAAGATCGCCGCTAGGATCATGGCGGCTTGAACCCTACTAAAACCCCATTTTCCTGCTTCTTTATCTCTCGACAGGCTTGCAAGACCTATGGCGCATAGTATCGATAATGGCGGTATTAAGAATACTAATCCGCGGTATGCTAGGGTGAGTCCTAGGCCTGCCTCAACGTTTCCGAAGATCGCGTAGCACTCAAGCCCAAGGATAACGCCCAGCCAGAATAGTGGAAGGACTACGTGCTCATCACCGTTATTTGATCTTTTCAGGCTTTTAGATTTCGTGTAGCCCAAGACCGCTAGTGGCGCGGCTATTATGAATGGGGCCGCATATAAGAGGTAATGCATCGGCAGGGTTGGCGCACCTGCTACAAGGGGCCTCCTTGTTGCTAGGAAGGCTAGCAGCAGTGCTATAAGCGAAGTTATTATGCTGAAGGCTGTTGTCCTTGCGTGTTTAGTGCCCTGCGGCTTTAGCGTAAGGTAGAGGGCTAGGGCGAAGAGGACTAGTTGGTAGGATGCTGCCGATATCCAGTCTATTGAGGAGATGAATCTAAACGCCCAGCTAGCATAAAATGTAAGGTAAGCGAAAACCGATATTGCCAGGATGATCGGGAAAATGAGGGTGTTGACCTCAAGATCTTTGCCATCCCTCCACCTCAAGATTATCTTCGCTATGCCCATGAATACAAATGCGGCTGCTATGAGGACTGCGGTGTAGTAATGTGTTAAGGCCAGGATCATGCTCAGCAAGGAGAAGAGTAACACCTTCCTCCAGAAACCCATGCCCCTATTTAGAAAGAGCAGTATTAGCGTCATGTATAGCGGGTGCGCGTAGGTTTGTCCCTTCACACCAGCTGTTAAAATGACTTCTGGAGCAGCTGTAGCCAAGAGTATTGAGGCGGCAAAGGCCTCTCCTCTGCCATAAACCTTCTTAACAAGCGCGCATAATATGGGGATCACCATAGCCCCCGCAATAGGCAGATAGAAAGCCATGGTTGTTATAGGCTGTAAGCCCATTATGGCTGAGATGACTGCACCGAATATCTTGTCTCCTAGCTCCTCGCTCGTCGGCACCTCAGCATTCAAGACTGTGTGGGAATTTTTAAGCAGATTTTCGGCGCATTTTATTGAGGGCCAGGCGTCAACCGAGAATGGTAGGCCGCTCAGCAGAAATGGGTATACCCTTAAACAGATGGCTAAGGCGAGCGGCAGCGTGATATAAAGAATGGAGGTTGGATTGATTTTAGCTCCACTCCTCAAATTAGCAGCATATTCACGATTGTTTATTTTAATTCCTCGCCTTTTAATCATTGCCCCACCGCAAAAATATAGTTAGAGGGATCAGTAATTCTGTATATTATCTATTATTGGCAATGGTATTAAAGCGAGACTAACATCAATAGATAGGACTGCTCTCTCCACAATGCTCAGACTGCTTTTATCAGAAAAAAGAGCATTTGAATGAATGCGGGTCCCGGGGGTAGGAAGATGATTATTGATGTAAGGATGCGCTGCAGGCAGGTATATGATTATGTTTGTGGAGGAATGTGAATTGCTAATAATGTGGATAAAGGAGAGACCATAGTAGCATCGGGTCTTTCAGCATGGCTTATTACTCAACACTGCTCTTTAATACGCCTATCGATGCTAGCATAAAGGTTAGAATAAAGTTTAGGCTCACTATAAATGGATCGAGCTGGATGGGTATAGTATGCGATAAAGCCTGGAGGTAGCCGTTTTCTTGAATAACCGCTAAGGCCACTAATGCGGTAAGCATACCGGCGGCGGAGGGGGATAGAATCCATGGTGAAAGCTTGATTAGCATGTCTAATTTCAGGAGCCTTTTTGATGCGCCCAGAGCCCTTAAAACTCCTATTTCACCCCTATGCTGGACCGCGATTGTTTCCGAGGCTATGATTATGGTTAGGCTTGAGAATAGGAAGATTGCTGCTGAGAGAGTTAGGAGGGCTTCCCTCGTCGCACCATACTTCTCCATATACTTCACCATGTATTTTGAGGCTTCCTCAACACCTACATCCTCAGGTCTAAATCGCATTACAGTCCATGGTATCTGTGGTTGTTCTTGAGGAGCCCGTTGCCTCTGGCTTGGCTGCGCTTCCTGCGATGCTGTCTCATATGACGCCTTAGCTATAACAACCCTATATATTTCGCTCAGCGCCATTGTGCTCCCATCTATTTTCAGCCTTATGAGGGTTACTTGGTTATAGCTGGCCCCTCTAAGCCATTGGCCAACGTGTAGCGGCGCCAGAATCTCATCATCAAGCATGGAGCCGGTGCGGAAGATCCCCTTAACCCGCAGCTCCACATATCTGTCGGCTAGCACCCCAAGTAAGAATATATTTCCACCCACTTTAAGCCCAATTCTTTTAGCTATGTTTTCGCCGACCACCGCCGAGTTTATGTCACTTCTGTTGAGGAACTCGCCCTCAACAATTTTTACTACATTAAGCCTAGCGAAGCCCTCAGGCATTATCCCCCTAAGAAAGACCGCCTCCCCATTTAAGATACATGGAGCCATAACCTCTGGGCTAACGGCCAACACTCCCTTAACACCCGCCAACCTCTCAGCTAAGAATGCTGGAACTAGGCCCGTATATGGTGTTTCACTCTTGGGGTTGTAGACAGCTATAATGTCTCCCCCCTCGCCTAGGTAGGCTGTGAAGCCCCTATAGAAGCCTGTTAAGCCTAGGGCTGTAAATGAGAAGAGGAAGGATGCCGCTGCGATTGTTAGAGCTAATATTATAAGACTCTGCGTCTTAAAATACCTGAAACCTAAAAGTCTACTAAGCCAACTCATAGCGGTTGCTCCGCATATGTTGAGCGGGATGCTTTAAGGGCTGGATACATACACCCTAAGATTGATGAGACTAGCGTTAATGCGAGCATCTTCGCCGTCTCTTCAATCTTCAGGAACGGTAATAACTCTACTGTAGGCTGAAGCCACCTAAAGATAGTTGAGATCACCTGCGCTCCCACTAAGCCCAATGCTATCCCAAGAATTGAGCCTAAAAACGCTATGATAGCCATGTAGGTTATTATTAGGGTGAGTATCTGCCTCCCTCTAGCGCCTAGAGCTCTTAGCATCGCCAGCTCATAAGATGAGTCCACCGTAAGCCTGGCAGAGATCATATAGGATGCTGCAGCCACAACGGCGTAAACCGCTAGAGACCATACGTTTAGGAAGATAATCGTCTGTTCATTGAGCCTACGTATGAAGTTGCCGGGCTGCTGAACCTTGACAACCCTGACTGTTTCAGGCAGCGCCTCGGCGATGCGGCTTATGACCCCTGCCTCATCCATATTCTCTTTAAGTGAGAATTCTATGATCGATACTCTTTCATCCTCAATGTGAAGGTGTCCCTTCATTGGAGCTATTACTTCAGCATCCAGCTCCGTTTGGGATGTAAATATGCCCGCGACTCTAAGGGTAAAGGTCTCTCCCTTGTAGAGCAGGTTTATTGTGTCATTGACCGATATTCCAGCTACTCTAGCCAGCACTTCGCCAATATTTACCTCCGCCAAACTTTTAGCCACCGCCCCATTCATCCGCGCACCCCTAAACTTTAGGAAGCCCCCAACATCTTCTAGAATCCTCACTCTCACCGCTAAAATACCCATATTCGCCTCCAGATAAGCGTTAATGATCTTCTGCGGAAAAACCCACTTAACCTCTGAGAACTTGATTAGGCTCTCTGCAAGATCTGCATCCACTTGACTATCCACTATAGATTCCGCATCCCTATTCATTAGCAGATACGTTTCTCCAATCTGCACTAAGCTCACCAAAGCTTCTGATCGCTCATTAATATAGTTTATAATGGAATGCATTGAAGAGACTATTGCTACAAGAAGCGCTAAGGCTAAAATCGCTGAGATTGTTCTATGCCCTCTAAGGAAAATCTTGCAGTTCGCCGCGAACACCTCACTAATCCTCTTTCTTTATATAAAAATTTAAAAGTCTTATTGAAGGTATGTTTTCTGCGACCCTTTATTTAGAGGGTTCGTTCGCAGGCGTTCTTTCATTTTGTTTAATGGCCCAAGATTATTTTTCCATAATCACAAGAATAGGTTTACATATCTAAGATTGAGATGGAGCATTTAAGGTTAATGCAAGGGCGTTATGTCACTTGTAGAGAACTTGGTAAGATTATGGCTAAGAAGGGCGGAGGAAAAATAGTCAATATTTTGTCGCAGGGTGGGAGCCGGGCAGTTGTAGATCAAATTACAAGGGCCTTTGCAATCGAGTTAGCTCCATACAAGGTCAATGTCAATGTTATTGCCCAGGGATGAATAGAAACGCAGTCTATACTTTCCAAGGAGCCTGAAGCTATCAAGAAATTAGTGTCGCTAATTCCGCTTAGGTGTTTAGGAAAGCCAGAGGAAGTTGCTGAATTAACCGTCTTTTTAGCTTCTCCTTCGGTGGATTTTATTACGTGGCAAGCGATTTTCCTTAACGGCAGGCTAAGCGCGGTTTACTGTTAAAAAGAGGTGAATGCCCAAGGCTAGATCGGGGCAACCACATATATCTCTTATATTCTTCGACCTGCAATCGTTGCACTGGCCTGTAACGACGCAGGGTGTTTCCGTAGATCGGTCACTAAGATCTACTCTTAGGCATGCGTAGGTTGGCGCAATTATCTTTTTAATTCGGTATTCTGTCAATAGCAACTATTGAAAATTTATGGCCAAAAATATTTCTGAAACTCTGTTTCCGACGGCATCCATGTTTGATATCATGATAACTTTCACTCCTATATTTTTAGGCTTTGGCTCTTTGTTATGACAGCATACATCCTTAGCGTCTTCGTAGCCATTTTATATGCAGCTTCATCTATCATTCTCCCCTCAAGGGACGTTGCTCCTAAACCTCTTGCTCTAGCTTCTTCATAGGCTTTAATTATTTTCCTAGTCACTTCGACGTCTTTTTCTGAAGGCAAGAATATCTTATTTAGAATTTCAATGTGCGCTGGATGAATACATATTTTACCTTTAAATCCTAGGAAATCCTAGGCTTAACGCGATGCTCGCTCCTTTAATTAATCCCTCCTTATCGATTATTAATCCTAGAAATGGTGTACCGACGGTTGGAAGCCCCACAACCCTTGCGGCCATGGCTAAGCGGGATCTGGGATAAAGGAGCTCAATTTGGTCGGCAGATATTGAGAAATAATTTCTTCCAAAATCCCTTGAATAGTCGGAGGCGCCAAATCTTATGGCATATATCCGCTTGCTGGGGAAAACGATATCGTCCACGTTCAAGATTCTTTTCGCGCTCTCAATTAGAGCAAATATGCTGACTTCAGACAGCCGTTTCTCAGTAGATGGCTATTCATAGGCTTTCATGTCTTTTATGTTCAGTCTCCTAGCCATCTACCTCTCAACGGCTTGTTCTTCTTCTGCCCCGCCTGCGGGAGCGCGTCTCCAGCGGTTGCCCGCGGTTCATCCAGCTCCCTGTGGCGAAGCAGTGTGCACGCAGGTTCCCCCTCGCCATGCTCATCGAGTTCATCCCTACTCAAATATTATCATCTACGTAAAAACTTATAAGCTTTTCTGCAGTATGTTATACTGGTGGTGGTTTGCCGGAGGAGTACGTGTTCTACGCGAGGATCTCGAGGACAAGCCATGGTTTGCTCTGCATCTACATACCCAAACATCTCAGCGAGAGAATGAAGCACCTGCACAGAAGAGAAGTTGTTGTACGTGTCACAGTGCCAGATGCATAGAGTCAGAGATGCATCAAAGCTCGTAGAGTACGTAACGATAGCTGGGAGACTTGAACCGCACACCGAAGAAGACTACGTGAAGCTTGTGAGACTAGCACACGAGTTCAGGAAAGCGGTAACCTACGCTACGAGAATGATAACCAAGGGCATAGACCCAAATACTGTTCTCAGAGAACTGCGCTCAATGCTTAACAAAGCGTACGGTGATTCAGCATTCAAGCTTGCTAAAACCATAGTGGAGAGTGCTAGATCAAACAGGGGAGACCCGCTGAAGATTGAAATCAGGAGGCTCTTCATAGTGTCGGAGGGTGAAGTAGGCAGGCAAGGTAACAGGAACGTGAGGTTAGATGACTCCAGTAAGGTGAGGATCAGGTATCCGTACGAAAGGTCGTGGCTCAGCTTCAGAGCAAGATTCGGAGAAAACTATGTACCGCGCGTTAAGGAGCTATCAGAGCTTGCTAAATCGAGGAAGTGTAGCTACAGTGTAAGGATCGTCTTCAGAAATGGTAGAATCTACCTCCACCTATCTGTACCCGTAGAGCTTTACCTAAAGTACTTCAGGAAAGGTGAAGCCAAAGGGGACCTGATAGCAGGCTTCGACCTAAACAGCGACAGGATAAACATGGTGATAGTGGATAAGTACGGAAGAGTAGTGGATGTGAGAACAGCTCGGTTCCCCGAGGTAACATCACCTGGTTACCCGAGAAACAAAGCTAGGGTCGTTAGGCTTCAAGCTCTAGTAAAGCTATTCAACTACGCATACCACCACGGTGCTAATGTAGCCGTGTTCGAAGACCTCGACAAGATCAAGCGGAGAAGATTCACCAGATCACCCACAGCCAACAGGAAGATAACCAGATTCGCAAAGAAACAACTGCTAACTCACGCAGTAGTCATGAGCCTGAGATACGGGTTAAAACCAGCACTAGTCGATCCACGAGGAACCACGAGTTCACCCGTACACAGCGCTGTAATGAAGAAGCATGGTTTAGACAGGCACACAACATCAGCGTACCTAATAGCACTCAGATATCTTCAGGACGAGAAGACCGTGAATAGTTACAAAGCATATAAACAATCCAAATGAATATCAAAAAGAAAACACCCCTTGATTAATTTCATCTTCTCTCAGCGAGATAGTCCACGTCGTATATGTGCTCTCTACCATAAAGCTCCGTTCTTAAGGGGATATCTTTTGGCCCCTCAGTTATAATCTTATGGGTCTCGTACCCCTTATTTCCGGCTATTAATATTAATACTGGGAAGTCTGGTTTATATCTTGCCTCCTCTCTTAAAGCTTTCACTATAGCGTAGCCATGATGAAAATCAAGGTTCCCCTCAAAATCAATTCCCGTTGACAGCGTAGATTAACTAAAAATTAACTAATCTGACCTGATAAGATTTTTAGCGGAAAACGCTGTGAAAGTGCAATTTAAGGATATTCCATCTGATATAATCGATTTTACTAAGATATGCATACTTGACACTTTAGGGGCAATTATAGCTGGCGCCGTAGGTGAGATGCTGGGATCTAGTGGTAAAGATATAATTGCTAGTTGCTAGTATAGCTGTGGGGGAAGATTTGGCTCTAAGAATCAATCGAACTACAAATTATGGTATAACATATAATGGCTTTGATCCAACTGGAATATGCGGGGTCTTCGCTACAGCGGCTGTTGCCGGAAAACTTTTAGGTTTAAATGAAGATGAGATGCATAATGCCCTTGGAATAGCCTTTAATAAGGCTGCAGGAAGCTTTCAAAGCAACATTGATGGAAGCTTGGCAGTCCGCTATATACAGGGCTTTACGGCATCTTCCGGGATAATCTCCGCAATCTTAGCTAAGAATGGAATCACAGGTCCAATCAACGTGCTCGAAGGAACCTATGGATACTATAGGCTATTCTCGGGAGGAAAATATGATAGAAGCCTAGTGCTTGAGGGTCTCGGTAAAGAGTTCCTCGGCCCCAGATACATTATGTTCAGGAGGTGGCCCAGCTGCGGCGCAACCCTCTCAGTGATAGAGGGAGCCCTAGAACTTAAAGAAGAGTATGGAATTAATCCAGCAGATGTAGATGAAGTGATAGTAACCGTGGGCCCCTATACATATAATTTAGTTGGTCAACACTTTATAGGCGCGAGGGATCCTAGGATAAAGGCGCAGTTCAGCCTTTATTATGCCGTATCTAACGTTCTGGTTAGGGGGAGACCAAAGCTCGAACACTACACAGAAAAATATATATTGGACCCCGAGATCCAATCTTTCTCCCAAAAAGTTAAGGTTATTGAAGATAAGACAATAGACACAGAGTTTAGGGCTGAAATACAAGTCAAATTGAAGAATGGTAAAATTTACCATAAGGTTTGCGGCCCCCCAAAAGGTCACCCGGAAAATCCGATAACGCAGGAGGATATAATAATAAAGTTTAGAGATTGCGCAACATTTTCCTCGAAGCCCCTCTCAGAAGGGCTCATAAAGGATATCCAAGAGAAAGTCTTCAGCTTAGATAAGATAGAAGATATAAAAGAGATAATTGAATTACTCTCTAGGTAACTTATTCGTTAAAACCTTTTTCTTCTTTTTAATACTATCCTGCCAAGATAGGTGTTATTGGCTGTTCTTATGTTAAATCTGCATGGTTTATATCCCGGCGCTTTAATTAGCACCGTGTAATTAGCATTCTTTTTCAGACCCTCAAACCCAAAATCGCCGAAGAAAATTGTCCTGTATATAAGTATAGCCAACCAACAAGTTTTTAATCCTTGTAAAAACTTAATTCTCTCGGTTCAATGAAACATTTTCTAGACTAGGGATCAACGATTTCCCTTGGGGCTATTTTATGAGAGCCCGCAGCTACTACTCATATCTTCAATAGTCAAACAATATTAGTTATACCTGTATCAATATCAGTTAGCTGGTTAGAGCTCATCTTAATAGGAGACTTTTTAGAATCTCCATTGTTCTCGAAGACATAAATTTATTAGGTGACCTTGAAGTATATTTTTATAAAATTTAAAATTTAAGGAGATGTGGAAAACGATCCTAAAAAATTATTTTTATTTTAATAGGGGTGTTGTGATCCTTCTGCTTGGGTTCTGCATAGTTTTCGTTCATTATTCTATTAGGTATGGCTATGGAATCCTGCTTCCTGAAATGTTGCTTTCATTTGGAATTTCAAAATTAGAGGCTGGCGTAATATATACTTCCTACTTTATTGGTTATACAGTCTTCTCGTTTATACTTGGCATAAATGTAGATAAATTTGATGTCAGGAAAGTGGTCTCAATATTTCTGCTTTTATTGGGTTTAGGAGTCCTTTTCATGAGCCTATCTAACACGGTGGTTGAGGCAGCTTTCTCTTTCTTCCTTGCAGGAGTTGGGTGCGCTGCATGCTGGGTTCCTATAGTAGTCATGGTTCAGAGGTGGTTTAAAAAGAAAGCCCTCTCAGTGGCGGCTATCGATATGGGCGCTTCGATTGGCTTCGCTTTAAGCGGCGTTTATATGCCGATCTTAGTAGCAATGAGGGATTGGAGGTTTGGGTGGCAAGTTCTTAGCGCCGCATCCTTTCTACTTTCTCCGCTAGCTTGGTTAATCCTGAAGAGCCGCCCTGAATCCTCTTCTCAGGAAAAAAGGAGCAATGAAAAATCCTTTAAGCGTTTAGTGGAGATTATAAAGGACCTAAAATTATGGATGCTGGGTATTTCATATATGCTTGTTGGATTTTATATAATGGTTCCCTTCACCTTTCTCACCACGTATGCTCTTCAAGAAATACATCTTCCATATGGCGTTGCCGCAGCCCTTATAAGCGTAATCGCCATTGGAGCGATACCAGGAAAACTGACCCTAGCCTCGTTTTCTGAAAGGGCTGGAAGGTTTAAGGCAATGGTTCTAAGCGGCATAATGTCCATAATAGGAATCTCCGGGATAATTATTGCTAGCCTTCTTCAGGGCCTAGAATTTATTGTGACTGTTCTCTCAACAGTTGTTTATGGTGTTGGCTATGGCTCTGTCTGGCCGCTCTACATGGCGTATGCCTCTGACCTCTTTTCAGAAGATGTTGGAGCTGCACTAGGATTACTTACAGTACTTCTTGGTGTGGGGTGCATGGCCTCCCCGCCAGCTGCCGGATGGATAGCTGACCTAACAAAAACACTCAAAACTTCATTCCTAATCGCGGTGATAGCCTCAATATTATCAATACTTTTCTTAATACCTACAAAAAGAAAAATATCTCAAGTTTAATATGGAGACTCAGAGTTTTACCAAGGGATCCATGAAAGACGATTATTAACGCTATGTAGAGACCTAGTTATGCAATGTTTCATGCAGAATGGTTCATCTAAGCCCTTATCCACACATAAGTCACATTTTTCGATCTTTCCAGTTTCAGGATTAAACCATATAGCATGTATAGGACACGCATCCACACAGGTTTTACAACCAGTACATAAGGCTTTATCCAAAACCACAATGCCATCTTCACGTTTCCTCAAGGCCCCTTTAGGACAAGCATTTACACATTGAGGTTTTTCGCATTGTGTGCATCTTACGACCCTAAATTTCATTATAATTTTCCCATTTGCATTATATTTTGGCCCCACTTCCTCAACTTTAATCCTATAAACGCCTGGCGGCAAGTTATTGATTTGTTTACAGGCTACTTCGCACGAGCGGCATCCAATGCAGGGGTTTGGAATTGATATCAGCATTTATGTTTCATCCTCCGCTTTATAGACCCTACAGAGCCTGCCCCTCATAATGTTGGTTCCAACTATTGGTCCATATCCATATGGGGATTTTAATGGTATCGCTACGTTTATATTAAATTTAAAAGCCCTGTCCTCAAAAGTTTTTTCTTCAGGATACCACCATAATGCCTGGGCTGAGACAACTTTCGGATGGATACCATATGTAAGCTTAGCTCTCATTTTCACACGTTGCTCACTATATGGCGTCTCTATAAAGACCCAATCACCATCCTTAATTCCTAGACTCTCAGCTGTTTCCGGATGTATCTCAATTAGTGGGTGGGGAAGAAGCTCGCGTAGGTAGGGTATGTTATGTCCCATTGTCTGGTAAGAAGATATATGCCTTGCACCAGTTATGAGGATTAAGGGATACTTTTCAGCCACGTCTGGAGCAGAATATGGACTCTCAGGCGGTTCAACGTATTCTGGTAAGGGGTCATATCCATACTTTTCAAGTATTGTAGAGTATAACTCGACCTTGCCTGTAGGCGTCCTAAAACCTGGCTCTCCATCCTCCCTCAAAAACCCTTTTTCATATTTCTTCTCAATAAATTCGGAAGCGATGTAACCGATCTCCTTAAACTCCTCAAATGTTAAGCCCAGATCACTTAATCTATAATCTAAAAATTCCCTATATGTTGAGGCGGGAAAGGGCAGCTCAACTTGCATTCTTCTCAGGAGTTCAAAGAGCACCTCATTATCATCTCTACACTCATATAGCGGTTCTATAACCCTTTGACGGGCAGCTATAAAATTCATATAGCAGAAGGCGTCGCAAATGTCATCGCATTCCAAGTATGTGGCTGATGGTAAAACGTAGTCTGCTAGCTCCGCAGTTGGCGTCATGAAGAAATCCATTACAATAAGCAAATCTAGCTTCTTAAAGGCCTCCACAACCTTTCTGCCATCTTCAAAACTGATAACTAGGTTTGAGGTGCATATTAATGCCTTGATTGGATAGGGCTTTCCAGTAAGCATTGCCTCAAAAACGCTTGGCGGATGCGGGAGACACCTGAAGGATTCTGGACCCGCAAGTAGCGGATATTTATCTGAGCCTATAGTTTTTCTTTCTACCTCTGGGCTTAGGCGTAGTCTCCTCTTAATATTCATATACGTGAGCTTTATTGGATAATTTGGAAACTCGGCTCCGCCCCTTATATCTAGGTTGCCCGTTATCGCCACTAGAATTGATAGAGCCCTACTTGCCTGCACCGAATTAAAGCTCATTGAAACTCCTAGATGAGAGTGGAGGGAGGCGGGCTTCAGTGTAGCGTAGAGTTCAGCAGCCTCAATTATCTTCTCCTTTGGAACCCATGTTATCTCCTCAACCCTTTCAGGGGGATACTTCTGAACTCTTTCGCATAATTCCTTAAAGCCATAGCACCACTTATCCACAAACTCTGAATCATAGAGTTTCCTATTGATTATAACGTTGAGGATGCCAAGCGCTAATGCGCAGTCTGTTCCAGGCCTAACCTGTAGCCATAGGTCAGCTATAGACGCCAGCTCAGTATAACGCGGATCCACAACTATGAGCTTCGCTCCTTCACCCTTCGCTTCAATAATCTTTTTTGCCAGCGGCGGATACGTATGTAGTGGGTTATAGCCCCATAGAACTATACATTTGCTTTTCCTGTAATCTGGCACACCAAGCTCACAGGTATATATTTCTCCGCAAGTGAGTAAATCAGCTATTGCATGTGGCGTATAACAGTAATGGCAGTTTCCAATAAGCTGGTTTGGCGAGCCAAGTGAGGCTAAGAAGATGCTGAGACCAATGGCTACACGCTTGGGGTAAGTTCCATAAGAGATTGCTATGGATTCCGGACCATATTTTTCTCTGATCTTTAGAAGCTCATTGCTTATCTCATTTAAGGCTTCATCCCACGAAACCCGCTTCCACTTACCCTCTCCTCTCTCCCCAGCCCTTTTAAGTGGGTACTTAAGTCTTTCAGGGTGATAGACCAGCTGCATGAACGATAGACCCTTCGGGCACATGTATCCCTCGTTAAGTGGGTGTTTTGGATCACCTTCTATTCTAAAAACTCTATTCTTCTCATCAACGTAAACGAGGACTCCACATTCACACATGCATCCTCCGCATACAGTCCTCACTACGCGGACCATAAGCTCCCCAAAAAAGAGAAAAGTAAAGGAACCCTATCTTGAAGTTGGGTATTGCATGAATGGTGTGAAGCCTACTGCTCTGTAGACTTTGCATAGGAGTGCTCTGTTTTGCCATGATCCGGTGTATGGGTCTAGTGTCTCTAGCTCGTCTGGTGTTAGGACGTTTGTGT
>Ga0209394_1001379_pt1 | contig 14372 bp, 13 predicted proteins | sample JNZ201metaG_FD_184122 | JGI IMG/M metagenome (GOLD analysis project Ga0209394, IMG submission 184122) | Hot spring microbial communities from Jinze hot spring, China to study Microbial Dark Matter (Phase II) - JNZ 20120812A (SPAdes) (version 3) ... | reverse complement strand
TTTATTAGAAGAACTCTTGAAAGCTGGGGTATCCATTCTTAAAGCAGAAGAACGCGTTATTTCAGCTAAACCAGTGCTAGATCTATATGTAAGTGGACCTATAAGTGATGGACTTTTTGAAGCGCTTTATATAAGGAGCCGTAAGAGTGGATTAATGATATTTCAACTAAAATACGATGATACGTATATCATTAGAGCAACATGTGTTGAGGAGCCAAAGGAGAGAAGGACTCTGCAAATAGCTCTAGCTTCAGTAGCTCTCATAACAGTGTTCCTAACTATGTATGGCTACACTCAAGAATACTACAGAGTTCTTAGAATACCTATTTCTATGACTACGTTAGTAGGGTTCTCAATGGCGTTTACTGCCATATTTATGGCTACGCTTTTAATTCATGAAGTAGGTCACTTACTTATAGCTAGGAGTTACTTAGTGCCTGTAACCGGTCCATACATTATTCCAGCACCCCCCATTCAACTAGGATTTATAGGTACTTTTGGAGCAGTGATATTTATGAAGGGCTTGCCTCCAAGTAGGAAATCACAAGCACTCTTAGGGTTAATGGGTCCCTTAATGGGATTTATAGCAGCGTTATGCATGGGATTTCTGGGGGTGAGCTTATCAAAGTACATATCTATTGATGAAGCTAGAGAGCTTGTAAGTTCTGGGGAAGCTTCGCCAATAATGTTCTACCCGCTCGCCATATCAATTCTTGAGTCCCTTAAAGGCATTAGCGAAGAATACGTAATTGTATACCATCCTTTGGCTTTCTTCTCTCTAATAATGTTCGTAATAACTTTCCTTAATTTAATGCCAGTAGGACAACTCGATGGAGGTCATGTAATTAGGGCATTTGTAGATTCAAGGACTTATAGAGTCATAGAACACTTAACTCTATTAGCGCTCTTTACAGTTGGCCTTACATTCCTTTTAAATGGACGCTATGGTGGTATAACTTATGTTTCACTATCATTCATACTGCTGTTACTAAAGGCTATAACAGGGTTTAAACCCCATCCAGGGCCAGCTAACGCTGCTTCATTAATAAAGGCTAAACATCTAGCAATCTTATTGGCTTATGGAGTCCTACTTGCATTAACTGTTCCAATACCCATATGAAATTTTATCAAAAGCTCTTAAATTTCCCTAGCTCTAAAGCTATTTTTAATTAAATTCCTCCTGAAAACATTTTATAAACTTTTGTGCAGCTTCCTCTATTAATGAAGAGGCTTAAGTGAAAGTTTATTAAAAACATGCGTGAGGCTTAGTGAAGCAGTGAAGCGTGAAAAAGCTTATGGGAAAACTATTGAGAACCCAGGGTTAAGTAACGCTTTAAGTGAAGGCAGTGCTAATAACGAACAATCATTCAAGAGTATATGGGATCTTGATGGTAAGGTAGTAGTCATAGCTGAAAAACCTAAGGCAGCTAGAAAAATAGTTGAAGCAGTTTTTCAAGAATATAAGCCAAGAGTGCTTAGATACAAAGGGATCCCATACTGGGTTATAAATACTAAGTGGAGTGAAATAACTGTTGTATCTGCTGCAGGGCATCTCTACGGCATTACTACTACGGATAAAGGCTACCCTACATTTAACTATACCTGGCAACCTATACATATTGTTGAGAAAGGAGCTGAGTACGCTAAAAACTACATAACTCTCATAGATAAAGTATGTAAAGGCGCTAATCACTACGTTAATGCATGCGACTATGACATTGAGGGATCAGTTATAGGCTACTTGATCATAAAGAACCACGGGGACGTAAATAGATCCCTTAGAGCCAAGTTCTCTAGCCTTACGCCACGTGAGCTTAGAAACGCGTTTTCTAAGTTAATGCCCTTAGACAAGGAGATGATTGAAGCAGGTCTATGCAGACATGAGCTAGACTGGATATGGGGAATTAACGTTAGTAGAGCCCTTATGAATTCTTTAATGGAGAGCGCTGGGAGAAGCATGACTCTAAGCGCTGGGAGAGTTCAAACTCCAACACTTAAATATGTTGTAGACAAAGTGACTTCCAGAAATCTATTTATCCCCATTCCACAGTACTCCATTTCAGTTACTGTAAGGATAGGGGGCTCTAATTACAGTCTTGAATACTGCGGTAGATCTATTGAAAGTAGAGAGGAGGCTGACAGCATTGCTAAAGCCATAAAAACTGTAAATAAACTCACAGTAGTGGATTATAAGGAGGAAGTCCGAAGCATCCCCACCCCTCCCCCATTTAACTTAAGTGATTTACAAAGTGAGGCTGCTAGAGTATATGGACTCAGTCCACTCACTACTCAAAAAGTTGCTGAAGCACTATATCTCGATGCTTTAATAAGTTATCCAAGAACTAACAGTCAGAAGCTGCCGAAGGATCTTAATTACGAAGAGATCCTTAAAAGCATATCCAGCATTCCACAGTACAGAGGCCTAGTTAACAAGCTTTTCTCAGAAGTCAAAGGAGTTCTAAAGCCTGTTGAAGGAGCTAAAGATGATCCTGCTCATCCAGCCATATATCCAACTGGCGTTGCTCCAGTTGGTTTAAACAAGATCAGCCTGAAAGTATATGACTTAATTACTAAAAGGTTTATTGCATCATTCGCTCCATCTGGGAAGGTTTTGCGTAAAACCATAGTCCTAAGCTCCTCAAGACGTGATGAAGGGGATTTATTTAAGCTCGCAGGACAAGAGATCATTTATGAAGGTTGGTTGAAGTATTATCCATTCAGCATGCCTAAAGAGTTCCCAATTCCTAGAGTTAGCGTTGGCGAGTTATTGGAGGTTGTCTCAGTTAAAGTGGATAGAAAGTTCTCTAAGCCTCCAGAGCTTCCATCAAAGATCAAGGTTCTTAAATGGATGGAGAGTGTAAGTATTGGAACAGAATCTACTAGAGCAAGGATAATAGAGACTCTTTTCGCTAGAAAGTACGTTGTTGGAGATTCGAGAGGAATAAATGCTACAGATCTTGGAATAGCAGTAGTTGAAATACTAAGTGATTACTTTAGTGAATTAACTGAAGTTTCTTTGACGAGGAGTTTTGAGAAGAAACTAGAAGCCATTAAAAGAGGTCTGGCTTCAAGAAACCAAGTAGTATCTGAAGCGAGAGAAATTTTAGTCAACTTACTGAATAAATTTACTGAGAAGAAGACTGAGATAGGCATTAGCTTAGCTAAGGCTACTGGATTGTTAAAGCCTAAGGCTAAATGCATAGCCTGCCATAGAGAAGCATTTAATGAAAACCTATGTAAATACCACTACTTAGCTCTCCAGGAGCTTTGGAGAACGTATCATGAGTGGCAGCGTAGAGAGGGCGTAAGTACTGAGGAATACCTTAATGACATAAGTAAACTGAAGAGTGCTGGAAGGTGGGTGAAGGAGCTCATTGAGGTCTTATACATTGGGCGAAGTAGAGGAAGCAAGTTCTCCATTCAATAAACGATCGTAAAGTTTATAAATCTATTCTAAAACACTATGGTTAAACTTGAGGTACTCAACGTTTACTTAAGTAGGAGGCTTAAGGTTTGTAGAATCTATGGTGAAATAGTCGTATGTTGGCAAGGTGGAGGCTAAAGAATTCGCTAAATAAGAGCTTTAAAGGTATTAGGGATGACTATTAACGTTATATTCAAGGGACTCTGCCCTAACTGTAGCAGGGATGTATCGAGCAATAGGTTGGAGAAGGCACTACCTTGCACTAAGTGTCTCCCTTCTCCAATGAATAGAGCGTTTAAGATCAATGGGTATTTGCGTAAAGTTAAGAATATTGAATTAAAGGTTGAAGAAGTAGATGAATTGTTTAAAAAAGCTATAGGCTCAAGGATGTGGGGTCTGCAGAGGCTGTGGGCTAGAAGATTCTTTAACAATGAAAGCTTTGCAATGATTGCGCCTACGGGCAGTGGAAAGACAACTATGCAAGTAGTACTAGCTATATATGCTGCCCTTAATGGCAGAAGATCACTGATCCTCGTTCCTACAAGCCTATTGGCTAGCCACGTGCATCAGAAAACAATTGATCTAGGGAATAAACTTGGGCTTAACGATATAAAGGTTGTTGCATACCATAGTTTGCTTAGTGAAAGAGAGAAGAGTAATGCTATTGAGAAAGCTGCAAATGCTTCAATAATAATTACAACGCCTGTCTCATTAATGAAGAGGCCTGAGCTGCAACAATCCATCGACATAGCATTTATAGATGACGTCGATAGCTTTCTTAGAAGAAGCAAAAGTATTGATATAGTACTGAAAATGCTTGGAATTACTGAAGAAGAGTGGAGAACTGCTGAAGAAATACATAAGCTTGAGGGAGAAGCGAGAAAAGTAGCTGCTGAAAATCCAAGTGAAGCGAGAAGGCTTATTAAGGATGCGCAAAGGCTTAGGGATGATTTAAAGAGAAGAGTTAGAGGTATGATCATTGTTAGTGGAGCTACACAGACTGCTAAGAGGACTAAGAGAGTACAGTTACTAAACACTCTGTATGGATTCAGCGTTGGAGGTAAAGTAGAAGTAGGCAGAAACATCGTTGATATGTACATTAAGCCTTCTCCTCAACGCTTTGAGGAAGCATTAGAGGCTGTGGTTAGAAGGCTGGGTACAGGAGGACTAATATATGTCCCTATGGATAAAGGAGTTGAATACGTGGAGAAAATAGCTGAGTTCCTCAAGAGCAGGGGGCTTAAAGTTGAAGCTTACTTAGGGGCTAGGAAGAGAGTGTTTGAGAAGTTTGTTTCAAGTGAAATAGATGCATTGATAGGAATAGCATCGTATAGAAGTCCTCTCACTAGAGGAATAGATTTACCTGAGAGAGTTAGGTACGCTGTGTTCGCTGGAGTTCCTAAATTCATGCTGAGGATAAGCGTGGATGAATTTCACCCTGGGAGATGGCTTATACTGCTTAACGAAGTAAGAGACGTCATATATAATAAGTACCCTTCGGAGTTCAATAAAGTCCTCGGAGGCCTCATAAAGATAAGGCTAGCTAGCAGGGATGTTTTAGAAGCTGTTCGCAGTGCATTAAAAACAGGTGAAGAATTAACGGGGTATCGAGAACTTGTTAGAAGAATTGCTTGTGAATCACTTGAATTTATTAATAAAGTTCTCAAAGATCCTGAAGTTGTAGATAAATTGACTAAGAGTAAAACTATTACATTTGGCGGTAAGGAAGGCGAATACTACTTTATTATACCTGATGCAACAGCCTACATTCAGGCTAGCGGTAGAACTTCAAGGTTGTATGTTGGGGGCTTAACCAAGGGCTTAAGTATACTTATAATTGATGATGAAAAGGCGTTTAACGCATTGTTAAAGGATCTCAAGTTGCTTCTTGAAACTATAGACTTCAGGGAATACGATGAAAACATGCTTAGTAAAGTAATTAAAGAAGTAGACATGGATAGAAGAAGGGTTAAGCTGGCGCTTGAAGGAAAGCTGAGGATCAAGAGAAGGGAACTTATGAAGACAGCACTTTTCATAGTTGAATCGCCTAATAAAGCTAGGACTATAGCAAGGTTTTTCGGTAGACCTACTAGAAGGATCGTTAATGGATTGCAGTCCTATGAAGTCTTGACTGAGGATAGGTTAATGATAGTGACTGCTACAGGTGGACATATACTTGACTTAGTTACAAATGAAGGATTCTTTGGAGTAATTGTTGGAAAATCATCGTTTAAACCAATATATAAGCCTATAAGGAAATGTATTAGGTGCGGTAGAGATACTCCCGAGGATGAATCTTCATGCCCATTCTGTGGTAGTAAAGTATTTGTGGAGGCTAAGCCCATCATAGAGGCCCTAAGACATCTTGCTTCGCAAGTCGATGAAATACTTATTGGAACAGATCCTGATTCTGAGGGAGAGAAGATCGCGTGGGATGTAATGCTCTTGTTAAAGCCGTTAAATAGTAGAATTTACAGAGTTAGATTCCATGAAGTCACCCGTAGAGGTCTTACATTAGCGCTGAAGTCTCTCACTAATGTAGATAGGAATATGGTTGAAGCACAAATTGTTAGGAGAATTGAAGATCGGTGGATAGGCTTTAGCTTAAGTCCCATACTATGGCGTAAGTTTGGATTAAACTATTTATCAGCAGGCAGAGTTCAGACACCTGTCTTAGGATGGATTGTGGAGAGAACTGATAGGCATAAGGAGAGAGCCGACTTAATTACACTTAAGCTAAAGGGCGTCAACGTAACTCTTTTCTTTAAGGCGCCTAGGCATACTGCTAAGGAGATTAAAAGTGTTGGTAGAGTTAATTTAAGGAACGTTAAAAGGGAGGTAGTTGTAGTTCATCCACCTCCGCCTTATACTACTGACTCCATGCTTTCAGATGCTTCTCGAATACTTAAGCTTCCAGCAATGAAAATCATGGATTCTGCACAGAGGCTCTTTGAAGCAGGATTAATAACTTATCACAGAACTGACAGCACGACTGTTAGTGCAATTGGGATTTCTATAGCTAAGGACTATATATCGAGAGTTTATGGAGAGAATTACTTTCACGCTAGAAAGTGGGAGAAGCCTGGCGCTCATGAATGTATAAGGCCTACGAAGCCTCTTGACTCAAAGCAAGTAATGGCTCTTAGAGCAGCAGGACTGCTATCGCTAGCAGTTCCACTTAGACCTGAGGACTATAGATTATACGATCTTGTGTTTAAGAGATTTGTCTCTAGCCAGATGAAGCCATGTATAGTTGAGAAAACTACGTTCACCCTAGATTTTAAGGGCTTTACAAAGGAATTCTCCTTCATAACGAAGGTCATTGATGATGGCTTTAACAAATTGGATAAAGCCTTAAACCCCGTGGACTTAGGGGGTGTAAGTGATGGTGAGTATGAAGTAGAAAGCGTAAAGTCAAGATCTGTGCCAGAGCATCCATTATACACGTATAGCGACTTAGTTGAGTTAATGAGAGATAAGGGTATTGGCAGGCCATCAACTTACGCAAAGATACTTGACATACTTAAGAGGAGGGGGTATGTTGTAGAAGTTGGCAAAAATAAGCTGATAGCTACATTGAGGGGCAAAAGTGTATTTAAGTACCTTAATGAAAACTTCCATAGCTTAGTAAATGAAGAAAGAACAAGGATCCTTCAGGAAAAGATAGACTTGATTGAAGCAGGCAAAGAAAAAGCTGAAGAAGTGCTCAAAGCTTTTTACCAAGAAGTAAAGCCATTAGCGATAATTGAAAGTATTTGAAGTTGCCCCTTCACTATTTTGAAAATCTTTTATTAATAGCTCTTATCCTGAGGAATCCCCATAGCTTTCAAGGATTACGGTAAGAGAGCACTAATAGGTGCGGGGGGTGGGATTTGAACCCACGCAGGCCTACGCCATCGGGTCCTGAGCCCGACCCCTTTGACCATGCTCGGGCACCCCCGCACTAAGGACCTCCATTTACTTACCATAATTATTGAGATTTAATAAGGTTTACTTAGGTTTAGCGTGAGCTTCAACAATTCTTATGATACGCCGGGGGCGGGATTTGAACCCGCGTGCCCCCTGAGGGAGCAGAGGGTCTCTTACCTACTGGAATGGCCTCGAGCCCTCCCCCTTAGGCCGCTCGGGCACCCCGGCTGAATATCCCTCTTGCTTTAGCCCTATTTTAGCGTTCTATGTTTTACGAAATTTATTAAGCATTGCATCTATTTTACTTCGATCCTTTTCAAATTCTACAACTTGTATGCACTCTTTAACTCTATAGCCTTGTGTTTCAAGGGTTTTCATTAGTTTAGACGCATAATCTATTGGAAGATCAGCTGTAGCAATGCAGTATGTTGGAGTTTTTATTAAGCTTGCGTACTTTTGTACGAATGAGCGTATTGGAGGAGCCTCCATACCCCACCAGATCGGTGTAGCAATAATCACTACGTCATACGTCTCAGGCTTAAAGCCTTCATCCCCCTTTATTGGGATACTCCTGCTAAGCATTGTTTCATATAGGATCCGTGGATTTAAGTGAAGCAGCCTACTGGAGTATTCTCTAACGGGTCTCACCATGAATACATCAACTTCCTCCCCAAAGTATTTGAGCTTATGATAGATGTACTCAATCAATTGTCTAGTCTTACCAGTCTTACTGTAGTACATTATAGCGATCTTCAAGTTTTAAACCCCGAAATGAAAAGTATACTGAGCGAGCAATTTAATAATTTGCAGCTTGAGATTGTTGAACTTATTGTTAAAGATCTTAGAGAACGCGCTATAGAAGCATAAAGAAGCTATCTTTCCTTTAATATTCTGGACGCATATTCATAGGTTTCCAATCATTTACTTATAATAAGAATCTTTAGACATTGATAGAAGCATTGCTCTAAGCCTCTAGAGCTATGTATAGATAGAGCTTAGTCTCGTTAAGCTTGACAGCCGTCAATGGAATAATAGAACCTAGATCTCTATAAACAAGGCAGTGCTTCTAGACATAAAGAATTATGAATTAAAGCGAATTTCCAGAGCCGCAAAAGAATGTCTAAAGAGAACGGAAACTCTTTAAACCACTTGTATAATGCTATTTTATGGGTGTATTAAGTGAGTTTCGGTCCTCCAGCAATGGGTTACGATAGGGCAATAACTATATTCTCTCCAGATGGTAGAATATACCAAGTTGAGTATGCTTTTGAAGCTGTTAGAAGAGGCTGGACTACACTTGGAGTAAGGACTAAGAGTGCTAGTGCATTAGTTGTTGAAAAGAAGAAAATATCTCCACTAGTTGATTCAGGCATTATTCAGAAGATATTTAAAATAGATGATCACGTTGGAGCTACCTTTGCTGGAATAGCTGGTGATGGAAGGGTACTCATAGATTATGCAAGACACGTCGCTTTACAGCACAAGTTCCTCTACGATGAACCAATGCCGGTAGAGCTCTTAGCTAAGAGCGTTTGCGACGTAAAGCAAATGTATACTCAACATGCTGGAGTAAGGCCGTTTGGAGTAGCATTAATATTTGCCGGGGTGGACTTTAGAGGAGCAGAGCTATTTATGACTGAGCCCAGCGGCAGATATATGAGCTACTTTGGTGTAGCACTAGGTGAACACGCTCAAGCTGTAGTAGAGTATTTAGAGAAGAACTATAAGAAGGATCTTGGAGTGAAGGACACCATAAAGTTGGGAATACATTCACTAATACATTCAGCAGAAGAGAAACTTGGCCCTGAAAACCTTGAGATAGGCTATGTAGATGTTGAGGAGAGGAAGTTTAAAATACTATCCATAGAGGAAATAAGTGCTCTTCTCGAATGATCTCTTTTAACTCACACTGGTTCAAGTTTAATAGCAGTTATTAGTTTGGGAACAATATTACTTAGTCTAGTGATAAAGTCTATGATAGCTGTATTTATGGTGATATATTGTCAAGTAGACATGTAATAGCTAGGTATGAAGCAAAAGGGCATAGATTCGAGATCTTGGTGAATCCTGATGCAGCACTAAAAATAAAGGAGGGAGTAAGCGTTAGCATAGATGAATTACTTATAGGAGACATTATATATAAGGATGCTAAAAAAGGATTAAAAGCTTCCCCTGAGAGCCTTAAAGAAGTATTTGGAACAGACGACTTAAAGAAGATAGCAATTGAAATAGTTAAAGGAGGAGAGCTTCAGTTAACTTCTGAACAGAGGAGACATATAATTGAAGTCAAGAAGAAGCAGTTGATCAACCTTATAGCTAAAAACGCCATAGATCCAAAGACTAAGCTCCCCATACCTATTAAGAGAATTGAAGCTGCATTAGAGCAGGCTAAAGTAGCAATAGATCCTTATAAGAGTATTGAGGCTCAGTTACAGGATGTAATATCAAAGATCTCGAAGGTTATGCCGATAAAAATTGCTAAAGCTCTACTAGCTATAAGTATTCCATCGGAACACGCCGGCAAAGCATATAGGCAATTAATGACATTAGGCCAAGTCAAGAGAGCTAACTGGCTTAGCAATGGAGATCTATACTTAGAGATAGAGATACCGGCTGGTGCACAGGGTGAATTTATAGATAAAGTTAATAGCCTTACGAAGGGTACAGCTTCAATTAAGGTAATTGGGGTAGGGTGAATAAATGGCTAATATATACGTGGCTAACAGACAAATAGTTAAGCCCGGAGATCTATTGGCTGAAGGAGATGACGTTATAGCAGGCTCCTATACTTATAAAGTGGGGAGTAAAGTGTATGGAACAGTAATAGGCTTAGCTGAAGTGAAGGAGAACGCTGTATCAATAATACCTCTTGAAGGAGTAGTAGTGCCAAGAGAGGGAGATCTAGTTATTGGAGTAGTAGTTGGAGTAGGGGTAACGAATTGGTTTATTGATATAAGGGCTCCGTATAAGGCAGTTTTAAATGCTAGTGAAGCCGTAGAGCAGTTTAATCCATTAACTGATGACATTAGGAAGTACTTTGATGTAGGTGACTACATTTTAGCTAAGGTGCTTATTTTTGATAGATCCAGAGGACCAGTATTGACTACTAAAGCCAAGGGCCTTGGGAAGATAGTTGAAGGAGTAGTTATAGATGTAAAGCCGAGCAGAGTTCCAAGAATAGTGGGGAAGAGGAAGACAATGCTTGAAGTTCTTACATCTCTAACTAATTGCAGTATAACTGCAGCCGTCAATGGAAGGATCTGGATAAAGTGCCCAAACTCATTATTAGAGGACATAGTAGTTAGAGCTATTAGGAAGATAGAAAGTGAAGCCCATATACCTGGGCTAACTGATAGAATAAGGAAGTTCATTGAGGATGAAAAGAGGAGGGTTGGAATACAATGAGTAGCAGGCCTACATTAATTAAGGAGAATGGGCTACGCCATGATCATAGAAGACCTGATGAGCTTAGGCCAATTAAAATGGAGGTTGGAGTATTAAAGAATGCCGACGGCTCTGCACTAGTTGAATTTGGAAATACAAAGGTTATAGCAGCTGTTTACGGACCTCGGGAGCCTCCGGCTAAATACATGCTTTCACCGGAGAAAGCCATAGTTAGATGCAGATATCACATGGCTCCCTTTTCTACTATTGAAAGAAAGTCTCCAGCGCCAAGTAGAAGGGAAATAGAGTTATCTAAAGTTATTAGAGAAGCACTTGAATCAGCCATATTTACTGAGCTTTTCCCAAGATCTGCCGTAGATATATTCATAGAGGTCCTACAAGCCGATGGAGGCACTAGAACCGCCGGCTTAACGGCTGCATCACTTGCATTAGCTGATGCTGGAGTACCAATGAGGGATTTAATAGCTGCTGTTGCTGTTGGAAAAGTCGATGGAGTAATAGTTTTAGATATAGATGAAGTAGAGGATGAATATGGTGAAGCAGATATGCCAGTTGGCATGATGCCTTCACTTAATCAAGTAGTTCTCCTACAATTAAATGGAGTCATGACAAGGGAGGAGTTTGATGCGGCAATGGACTTAGCTATGAAGGGAATATCTGAAATCTATAGATTACAGAAGGAGGCTTTATCAAAGAAGTACATGCTTTATACAGAGGAATAGAGGTGTTATGAGATGAGCGTAACGCCAATACAGCCTCCAATACCTAAACTTAAGAGGGAGGCAATAGTTTCTGCCTTAAAGAAAGGAGTTAGAGTTGATGGAAGGGGGTTTGAAGACTTTAGATCTATAACTATAGAGTTGAATCCAGTCCCTAGGAGAAGCAATGGCTCTGCACTAGTTAAACTTGGTAATACATCTGTTCTCGTTGGAGTAAAAATAGGTATTGAAAGACCTTTCCCCGATAGACCTAGTGAAGGAGTCCTTCAGGTTCATGCAGAATTCGTACCATTGGCATCCCCATCATTTGAGCCAGGTCCTCCCGATGAAAATGCTGTTGAAGTTGCTAGAGTAATAGATAGGTGTTTAAGGGAATCGAAGTCAATAGATTTAGGGGAGTTAGTCATAGTGCCGGGGAGGTATTCGTGGAGCATATACAATGACATATACTTACTTGATCACGATGGAAATGTAACTGATGCAAGTACTCTTGCATCAATGGCTGCACTAAACGTAGCTAAACTGCCCAAGTTAGTGTCAGTAGAGAATGATCAAGTTAAAGTAGATTACAGCACTATGGATAAACCGCTTCCAGTAAAGTTAAACGTAGTGACAGTCACAGTAGTTAAGATTGGGGGGTACATACTAGTAGATCCAAGCTTAGATGAAGAGATCTTGGCTGAAGCTAAGGTTACCGTAGGCGTTGACAGCAATGGCAGAATAGTTGGAATACAGAAAAGTGGTGGAGGACTATCGGTAAGTGAAGTGAGGTATACGATAGATATAGCCATTAAAAAAGGCCGCGAACTACTCATGCTTTTAGAGAAAACATTAAAAACTGTTTAAAGATAGAGAGAAGCAATAATGCTAGTAAACAATGGGCTGAGCAACTATGGGTAGAACCAAGGTAGTAAAGATAGCTGGACGTTATGGAGCTAGATATGGTTCAACGTTGAGGAAGAAAGTTAGAGATATATTAATGAAAAGATACTCCGCTCACAACTGCCCCTTCTGTGCTTCAAGAGGGACTGTGTATAGAATAAGCACTGGTTTATGGAAGTGCGGGAAGTGTGGAAATACGTGGGCTGGAGGAGCTTATACTCCAAGAACAGAGCTAAGCAAGTACTTCCCTAAATATGTAGCAGGAACGTAGCGGAGCTCTTTATGCAAATTGTTTTTACAACATCACGCAGGCCTAGTCGAAGAACTAGAAGTTTAATAAATGAATTAGTTCACTGTATTCCTAACTCGTTTAAATTAAGTAGAGGCAAGAAGTCCCTCATTGAGTTAATTCATGAATTAATTTCTCTGTCCACGAAGTACCTTGCAGTAATCCTTGAATATAAAGGGAATCCTAGACGAATCGCTTTCTACAAGTTCTACCATGAGCTACGCAGGCTAAAGCCTTTGTTCTCAATAACTATGGAGGGAGTGAAGTTGTGTAGAGAGGTTAAGGGTAGAGTTTTAGAAAAGCATTCCCTGAAGGATTTATTGATAGATGTATATGGTTGTGAAACAGATGATTGCTTTAAACTAGCCGATCTGCTGATGGAAGCACTTAACGCTAAAGTAAGTTCAGCAAAGAGCGATGTAAGGCTTGTACTAAGTAGTAGGGACAGCAGACTTATAGAAGTATCGTTTATTAATGCTAGTGGAGAAGTAATTGGACCAGTAATTAAGGTTAGTAAGGTAAGGTTATTTGAAGGTGAAGGTGAGAATAGGCATTAAACATGAGGATCTAGGGCTATTGAAGGCAATCCATGAATCACTTATACCGGAGTCCAAGAGTCTTCCATCAAATGAGTGTAGCTTAAGACATAGACTCCATGGGGATTTATTAGAAATAGAGTTTGATTGTAGTAGGGTAAATATTTTAAGAGCCCTTCTAAATAGCTACTTAGGGGTATTGTCCAGCGTAATGGAGTATGTGGAGGAAGCTTGGAATGTCGATAGAGAGTCTACCTCCAGAAGTGAGGCAGAAGGCAGTTAAATACGATAGCTTAAGAAATATGTTGCTTAAACTAGAGGCAGAACTTAGAGCTGCTGAAAGCGAGCTTAGGGAAGTCAACGAGATCATGGATACTTTAAAGAATTTGCCTGAAAACATTGAGGTATATAAATCTGTAGGCCACGTCTTGATCAAAGAGAGCAAGGATGCCATATACAAGGAACTTGAGGAGAGAAAGGAGCTTCTTACAATAAAGCTACAGAAGTATAAGAACCAAGTGGAATTGCTGAGAAGACAGGTTAGTGAAAGCGAGAGAGAGCTCAAGGAGTCCCTTGAAAGACATGGGATAAGCTTTGAACAAGGCTCGTAGAAAAGTTAAGGTCATAGGGCTGGACTTAAGCAAGCTGACGCCTGAAGTAGTTGAGAAAATAGCTATAGAAGCCCAGGAATACGCGTTTAACAACTTAAGCAAGGGGCTTGGAGAGCTCTGTGATGCAGAGCTATCTATATCAATAGCTGTGTCAAGTAATTTAGTAACGGTAACGCTTGATGCCTCCACAATGGAGGCAGACCGTAAACTTATTCGCTGCAGTAATGTAATTGAAGACATTGTTAGAGATGTTAGAGCATTCATTGAGAAAAAACTTATGGAGTATAGAGCAGTAGAGTGAAAAACTAGATCTATTTATGTGCTAAATGCATGTTTTCACTCGAATTAGCATTTATGTAAAGGTATAGTAACTACGGCTTGAGGAATTGAAATAACAATAGTTACTATAGATACACTGTTAGGAGCCTTAGGCACAGTTATAGTAATGCTGTACCCTGGGCCCAATGCTTTAGGAAGCTGTAGCTTGCTTAACTCATCAATGCCTCTATTAGCGTTTACAAACCTTACTTCGCCGTACATCACGTTGTTTCTTGATATTGTAACGTAAGTGCCATTGCTGTAGACTATCACTAATCC
>Ga0209394_1001374_pt1 | contig 14393 bp, 10 predicted proteins | sample JNZ201metaG_FD_184122 | JGI IMG/M metagenome (GOLD analysis project Ga0209394, IMG submission 184122) | Hot spring microbial communities from Jinze hot spring, China to study Microbial Dark Matter (Phase II) - JNZ 20120812A (SPAdes) (version 3) ... | reverse complement strand
TCTCCGAGACTACTAATGGTTCGAGGACACCATACTCCTTTATCGATTCTGCTAGCTTGTCAAGATCCCCAAGCTCCCTCCTTACTCGAATCTTCGGTTTAAGAGAGTCTACCGACACTCTTATCATCTTCATCATTTAACTCTCCCCTCTCTCGAGCGGTTTTTCGAGGATCCTAAAAGCATAGAACCATGTTATACCATCCTCTCTCAATCTCTCTAAAATTTTCTCATACCTACTCGTACTAACACTATGGAATAATCCATTATTAGTTAAAATGTTGGAGAGCTTTTTTGCGAAGCTCCACACATTCCTTGGCATACTCGTCTCTGCAATACGCTTTAAACCAGAATCGTCCATCTTGAATAATCTCATAATTCTCGCTTTCCTACTTACGGCAGGATTCATTATTGTATATCTCTTAACAAAGATCTTTAAGGGGGGATTAGCTTTATCTAATCTCAATTCTGAGGTCATCAAACCATTTGGATATATCATGTACCCATCTGCCACTCCAGCAATCTTCTTAACAAGTTCATCTGAACGTTTGAGTACGTCATCTTCTAACAACAAATAAATTATGCGGCCCTCATCTGTTAATTTCCGCACCTCTTCCAAGAGCTCTTTAGTAATATCATCATTATTAATTATTTTGAGAAAGACATCATCTTTACTACCTCTAATCCAGAAATCAATTAAGCAGTTACCAACATGCTTCTTCAACTTGAAGCTTAACCCATATTTTACAAGAAAGCTCCGGAAGACTCTTTCCGGAAGCGACAGTTTGTATCTTAAGGCATATAGCTCTGCCTCACCCCTTTTTATGCAACTGTTTAAAATGTCTAATACCATTCCTTTCCTCAGCATCTTTACAGGATACATCCTATACACGTAGACACCATCCATCGGTGAAGAGTTATCAAGAGATCTTCTAAAATTCCTGAGGAGAGTCCACCAACCAATCCTACCATCATCTAGAATCTTCACCCTTACTGTGCAGATCTGCCTATTTGCATCATCCACCACTATTAACTTTTCAGACCTCGACTGCTTCAGGTTTCCACCTAGAAAAATCTTTAGCTTCGTCATCCTAACTCTTCTACCTCCATTCTCCGGTCTCCATGCTTCTGGTTCCTTCTCTATCTTAGGATGTTCTTTGTCCTCTTCAAGCATGTTTAATTCCCTCTCAAACGTGACTGCTTCAATTACTGTTAATCTGCCTCACGTTATTTCTCTTCGTATAACTAGACATCTGAGCATACAAACTTAAAAATAGCTTATTTTGGATTTCAGCCGGTAAAATTGAATAGATCAGCCTATGCTACCATCTGAGTTAGACTGTAGATAGGAAGAGGTTTAAAGCCCCTGACATATATGAGAGGCAGAATAGAAGTGTCAATATTATTATACTATACACTAATATACCTGTTGTAACTCCTGTAAGAAATATGATAATAGTCCTTTTTACATTTTCGATAAACTTTTCTATAGAATACTTAAATGCAAAGATAAGGCGATGATATTTTGGGTCGAGTTTCGAATCAATACAAGCTGAGACAAATTCTATTTCTGGTATTATACTCTTCTTCAAAATATTTTCAATTAATGCATCTCGATCTTCTGAACTGCTTAGCTCATCACTCTCCCTAGAAGTTAAGCTACTTAAAGCAAGCTCTGCAAATTGTTTTAAGAACGTCTTATCTCGCTTGATCGATCTTAGTATCTCACGCATTTCTTCAGCTATCTTATTACTATCTACTTTATCTTCATAATCCAGTACCTTCTCGTAATGTTTATTCACTTTATGGATCTTACTACAAGCTTTGGCTAAGGCATTAGCAAAAGCTATAGCGCCTTTTCCATCCCCATATACTAACCTCCCATACTTAACTAACTCAATAATAGAGTTAACGAATATTGTCTCAGCTTCTTTATACACTTTTTCAGTTTCTTCAAGAAGTATATGTGCTATAAGCAAACCTTTTTCGGTCAGGGTATAGAAAGAGTTTTTGGAGTCACTAGGTTTTATTTGTTTTACTAATTCGAGATTCTGCAACTTCTTCAATATCTCATAAACATATACTGAGCCATACTTTTTTTCAATATAACTTGCTGGAACATTTATATTTTCATTCTTTATATATTCGAATATTATTTTCATAGTGAATAGATGATTGTAAGTCAGTAAGTCAATTTCTTTCAAAAACAATTTTTTAAGATCGTCGGCCAATTTCTTTGACACCATTTCCTACAAATAATATCGATAAAAATGAGTTATAACGATTTTGGGGTTGTCTGAAAGTGAGAAGTCTCACAATCTCCATCATTAAACCTTTCGTCTTTAACTTAGCTCTTCCTATATAAGTTACTGAACTCATTTAAAATGATTACTTACCTTCCAGCTAAGCTGAAGATATTTCTATCGCTTTGAGCAGACGTGATAGTGAAGTAGATTGAAGGATGTTGCTGAAGATAAGAATACTACGATAAAACTTAACCTATCTAGAAGAGACAGAGTAGAATGCTTTAAGAGTTTTTCAAAACTTCTAGGAGGGACTAAGAATGTTATAGAGGTCGATAAGCTGGTGCTTAGAAAGGTGCCTGTGGAGAGTGTTGGAAAATGTATTGAAGTTTTCCTCACCATAAAGAGTCTGGATGAAGATAAATATTTTGGAAATGTAAGACTAGGATCTATAGAAGGCGAGCTATCTTATAGAAAACTATTACTATTTTCAAGGAAGGTTAAACATTTCATAAATCAGATAAAGCCTATACATGGCGTACCTCCATATAAATTGTTGGTCTTAGGAGATAAGAATTACATGATGAACGTTATTAAGGATGCTTTGGAGAATGGTGTAGCTTATCTAGCTGTTGGAAAAGTGCCCGTATTAGACGCGGAGATTCTTCTCGCTGAAGAATTTAGGAAGATGGGCTTGGATTTTTTATGGAAAGAGCGTAGAGGACAATGGCTTTTCGACTTCTACTTCAAGAGAAGAAAAGTACTCATCAAGATAGTTGATTGTGAGAAGATGAGCCGAGAAGAACTCAAGAACTTATTTCGAGAAACACATAGATTAAAAGCAAGAGGATACCTAGTCTACTGGATAGATTCTCGAGAACTCAGTAGAAACATGGTGGGTTTAGCGAAACTTATTGGAAGAATAGTCTATGGAAAAGAGATATGGGCTCCCGGATGGATGACCACTAACTACATGGAGAAGGTGTCTGAAGAGGGTCGGGAGCTAGTTATAAAACTTAGAACCATTAACATCGGTGATAAGGTATTGAAATATGCGGAATTATTTCTACAAAAGCAAGAGACATACAATAAGATAGGGGAGATTAGGGTTACAAAAAATGTGAAAAGATTCGCTCAAAAGATAGTGGGTATTTTAACAGCCGCACACTACCATTACAGCTTCAGAATAGAAGACTACCTGAAAATATACAAAGAGCTAATCAATAATGGAGAGGTCACAATAATAGTTAAGAAGTTACATAAGTAATTTCTAGAATCCATGAAAAGACAGTAATCTAACAACTATCATATTCAATACCAAACATGTATAAAAGTGGCAATATTCCTTAAACTCTTAAGTCAACAAAACTGATTTAGAGGCTTTATGATCTTCTCAACAATATCAGAGTAAGTCAAATTAATTGCTTCATCATTATTAGGCTTGCATATATAAAGATTGACCTCATTAAGATTTAGCAATCTTGGTAATTGTTTTATCTCGACTTGGCTTTTACCATACTATTCATAGATTCTCGTAATTCTCCGACCACTAGAAAGCAATGCATCTTCTTTGATTGAAGAAAATTTTCTATTAATTTACTAATCCTATCATTACTCCATCTATATAAACAAGTAGTGAATACCATCGCTTTTATAATTTTATAATACATCCTACATACCATAAGATCCGTCAAAAGTTTATCTATAATCTAGTGTTTATATTCATTCCTCACTATCTTATTGTTAGGCCTCATTGCTTTTCCTCCTACCAATACAAATTAGATGTTCTTTGAAGCTTTCCTATTTTTATGATGTTTTGATAATATTTTTCTCATTCTTTCAACTACGTGTAACAACCATAATCCATCTGGCAGTACTATATTATCCCTATCGTAGCAAAGGAAAACCTATTGAGACTTTAAATATAATCCTTATCCGAACACTAGCCCCCTACCGCTTATAAAAAATTAAAAAGAAGTATTAGGAAACAGGTAGCGTAGTATTAAATGGAACTACTATCCTTCCCTCTCTAAGAGCTTTATCTATCTGAACTGCTTTATCTTCTATTTCTTTACTAACATTCTTCAATGGATAAAGGATATAACATGCAGAGCCGAATTCAAGTTTATAATATCCAGAGGTGTTGCCTTTCTCTATCTCTTTTAATACGTGGATAAGACCTACGCTAAAATCGTATATATATGAGGTAACTATGTTTTCGGGCGCGAAGCTAGATTTATCTGTATATTTAACAGTCATGTAGATAGTCTTTCCAGAACTTCTCACAGCTTCTATTATACCATAGTTACCGAGATTTACAGATGATAATATGAAGTCTATACCTTCAGCTATCATAGACTCAGCTAGACTCCTTGCTTTAACAGGATCATTAAAGTCCCCCGTCCAAGCATATCTTAATTTAACACTAGGGTTAACATCGCGTATTGCCTGTAGTACAGCATTGACTTCAGCTTTTGAGAAAGGTAAGTCAATTCCCCCTATATAACCTATCTTTCCAGTTTTAGTTGTTAGAGCTGCTATGGCCCCGAGCTCATAGAAGCCTATCGGAAAGTTTCTATCCATTACCCATACATTCTTGGGCTGTTGTGTTAAAGGAGCGTCTGTCTCCATTATAAAAACTACATTAGGATATTCCTCTGCAATCTTCAGAAGGGCTGTATTAAACTGGGCTCCATGAGCCCAGATCACATTGTAGCCAAGAGATATGTATTCTCTCATGACTCTTTCTGCATCTGGGACTGCGACTTTTTCAGAGTAAGCGGTCTCTATACCTAGCTCATCATGCACTTTTAGGACTGCAAGATAACCTAATGTGTTATAGTCAGCATCATGTATGCTTCCCGGCAGGATCGCGGCCATTTTTATAGCTGGTTTTATGGTCGTAGTGGGTGTTTTGCCAGTTTGTTGCAACATTAAAAAGTAGGCACCACTTGCTACAGCTATTATGATTATTAATACTATAATCAAAATTTTAGCTGTGATGGATATGGATTTCTTATACATAATTATCTCCTCATTAAGATATGCAAGATCGTAAAATATAAGCTTTCTAATGGTGAATGAGGATCCTGTTAACTTAAGGTTTTGACCTAAGGGCTTTAAGGTTTCTGGCTCTTCAGGACTAGGAACAGCTACAGGCTAAGCTGTACTTAAGGAGCCTTGTTATGGCTTACGGTAAGCATCCAGTTTGGACAGATGGAGCCCCATGGTATAGTAAAGCATGTAGAAGACTTGGACTAAACCATTACAAATACAGGTTTGGGGATTTGGCTCTTCCAAGCTATGGAGAGAACTGTCCAGATGCTGAAAGATAGAACAGAAGACTTCGATGATTACTTTCCATGCAGAAGGAAGGAATTATCCTTGATCATGTATGTAGATGGCTAAACCTATTCCAACTATCCAGCCAACCAGAAACCATAAACATAATCAACAACAAAAGAAGTAACGATAATAGCTTAAGTTAACAGAGCCGGTAATAACAAACAAGACATTTAAATACACTACTCATCTGGACACCATTTGTATTCATTAGTTATCCTCTCAATCTTTTCTTTATTCTTCTATGGCTTCACGATCGTATGGTCTTCCAAGAGCCTGAGGCATTTCTGCCCTTCTGTATACTTGTATGAGGATGACGAGAGTGACCAAGAAGGGAACCATTAAGAGGAATTGGTAAGGTAAAGCGAGACCTGCTACTTGGAGTCTATACACGAAGGCTTCCGTACCAGCAAAGATCATTGAACCTAACATGATCAGGAGTGGTGACCATTTTCCAAAGAGTGTGAGGGCTATAGTTATCCAACCTCTTCCTCCAACTATGCTCTCTGTATAAGTTCCCGTGAAAGCTAAAGGTAAGTAGGAGCCGGCAAGAGCTATGAGCACAGACCCTAATACCGTAGCTATATATCTTATAAGAAATACATTAATACCCATACTATCTGCAACTTTAGGATTTTCGCCTACCGATCGGAAGTTGAGACCCCAGGCAGTCTTAAACATAAAGTAATGGATAATTAACGCTAGGAGTATGGATAAGTAGAAGAGGATGTTTTGTTGAAAAAGAACTGGACCCACGATAGGTATATCAGATAAGAACGGGATGTAAACATCTTGGAGAAGTGGTATTCGAGGTGGTACAAGTACGACTCCAATAACTAATTTGTACATTAGGTTGCCTATACCTAAGCCCATTATAAATAGAGCTAAACCTATGACGAATTGATTCAACTTTAAGGTCACAGTAAAGTAAGCCATAATCAGGCCGAAAACTACTCCTATCGATATTCCCGCTATAAGACCTAGAAAGATGTCTCCTCCAGTTAAATATGTTGTAAGGAAGGTGGCTGAGGCTCCAGCTAACATTAGACCCTCATTATATACGATGAATATCCCGCTTCTCCCTGAAATAGACATTCCCAATCCTGCTAATATATAGGGTACAGTTGTTAAAAGGACATATTTTAAATAGAGAATAATCTGTTCCATTAATGCTATTACCTCACTCATTTTTTCCTCGCCTTCACGACATCTGCCATTAAGATGAAAAGCAATATCAGTGCCTCGACTATAAATATTAATTCTACGGGGACACCCATAGTTCTCTGCATACCGCTTGCACCTATCTCGATGACTGAGATGAAGAATGAGGTCAGGATAACTCCAATCGGGTTCCCTTTACATATTAGTGCTATCAGTATGGATAAGGAACCATAGTTTGAATGCATCCCCTCTATCAGCCTATAGTGTAAGCCTGCGACCTCAATGCTTCCTGCTAGTCCAGAGAGCATGCCACCGATGATAAGTGAGAGGGGAGCTATGTAATTAGTGTTTATACCGAAAATCATAGAAGCTCTAGGGTTGGCTCCTACAGCTCTAAGCTCGTATCCTCGAACAGTACGATATACGTAAAGATAAGCTAAAAATGGAAAGAGTAAGGCCAATATGAAACCCATGTTTATCTGCGGATTTTGAATTATTAAAGGTAGAATGCCTTGATCTGGAATGGGTAGAGTCATCGGATGTCCGGCAAAGACATCTCTCCAGGGGCCAGTAGCTATATAGTCTACTAAATAGAAAGAGATGAAGTTTAAGAGTATTGTGGAGATTATCTCATTTACATTAAACTTATATAGCATAAGAGCTGGTATGAGAGCCCATGCCGCACCAAAGATTACGCCCCCCGTCAATATTAAAGTAATGAGTATCGGGCCTGGTAGAGAGCTTAGAGAGAAGGCTACTGTAACAGCGCCTATCGCGCCTAGTAAAAATTGTCCTTCTACACCTACATTATACTTTCGTGCCATCAATGGTATAGCGAAGCCTAAGCTCATGAGAAGTAAAGGTATGAACTTAAGTATAGTTAAGCTTATACCGGATAGAGAGCTAAAAGAAGTAAAGAATAGAGTATAGTAGCCTTTGAGAATGTCGTGCCCCATAAGAATGAGGGATAAACCTGCAACCACGAAGGCTACCGTTATACCTGTAGAATAGAAAGCTATTTCTCTTAGGATCTTATGTAAGTCCATTATTGAGCACCTCTCATACCAGCCATCATAGCTCCAATCTTGTAAAGGTCAAAGTTCTCTCTTCTTATGATCCCCATTACCTCACCCTTATACATAACCATTATTCTATCGCATATAGACATTAGCTCGTCAAGGTCTTCAGAGATCAGCAGTATGGATGCGCCTTTATTTCTCAACTCTAGAAACTTGCGGAGAATCATATCAACGGTGGCTATATCGAGCCCTCTGGTTGGATTATGAGCTAGGATTATTTTCGGCTCTCTTATGAGGGCTCTTATGATTTGAAGTTTCTGAATATTTCCTCCAGAAAGAGTGCCGGCTGGGATGCCCACATTCTGAGCCTTCACCTTAAACTCTTTAACATACTTTTCTACTGTTCTGTGAACTATGTTCCAGTCCATTAAAATACCTCTCTTAAAAGGTGGGTTATTATGATGACCTAATATTACGTTCTCTGATACACTCATAGTCGGTAAAAGACCATCTCCTATTCTATCTTCAGGTATGTAAAATACCCCCATTTGGAAAATTTTAGCTGGCGGAGCTCCTGTTATTTCTATCCCATTAATTAGTATCTTCCCTGATGCGGGTCTTCTAATACCTGCGAGAGCTTCTACTAATTCTCGTTGTCCATTACCTGAAACACCTGCAACCCCTAGTATTTCCCCCCTTCTTAAAGTGAATGATACGTTATTGACTACAATCTCTCCTTTTTCTCCTTGCACCTTTAAGTTCTCTACAATGAGTACTTCTTCTTTAGGCGGCTCTAAACTTCCTAAATCAATATTAGAGAACAATACAAGAGGTTTGACGTCCCTAACCCCCATCATTAACTCTATTAACTTTTCCTCCGAGGCGAGTGCACCGTCAAGCACTCCCATCAATTTCCCAGCTTTAAGAACTATTATTCTATCAGCTACTTTCATAGCTTCTTTTACTTTATGTGTGATGAATACTATGCTTAACCCGGCTTTAGTCATCCTTTTTAAGGCCGACAATAGTACATCTACTTCTTGTGGAGTGAGATTCGTAGTAGGCTCATCTAATATCAATAGCCTTGCCCCACGAAATAGCGCTCTAAGTATCTCAACTCTTTGCCTTATCCCAACAGGCAACTCTCTCACTTTTTCATACAAGTCTACATCTAGACCGAACTCTCTCGATATCTTAGATAATTCTTCTTCGTATGTTTTCAAATTCAATTTCATACCTTTAACTGAGCCAAGCAATATATTTTCTATTACCGTAAAATTTGGTATGAGTTTAAAATGCTGATGGACCATTACGATCTTGTAGGAGAGGGCGTCTTTAGGAGACCTTATCTTAACTTTTTTCCCTTCAATGAATATTTCTCCTTTGTCTGCCTTATATAGACCGTAAAGTATATTCATAAGAGTTGTTTTCCCTGCTCCATTCTCGCCTAATAATCCGACTACTTCGTTTTTGTCAATATATATGGACACATTATCTAAAGCTTGGACATCTCCGAATCGTTTACTTATTTCCCGCATCTCTATAAAATGTACCATTTTTGGTACCAAAACGTAGAGAAGAACAGTATAATATAAACTTTTAAATATTAAAAATTATAATTTTTTAGTTTTAATATTACTTAAAGTCTTGAACTGTTTTCTTTTTTGAGAGTAAATGTAAAAGTAGCAAAGTACTGACTTTCAGAAAGTGGAAAACCTTTTGCATATTATATTCGTGTCTTATCTAAGTTTACGTTAACTGTAAGATAGTGTCCAAATAAGGTAATGTATTTAAATGCGATCTAGTTTGTTATCTTCATGGATATCGTATCCCTAATCTCAAGCTGTTTTAAACGTAATAAAAAAGTAGAGAAGTTAAGGTTTTAGCTGTATTAGAGTGTATGTTTCATGGTAGTTGTAGGAAGGTCTCGAAGATTCTAAGCCTATCTATAGAACCTATAAGCAGGTCGGATGTACATTATCTTTCAAAGATCATATTTTCTTAAAGTAAAGATAGTATTAGAATCAAAGTATCGAAGATGTATAGCTATCGATAAGACAGAGCTTAAAGTTAAGGGATCTATAGTATATGTATGGTCTGCGGTAGACGTTGATTCTAGGGAATTGCTTGCTCTAGAAGCTTCATATTGTAGAAGCTGTCTAAACACTATAAAATTCATTAAGAAAGTATTGAAACTATGTTTAAACAAACCTAAGATTAAGTTGATAGAGGTCCATGGTATATATTGGCTCTAGAAAAACTTGGACTAGATTATGAGTATCCGAGATTCGGGATGAGGAATAGAGTTAAAAGATTCTTCAGACACCTCAAGGAGAGAACTATGGTGTTCCATAATAAGCTAAGCACAAAAGGCTACATCTAGGGATAATGAACTTCAACCTATTCCTAAGTATATTCACATTGTACTATGAGACCATTAAAGATGAGGGTGAATAACTATGCTTATCCGAACATCACTCTCAATAAAAAGGAAAAGATTGTAAGCTCAGGCCCTGAGACACTAGGGCTTTTGTTATATTCCTTGACTAAACAGAAGATCGACATGTCTCATTTTCTCCTTTTTCAGAATTCATCAGTCTTTATCTTCCTCTTTTACCTCTAATATAGATAAGGAGTGTGGTCACAGCAATCGCGGTAACCGCTACCGCTAAGCTAACCAGCACCCAATCAGCCTTCGTACCTTCTAATGCTTTGGTTACAGCAAGAGTGCGGGTCTCCTTGATGATGGAGGTTTCCGTTATGACTCGTGTGAGCGTGACCATCTCCGTCATCTTTGTCGTTTCGATGGTCGTTATCTTTACCGTCTTAGTGGTCGTTACGGTCATCGTGTTAGGCTTGTTAAGGACAAGGAGACCCCAGTAGTTAACACGAGGTAGGTCAAAGACTAAGTACCTGTCTTCAACAGAAGGTGATAATGAGACGGCGAAGCCTTCAGGGCTCAGCCACGTTACGTCTAACGGAAGCCCGACCGCTGAGAGGTCAACATATAGCCTTAAGCCATTTTGTTCTTTAAATTCGTCACGGGAGATTTCATAGTTATAATTAACGATGTGGACCGCAAATGTCATACCCTTGTTGAGGACACTCACTTCCACCAGGCCCTGTATGCCCTCGAGCCTAACAAGGGGCCTCATGCCTAACCTTGCTAAGACATCCTCAACCAGCTTCAAATAGCTCCTATATCTGTCGTATTCCGCGTAGCCGGATACGAGGTTCTCGTACCAGATGTTGCCGACAGGTTCTTTGAGGAAGATAACCCTGTCGGGATAGGCTTGAAGCAACGAGTCTATGGTTTGCTTCAATTCAGGGCTTAAAGGATTGTGCTCTTCATCGTAGATTGGTAGCCCATGGGTGAATACTATACGTCCTCCAGACTTCACGTAGGACCTTATAGCTTCTACTTGATAACGTGAAAGATGGGTAACTAGGGGAAGTATCACCACGTCGTAAGCCTTCATCCTTTTGAGATGGAATGAATCGTCGTAGAGTTCCGGATGCCCGAAGATCACCACGTCGAAAGGAACATGCAGGTTCTGGAGTATGTCGGCGACCCCAACTATCTCCTGCAGTAGTAAGGTGGGGCGTACCTTTAAGGCGGGGAACCAGTTCCAAAGGAGGGACGGTATAGAGTATACCAAGGCAACCTTCGAGTATGGTTTAAAACCTACGAGGAGTCCCCTATTCTCCCAAATGAAGTCAACGATCTTTCTTACCTCTTCTGGCACTGTCATGTTGGGAAGCACGACGACTCCGCCAGCCAGCTTTATTGGACTTCTGCATTCCGACTCATATTTTAAGAGACATGCTCCAGGCCATCCAGCTAGATCAAGCTCCTTTATGACCCCATTGGCATAGGCCGCTGCTATCTCAAGTACTATGAGTCTTGCTTTGGTATAGTCCACGCCAGCGTCGAGCCACTTGCTTCCATAGAAGGCTATATGTTGCCAGACAGGCTTCTTGTGTTCAGCCATAGCGTGAGCGATCCTGTAAATAAGCGTGTACCTATTAATCGGGGGTAGCGTTGGCCACGAACCCTCCACCTGAATGAGGTCTAGATAGGGTGAGAGGATAATCGAGTCTAGGGAGGTATCTCCCACAGCTTGCACGATGGGTCCGCCGCCAAGAAACTGGTTCCCATAAATCGGGACGTCTCTACCAAGCACCTCCTTGCCATATAACTTCACTCTTTCCACGAAATTCCTCACGAATCTTACCAGCTCCATGTGTTGGAACTTTACGAATTCGCGGAGAACAGCATCTTCAGGGAATGAAGGCGGTCGACCCGTCTCCATAACCTTGAAGCCCATGAACTCGGCAAGCTTCTTAAACTCACCGAAGAAAACCCACTCTGGATGGTTTGGATCCAACTTCATGGCCTTCTCTGCAGAAAGCGTTGCGTACTCGTTTTTTGTCTCGTCGAATACTACGAGCCTGCTCCTTGCGTGGCCTTTTGCCAGCCACGACAGAGTCTTCCTAATGAGGGGGTCGAAGGATCAGAACATGCTATCCTGAGATCTATCGCCTATAACGACGACTCTCCCCTTACCCTGCTCTAGAGCCACAACAACCTTAAAGGGGCCTGTGGGCTCCGCTGGGCTCCTACGGAGGTCCATGTCTAAGTCAAGCCAAGTCAGTTCATCCGTCTCCACCAAAGCTATCGCATCAGGCCTATTCGTATCTATGGCAACTGCCCAATTAAGTACAAGTCTATCCAGCTCTTTAGTGATTGGATGGGATCGATTTATACGCCTCGCCTCGAATGAGCCGGAATCCCACAGAGGATTCTGGGATAGAATGTTTGCGTTACTAACACTCAGCCCGAACCTTTGCAATAGAGCGTTAAGATAACTTGCCGACATTGACTCTGCTTGGACTAACAGTCCTCCGCCGTTAGAGACAAACTCGACTATCTGCTCTATTTCTTCGCGTGAAAAGTTGACCGTGGGCGCCGCTATGACCAAAATGTCACCCCTCACGTTTAGGCGAGGGATCACGTATTCTCTAATATCGAATCCTGTTAAGTTGCCAATTCCCAGTTGGGCCGCCTCTTGACCGTACTTCTCGATCAAGTGCTCCCTGAATCGGTAAACAGCCCAATCTGAGAAGTCGCCCCCAAAGGCGAATGGAGCGTTAGCTATGTTATCAACATCTATAGCGTAAACTCCCGCCTCGAGTATCTTCTGGGCTGAAGATACGAAGTGGTCAAGCCAAGGAGGGCAGCTGACGGACATCGTGACGTGAACCCTGTCTGAATGATAAATTAACGTGCCCTCTAAGTCGCGCCCCCCGCAAACCTCCACCGCCTCCTTAAGTCTACCGTAAGGGTCAGGCCAAGCGGAGCTCATATGTAGAGGTGGAGGTATTGGGGTCAGTATCATGTAGGAGCCCAGCGGAATGCCACTTTCTTTTGCAAGCTTTACCATGTAATCGTTTACGTAGGGATGCCTCCAATAAGGTCCCTCCATGAACCCCGTAGCGCGGTCTAGGAATTGGATATGTAGCTTCTTCGCAGTATCCTTTAGAAAGGTTTCGAGGTCGTTCTCGATCCAATTAAGGGGGTGGATGCCTATGACCGCCAACTCGTCCATATTCAGAGGGGATGGCTGGTTTTGTGATGAAGTTTTTGCCTCTATGAAAACGCTGAGCGCGAGAATCACCATTAAACAAATAGAAGCCACTCTACTAATAAATCGTTTAGGCATGGCTAATACTACGAAGAGACACTCATTAGTCTTGAATTTAAATTTTGCATCAAAAATAGAGGTAGTGTCCTGATAAGCATGGTTAACCACCTCCACCCTTCATGGCTTGGTAGTAAAGCATGAATATGTTCAGATTGGTTATTCCTTGTTCACAGCTTTTTTATTATGCTTGAAGCAACTGGAGATTATGGCCACAATATCCATAAAAATAGAAGGAAAACACTCCTTTCAAATACCCTACCTATCCGGACACTACCTCTTTTTGAGATTCACTCTATCTACATTTTCAGGTTAGTCTTATCAGCTTATATAGAAGACGTAAGTAGATATGCATAGTGGTACATGACGATATTACCAGATAGGTGTATTAGGGAGCTTGTAGAGAAAAATAATCTTATCGACCCATTTGATGAACGATGTCTAGGTCCTGCTTCTTATGATGCTAGAGTAGGTTCAAAAGCTCTTAAACCTCGGGCTGAGGGATCTCCGATAGTCAATCTAGAGAGGGAGGGAATCTTAATTATCGATACAGGCGAGTTCGTTGAAGTAATTACTTTGGAAAGATTCAACATGCCTAATGACGTAGCCGGTAGAATTGGATTACGCTCGTACTATACTAGAAAGGGGTTACAACTTTTTTCAGGCCCGCAGATAGATCCGGGGTTCAAGGGAAATTTGATAGTTTCACTTTTCAACGCAGGACCTAAGCCGATAATGCTGAGATATGGGGATAGTTTCTGTACCATAGAGTTCCATAAGCTTGAATCTCCTGTTGAAAGACCCTATAGCGGGCCTTATCAAGATCAGAAAGACTTCCCCATCGAAAATGTTGAGTTTATTGCAGAAGCTAAGGGAGTTAGCCTTGCCGAAGTAATAAAAGTCGTAAGAGAATTAAGAAGTGATGTGAA
>Ga0209394_1001373_pt1 | contig 14409 bp, 15 predicted proteins | sample JNZ201metaG_FD_184122 | JGI IMG/M metagenome (GOLD analysis project Ga0209394, IMG submission 184122) | Hot spring microbial communities from Jinze hot spring, China to study Microbial Dark Matter (Phase II) - JNZ 20120812A (SPAdes) (version 3) ... | reverse complement strand
TGATTCGAGAGGCTACCCAGTAAGTAGGTTCTACCATCCATACATAACTAGGACTGCTGATAGTAGGATAGCGCAGTATATGAGCTACTCTAACGGTCTATGCAGGGAGGTCGCTAAGTCAATAGCATATTGTAAGCTAATGAACCAGTCAACATACTTAGTAAGGCTTAGCAGGTTATTAAGGTCTCAGGAATTGAGGGAGGCTGGATACTCCATAGAGTCCTTAGCCAATAAAGCACTTTCATTAAGTGTTGATGATTTCCACGAGTTGAGGAAGGAGTTAATGAGTATTGAGGCTCATGGCGCTAGGACCTACTGGTCATCAGTCGCGTACGTACTCCCCAGCGATTTAAAATTTGAGGGTAGGGATCAGGACGGTGAGGACCAGGTAAACATGGTGCTTAACTATGGCTACGGCATAGTATACCCTGAGTGTTGGAAGGCATTAGTCCTCGCTGGGTTAGACCCCTATGCAGGATTCCTACATGTCGAGAGGTCTGGGAAGCCTGTACTCGTCTACGACTTAATTGAGATGTTCAGAGTTGCTGCTGTAGACTCAGTACTGATTTCTAAGTTTAGAGATGGTTGGAGGGCTGAGTTAAGTGACGGCTTACTGACCCCTAAGTCTAGGGGTGAGGTCATTAAGTCAATTATCGAGAACCTCAATAGGAGGTTTAAGTGTAAGCATTCTGAGAGCTATATGACGTTAGTCCAGTGGATCAGGCATACAGCCCTAGAACTAGCAGATGCATTGAGAAGTGGTAAGAGGCCTAGGGGATTTATAGTTAGGTGGTAGTATGAGAGTATTAGTAATCTACGACATAAGTGATAATGAGGTTAGGGCTAAACTAGCTGAAGACCTTAAGAAGTTGGGGCTTAGCAGGATTCAAAGATCAGCATTTATGGGTGTTATTAACCCATCAGCTCTAAAGGATTTGAAAAGAGTATGCAGTCTGAGGGCTAGGGGTAGTAATGATGTAGTACACATAGTCCAACTATGCGATTATGATTGGAGGAAGGTAGCAGTTATCGGTAAGCCATGGAGTGAGGGTCTTGGAGGTGATGTAGTCGTTGTTTAACCTAATCATTAACTCAGAATACGTAACTTCATGGGATTTAAAACAATATGTTTACTGTCATATGATACCTTGGTTGAGGAGTAATTACATGGTTGAGGAGCCAGCAACGATAAGTATGAATGTTGGTAAGTTAGATATTAATGAGAAGGAGTTAATAGCTAACGAGTTAAAGCTCCCGAAGCCAGTAAGGTATGAGGTATACTTAACTAGTAAGAGGCTTAAAATAGCTGGTATCATCGATATAGTAGCTGGCAGTAAGAGATTAATCATAGTTGAGGCTAAGAAGTTTAAGAGAAAGTGGTTTAAACACTTTGAAATTCAACTTAAGTTTTACGCATACCTAGCAACTAAGGAACTAGCCCCAGTAACTACTGCAATCTTAAAACTCAACAATAACGTAGTTAAGTATCAGATAGAATCCGAGGACTTAAGAATTATTGAAGAGCTAGTCAAGAAGGTCAGAGAGGTTAAGAATTCACCAAGACCCCCAACAACCAACTCAGATGGAAGTAAATGCAGCATCTGCTGGTATAGGAGGTACTGTATTAGAGCTACACTTTAAAACCCTCTTCACAACATATAAAACCTGCACGCAAAATCCTCCAACACCTCCTCAACAACTATCAAGTCAGGTAACCCGCCCCAACTACCACATCTCTTCTACAATGCTGAATGAAAGTCTGACCAACATGACTCTAAGCTTGCGATTCCTTAACGATCTCACTAGCTAATACCCCGATCCTCCTCCCAATCTCAGATAGCTTATACTCCCTCCCATCCCTCACTAAGTAATTCTCTTTATGTAACTTCTTAAGAATTTTCCACGCAGTTGTCTTTGGTATGCTAAACTCCCTACTTATCTGTGTCGGTCCTGCAGGTTCTTTCCTAGTAAGGTAACTTAAGACCTTCAACTCATCATACCCCAACCTATAGATGGATAGAATGTCAAATACTGAAAACTCGATGAACCCATCACCACTCTCTAAATCGCATACAAGCTTAACACGGCGGCTTATCTCTAGAGGGAGTAGTAAGGCAGCAATTAGTACCTCCACAACCATAGCTCTAAAACCACCGCCAACTGATATAGTTATTTCCTCTCCACCAACGCTTAGATTCATTAGTAACCTCCTAAGCTCAGATATTGTAGAGCCGAAGTCTACAGGCTTAACTTCAACTATCTTAACCTGATTATTAACATCAACACCAGCCAACATAGCCACCTCCTCAATCCTCTTAATAGCATCTCTTGTCTGTTCAGTTATCCTACCGGCAGGAACTACAAGATATATGCCGTCCACATTCTTAAAGCCAAGCCTAAGTAAAGACTTAATTACATGCCTCTCATCAAATCCCAATACAGCAACGAGATATGGCAACTACTCACCAAGTACGCATTATATCTAATTCATTAATAAATGTATATGTAAGTAATCAAGTTCAAATATTGTAAACCGTTAAGTCATACTTACACCGGATTGAGAATAAATTAGTGACCAGTAAACAGAAAGGTTTTTAAGTCTCTATGCGATAAAATTTAGTGGGGAGACCTAAATGAATGTAAATATAACTCAAACTAGCGTTAGTCAACCACTTAGTAAGAAGTATGAAGGAGTAATATCATTACTAAGGTTTTACATTGAAGATTATAAGTACTCATTAGTTGATAGAATAGCCTTTGCGCTATCCTCCGAATCGGCTGAGATGGCACTACTGGAAGCTTTAAGAATCATTAGGTCCTTAATGGAGAGAGCTGTCAGAGTTAACATAAGAACAGATGATGGTAGGGAGTACGAGCTAACATGCTGCGATTATAGTGAAGGAGATGGGCCAGGGATAGTTGGTGAGTTTGTAGAGAGTAGTAAACCAGAGTTAAAGGGGAGGAGAGGGTATTGCGTTCCATGTCCTCTAATACCTACGTCACAGGAATTGGAAGAAGTCATCAATGAGTTGAGAAAGGACTTAACTGTTGGTAGGAGGTTAGCTATCCTAGCATACGGTTATAGAAGGGGTTTAGAGAGAGAATCATGAGGTGGTATATGATGGTCTTCCTCTCACTAAGCGCTAGGATATTACTAAATGTAGAAGCACTAAACATGGTTGAAAGTGTTGGTAACTTCATCAGGCATAGGAGGGCTCCGGTAGCAGTCCCTACAGGAGGTGGCTTCACACTTAAATACGTCCCAGTAATAAGCGGTGAATCACTAGCACACTCATATCAAGAACTAATAGCTGATATGGCTGTGAAGTCAGCAATTAAAGTATGTGATAACTGCAGAGCTGGCTACTTCATAAAGCATTCAGGAGATGAGGTACTTGAGGATTGGGCTAAGAACGCTATTAAAGAAGGTGAGGTAGCATTTGAGAAAGCAGTCATTCAGAATTGCGTGGTTGAGGATGTTGGGGGATTCCTCTACGCTGGTAGAAGGCCGGTTAAGAGGACGTCAAGATTCCAAGTAGGTTATATGATACCAGCATTAGATGCGATAACATCAACTGCCGTAGAGGCACAATTCCATGTAAGATATGCTAGGAGTCCGGAAGAGCAGTCAATATACAATGTAGAGGTGGGCTCAGCTATATACACCTTTGCCTTCAACCTAGATGTAGATGGTATTGGAGTCTTAAGCTCCTCGAAAATTGAGCCAGCTGTAGGGAAAGAGGAGAGGTTAAAGAGAATTGAAATAGCGATTAAATCGTTAAATACTATGCTATCTAACGCATTGTTCGGTGCTAGAAGAAGCAGATTCATGCCGTCATGGAAAGTACTCAACGCAGTAGCAGTTGTATCTCATCAGATACCAATAAATGCCGAACCACCGCATACTAAAGAATACATAATAAGCACATTAAAGAAAGTAAAGTTGTCTAAGGAGTTCTTAAGTAAGGGGAACGTTAAGATAGATGAGAATGTATGGATGGGCTACTATAAGAGTGCGTATGAGGAATTACCAGAGCTTAAGGAAGTTGAGGAGGCGGAAGACTTAACGAAATTAATTAGTCGGGCATTAGATCAAGTAGTAAAGCTAATTACCTAGCGAGGAACTACGGGGTATAGTATTTGAAGCTAGTAGTAGTTAAGGCCAGAATTTTTTGGGGATACAGCATAAAGCAACCGACCCAAACAGCAGCTCAAGATTCGATCCCCCTACCACCACCTACTACGGTTCTAGGAGCGATTGCAGCGCCTTACGCTAAATACTTCAAATTGCCTGAGACCCTCAAGATTGGTGGCAATACTTACAGTACCACAGCTAAACTACTAATTGATGGTCTGATCAAGTACTGTAGTGCTGGACTCCTAGAATCCACAGCAGTTAAGTATAGCGATACGTCTAGAAGTATAATGCTTATATATCAGAGGCATAAGGAGAGGGAATACCATTTCGCAGCCCAAGCAGTAGGTAAGGTCTACACACCATCATGGAAGGAAAACCTCCTCTTAGTGTACATTGTAGATGATAAATATTCGGAACTAATAAGTAAGATTAGTTGGGGCATCACCTCTTTAGGAAGTAAGGAAGGTATTGTCTCAGTATGTGATGTTATCACTAGTGACGTCAAGAAGTTAGAAGTACGGAATCAATTAGTTAAGACCCCCTTCATAACTCCGTCAAGAGTTGCGTTCTGCGAAGCTGGGTGTGCGGAGATTAAATTATGTAGAATCTCCCCAGATAGTTACTTAAGCGGGAGTGTATGTGTTGAGGAAGATTATCTAGTACCTATTCATCCCGACGTTAGAGACCTCTACGGCGGGTTAATGCATGTAAGACCAAATGATAAAGCAGCAGTAGTAGAGGTTCCGTTAGGAGATGGTGTTAAGACGTACATTCTAGTTCCGGAGGGAGTTATAAGTTGACCGTAACGAATATTACTATTCAGCTACCACCGAAGGGTTACATATCACGTAGGTTTATAGAATTATCGGCAATATCCTTAATTGGAGTTAAGGTAGTTGGCGATGAGTTAGTAATAACTAATTGCGTAGACCTAGGTGAGAGCTTAACCGCAGTCCTAAACATGTTAGAGAGGAGGAATAGCAGAAACATTTTCCAAACAGGCAATGATAGACGATACGTAACTAATAAGATAGCACTTCACCTCGGGTTAAACCCTGGAACAACAACTACAACCTTAGACATACTTAAAGCTTTGTCAAACATTATTAAGGGAAAAGCAAGTGATTGCATACCTAAGGACTTAATCACCACTCAACTTACAACACTTAATATACTTAAAGCTAATTTCTACGAATACGGTAGGACGTATTTAACGAGACCTGATGAAGAGTACATATCCGTTAATAAACTACCAATTATAACGCAATTACTAGCCATCCTAGGAGTCCTAATAGCTGACGTAGGTAGGGATGAGGAAACTCACTACTACTTACTACCACCTGAAGGCATATCAGGTGAGGCGCAAGCGATTCAAGACATATTGAAAATCTATAACCAAACACATAGGGTTTTGCAGGACTATAGGGGAATGCCTAATGTATTAATAACGCTTGGAGTGGCCTCCTCATTAGTTAAGGCCGGTTACGAAAGGGATGTAATTGCAGGTGAGTTAGTGGGCATTCAAGAGAGCGGTAATAGAGCTACTGTAAGGTTTGTCGAGCCAATATCAACGGAAGGGTTAATATCCTTAATAAATTCTGTTGGAATGCCAAGTTCTCAGAGATTAGCTGATAGCTTAAAGGTATTATGTGATGTAGCTATCAACCTATTAAGGGCTGGGAGAAGTAGCATAGCAAGCATAGTTGTTAAGATAGCAAGTGACTTAATCATATACTCGAGGACTAAGTCACCAGACTTCCTATATTCAGCGATATCATTACTTCGGAGGCTTTCAGATGAGATCCGCATGTCTAAGAGTGAGCCAATTATAGATTTCAAGGGTAGGTTAATGGAGTTAGGCGTTGAAAGACCTGCTGACTGGCTGTTAAGACTAACAAACCTGCTAATCCATCTCATGGAGTGTTGATCAAGAAGTGATGAGGGTCCTCAACGAATTAATTGAAGAGCTTACGGAAAGAGTTGCTAGAGAAGGTGGTTATCCAGTACTGATTTACGAAGCACCAACAGGATATGGTAAAACAGTAGCATCAATAAACTTTTACAGAGTGTTAAGTAAGTATTATATGTCCTCAGGCCTAATCCACGTATTACCGATGAGGTCTATAGCAACAGAATTCTACTGTAAGGTGGTTAATTCTGTTTCAGGGGATGAAGTAAGCTACTGTAAGGAGGTAAGTGAGGACCCAATCATAGGTAAAGCTATTAGAGAGTTAAGACTGGCTAAGCACGATATTGGATACCAATTCATGGATTTTATAGACTCTTCAAAAGCTCCTTACTTCTTAAAGACAGTTCTTATAACTACTTTTAATAGCTTCTTCCACAACCTAGCTAGATTTCCCATCGCTGAATTAAGGAAATACAGAAGACATTATGAAATACCTCGTACCTCTATATTTACCTCAAGTGTTGTATTAGATGAAGCTCATCTATATGGGGGCGATCCTGGAAGCGGTGATGAGAAAACATTATTTACAGCCTTGGTGGTGGGTATTAAAGCATTAGTTGAAGCTCGTGTGCCAATACTAATTGAAAGTGCGACATTACCGAAACAATTTACTGAAGCGGTAATTAACATGGTGAGAGCTACTGGCGTAAATCCAAAAGTAATATCGTTTAGATACGGAGTTAGGTGTGGAAATGCTGTAGGAAATACCGTATTGGAATGCCATGACGACGAATATGTTGTGAAATGCTTAAGCCTAAAATGGTTTACTAAGGTCATAGACGACGAAGCTATTAGTAGAATAGTCGAACATCACACATCAGTAGGACATAGGGTATTAGTGGTGAGAAACACCGTCGGTAAGGCTGTTAAAACATATCTTAAGATTAGGGAAAGGCTTAATGAAGATGAGGTCGAAATAATTCATGGACACTTCACCACTAAGGACAGAACCGAAAAACTTAGTAGGTGTAGGAAGGCTAAGGTAGTAGTTTCTACTCAGGTAGTAGAGGCAGGTGTTAATATAAGCTTCAACACATTAATTACTGATGCCGCATCACCTTCAAGCATAGCGCAGAGGGCCGGTAGAGTGCTTAGGATGTTTGAAGATGAAGATGCATACGTATACGTTGTTAAGTCAGATGGTGACGGAGTCTACGACAAATCAGTCACGATTAACTTCACATCTAAACTAGTAGAGATTACTGAGAAGTCAAACTACAATATCGACTGGAGAATACCGTCGAATAAGCTAATTGATAATAGGATAAGCTTCCTCAAGCTAATTAATGATGTCTACCAAGGATTAGACTTAGAAGTAGATTCGAAAAGATATGTAGACTTCGTAGACATAATATCAAGCCCTATAATATCTCAAGACAGGCTAAATATGATTTATAGGAAGAGTGAGGGACTCATATACTCATCAATACTGCTCCCAGTATACGTTGGTATGAGACCAGTTCAAACTCTAAATGAATTAATTGAGAACTCCGTACCGCTATCAACGAATTTCATTAGAGTGAACTTAAATAAGATATTAGAAGTAGATGGTGACGGACTATCAGTAATAGTCTTAATCGAGGGGGATAGTGATGAACCATCAACTTACATAGGTGAGAGTAAGATGCCATTAAAAATCCTAGAAGATCCGGTAGAATTTCTTACAAGATCGCTATCAGGTAATGGGCAGACGTTAATACCACTCGCATTCATAGCACGTCCTGAAGTATATAATAAGGTGACAGGGTTGGTGGTCTGAGAGAATGGTAACCTACGCTTGGTGTGACTCTAGATTAGACCAACATTCACTTGACGCAGTAGCGACTGTTAAGAAGGTGAGAAAACTAGATAGCATATGCTATGTATTGGCCGTAAAACTCCATAGAGAGGTAGGACTTAACGTAGAAGATGCATACGAATTAATACTTACTGCAGTAGCACTACACGATATAGGTAAGGCGTTTACCAACTACCAGAAGACAGTAGAGGGTCATGGTAATGAATGCAGAGCTAACTTCAGATATCATGAGGTAGTAGGAGCTTCATTACTAGCTGAATCACTAATCCGTACTCAACTAAACGACGCAGCTAAATACTTAATCACTCTAGCAGTCTTAAACCACCATTACGCGTTGAGAGACTTAAGACTATTCACACTTAGTAATTTCAAGCAAGAAGTGATAAGAAGTGCAGGAAGCCTCGTACATGGCGTAGTTGACGATATACGGACAATTAAATCATGTATGTCTCTAAGTAGTCCAACAGCTTCAGATATTTTCGATAGCCTGCTTAAGGTCTGCGAAGATGGGTTAGACCTTGAGAGGTCGTTAAGCTACTTAATTGCCGGTATTAATAAGAGGCAGGGAGGTTACGAATTCCTTAGGAGAGGTGGGGCTAAGACCCTTGACTACTTGGTCTCAGCTACTACTGGGCTAATAAACATTTCTGACTACTTAAGCGGTTATTGCAGGCGTCCTGGTAGACGTAGCATCTTTGCTGAGAAAGTTCTGGAAGAGTTGAGGACCTCCTGTGACGCATTACTTTCTTTATAAGTGTTTCTAGGCATAGTTTTGTGGATGTCTTAGTATGACGTCTTCGGTGATTACGGCTAGGTATAGCGTTATTCCGGTAAATGATGTCGTATTACCCCCTCTTACTTCTAAGTTGATTAAGTATGTGATTGAGGTTTCTAATAGTGGTTTAAGTAGGGTAGTTAGTAGTAATGCTTTTTTAAAGCCTTTATCCATCAGTATGTTATTCCTTGGCAGTAGGCCTCTTTACTCAACGCTTAACTACCATAATAGTCAATTACTTACAGTACGTGGTGGGACTTTACTTAATGCTAGGGTGTCAGCCGTGGTTAGTGATGGTGGGCTGGGTGTGGAGGATTTTAGAAGTATTGAGGGGTGTTGGAGCACTCCCTACGGTAATTTCGAGATTAGGTTAGATGAGTTAGAGGTTATTAGGGTTAACTATCTGAGTATTGGGTTGGGGAGGTATTTTAAGATTTCCTATCTAACGCCTACGGTCATTACTGCTAAGTATATGATACCGCCGACGTTGAGGGCTAAGAGTAGGGTATTGCCTGAGAGGCATAAGTTAATTCCACAACCTTCATTCATCTTCTCATACCTCCTAAGGTTATGGAACAATGTCGTCGGACCTGAGGAGAGAATACCTAACCGTAGTGCGGGGGATTTAGAGGCGTATAAGTTGGGTAGGCTGGCTGATATAACCTTAGTAGAGGTTGACTACATGTTAAGACCTACTACAGCAGTCGTTGGTAGGGATAATGAGGGAAGGCTGAGAACTGTAAGAGGGTTTACCGGTTGGGTAATCTACGAATCACTTGCTAATAAGCTACAACCAACACTCGATAAACTACTAGCCTTAGCTAAGTACTTAGGGATTGGTAGGTCTAGAGGTATAGGCTTCGGAATGGTGGAAGTTAGAAACGTTTAAGTACTACCCACCCATACTAGAAATTGATGCAATCTCCCTACAGCAAGAATCTAAGACATCCTGCGTAAGTAGGTAACACGTCTTAGAACCCCTCCTCCATACATAGGCGTTAAACCCCAACCCACCACTAACCTCAACAGCCTTATAATCTATGAATACATCCGCAAGCGATGCATTAAGCTTATGCAATTCCTCATTAACATACTCTCCAATACGTATGGTTAGCAACCCCCTATGCCTTAAATAGTTGAGTTGATTGTAGAGATAGCTAAAGAACCTACTACTAGGATATGCCCTCCCAACAACCTCAACCCCCTGAAACACTATAGAACTAACTTTATACCGATCTATAAGTTCGAACTCCCTAAATACGAGCTCACTAATACTGTAGAGGTGGGGATTGAAGGACTTAAAGATGAAGTGCTTACGTACTACATTCCTAGACTCCTCTCTACCCAAACCGTACTGAGTTAAAACCCTCACCAACATACGTTCAAGGATCTCAGGCGGATACTTATATGATACAAATAAACCCCTTAAATCATTAGCTACGTGAATAATTATGGGTAATATAAGGGCTTGAGCTGGTAGGTTGTAAAGTTGGTAGGAGAGATAGATATGCCAACCTGAATGTATATGACCTAATGTATTTCTAAGAGCCTCACATCCCAAATCCAGCTCCCCACCCTCCCCACCTAACTCCTCAAGAATTGGTGGTGTGAATACTTTAAACCCAACCCCCTTGGCTATAGTGAAAGGTAATTCGTTAATTGATATTGGAACACCCCTCGCCTTCACAATCTCTAAAACCCTAGAGATAAGACCACCCTCACTTTGCTGCTTTAACACTAATAACACATCAGCAACATACGCGACATCCCCGACAGTATAGCCTACCTCCTCACAAGCCTCAGCAGTTAGTACTACTAAACTATTAGTAGCTTTAGGCATATCATAAATCATGTTCCGAAATGTTACACCCTCCCTACCAGATATAGGTATTAATAATGCGTTTATACTATCCATAATAAGTACGTCTGGCTTATAATCATCAATGAGTTTAGGAATTAGCTGACACAACCCCTCCACAGAGTACATTATAGGTAGCCTAACAAATCTGAGGAGTCCCTTAGACTCAAGTGAGTACGGGTCTAAGCCAAGGCTAGAGATCTGATTAAAAAGTTTCTCCCTATCCTCACAGAAGGATAGGTATAAACATTTAAACCCTCTTAAAGCATTACTACAACATATAGTTGATGCTAAGGAAGTCTTACCAACACCCGGACAACCAGCAAGAACTACTAACGAACCCCTCCTAAGAACATCGCCGAGAAATCTATCCAATCCATCAACTCCGAAGGTGAAGTCACCCATCGACTATGTCCTCTCCTAAACCTCCTCACTTTTCAAGGACATAACACTTAAAAACTTTACTATTAACCTAAGAAATGCTAATACAAACTTTAAAATTCATAAGCACTTAATACCCCTACTCAATTTCCTTTTAATAATTCACAAAATCCACAGCTGAAAGATATTGATGAATGTTTATGGATGAAGACCCCTACGCTTAGGTCGTAGTGCTGAAAGCGGTGAATTTAAAAGATTAATGTATTAGTGTTTCTTGAAGGTGTGCTTAATGTCTAACTGCGTTCCTGGAGACGTGCTAGAGATGCTTAGGACCTTTGCCGAGAGGGTTAAGAGCGTCTTAGGATCTGTGGAGGTCTACCTCTTCGGCAGTTATGCTAGGTGTGAGTGGCTTAATGATAGTGATATAGACATCATCGTTGTCTCAAGAGGCTTTAAGGGCCTCAGCCTCGGTGAGAGGTACGCCTTCCTGAGGAGGTTCCTACCGCCTGATAGGGGCTTTGAAATACTTGCTTACACGGATGAGGAGTTCGAGGCTGTTAGGAAGAAGAGTATCGTCATTCAGGATGCCTCAGAGTACTGGATTAAGATTGCTTGAGCTGATGTCTAGATGAGGGAGGAAGCTCTGGACTGGCTTGAGAGCTCTCTGGTAGACCTAAGTGAGGCTAAGGAGGCCCACCGCCGCGGTAGTTACCACCTAGCGGTATTCCTAGCACACCAAGCCGTGGAGAAGGCGTTGAAGGCATTTATAATAGGCTTTAAGAGGATTAGACCTCCTAAAACACATGACCTCATAGAGCTGGTGACTACTGCTTCAATCCAGTTAGAACCGGATGAAGTGGAAGCCCTCTCAGAACTCTCACCATATTACACCATAGCAAGATACCCTAATGTCGGGTTAAGAAAGCCTTGGAAGGAAATAGCTCAGGGAACCTCCCAAAGACTGCTATCAACAGCTGAGAAAGTTGTTGAGAGGATTAGAGAGCTCTTTACGTGCGGAGATCGTAAATGAGAAGCCTTCCACAACATTTACTACATCTCAAGTAAGCTCAAAACACTTCTAAACTTTTCAAGAACAATCTTCCTAGCCTCAGACTCACTAAGCCCCTCATCAACGTAGTTCGCTACTTGAAGCTCCATAAGGGTTTGTAAGCTCTCAATAAACTCCTCCCTACTTAACTTCCCTACAACTAAACCTGCATGAACTACTACGTAATCCCCAACACTAATATCATCAACCCCTAAAACCGCATCTATTAAGGTACCTCCAACATCAACCTTAGCGTACATCCCCTCCACCTCAACCACCCTACCGGGAATACCCCAACACATGTTAGTACCCCCTAATAGCTTCTAAGAAACCGTATGAAGCCCAAATCCTACACGTACCCTCCGAAGATACCATACAGGGTCCGTATGGAGTTTCAGGCCTACACCTCCTTAAAAACAGCGGACACTCAGCAGGTTTAGCGATCCCTACCACAACCTCACTACACCTACAGCCTGGAAGTACGTCAGAACTCTGACTACTTAACGAAGCCTTCGAACCCCTAAGCCCGTACTCCCTCACAGCATCGTACACCCCATACCTATCCTTAAGCTCTAAACCACTCATCGGGACTAATCCAATCCCCCTCCAAACCGCATCACACACATCGAATACCTCCTCAATAGCCTTCTTAGCCATTACACTACCCTCCCACCTAACCAACCTCCTATACTCAACTACTACTGAGGGCCTCTTACTCCTCAGCATTTTAAGAATTTCGGAAATAGCTATCAATACATCAATAGGTTCGAAACCTGAGACCACTGCAGGTATGTTAAACTCCTTAGGAAGGAACTCCCAAACCACCGCACCAGTAATTGTTGATACATGACCAGGCGCTATAACACCCCTAATCGGTAGTAAACCCCTCTTCCTATGAAGCTCTACAGTAAACCTCATAACAGGTGGTGTTAGTCTTAAAGCACTAACTAATTTAAGGTTCTTAGGGACGTCCCCACTCCTTATGAGTAGAGCGTATGAAGGGGCTGTGGTCTCAAAACCTATACCGAAGAATACTGATTCCCTCCCATAGGACTTCGCATCCCTAACAGCGTCTAAGAAGCTATAAACTACTTTAACGTTACCGCCTAACGCCTGAGCCTCAAATAAACTTCTAGGCCCGCTGAGGAAATTGCTAGGTAGCTTAAAAGCGTCACCAAACGTGTAAACCCTAACACCCTCTAATGAAAGCCTAACTAACTCTTCAACATAGGTGGAGGGCGTAATGCAGACAGGGCAGCCAGGACCTGCAACCAACTCCACGGACTGAGGCATTAAAGACCTCAAACCATAATGTGTTGTAGTCCACTCATGAGTGCCGCAGAAATTCATTATCTTTACACTACCGCCGAACTCCTCACCTAAGTAATCACCATCAGAACTTATACTCCTCACCAAAGTCTTAGCGATCTCAGCATCCTCCCTAAACACCATCACTATAGCCTTCTCAAGATCCATAAAGTCTCCAACCACTAACTATAAGTAAGGATATTTTAAAATCTAACTAAATTCACCCACATACTAAGGGCATCTCAAACAAACCTATTAAGCCTTAAAACACTTCATAGAGGTCTGCCCCCCGACGTGAGAGTGGTGTGAAGACGTGGTTTCATAACTAAAAACATATATTAATAGCGTTAGATGTTTGTAGGTGGTCTCATACTTGAGGCTGAGCACTCCATGTTACCTCCACTCTTACTGGCTCTTTAACTCAATTTCTAAGGTGGTTTTCGAGAGTGGCTGTGACTGTATTTCATTAAGCGGTGGTATAGATACTTCAGTAATTGCAGCTATAGCCGCATCCATCGGTTTGAAGCCTAAAGCTTACATAACTATCTACAAGGACGGCCTACCTAAAGATATTACATACGCGGAACACGTCTCTAGGTCTCTTGGACTTAAGCTTAAGTACGTCTTCTTAGACCGTATTAAAGCTCAACGCATAGCTGAGAAAGTTGTTAACTGTGTTGGAGAAGAACAATTAAGATCTCATAGTGATGGTGGATGCGTTGAGCTAAGAAATGATGTCGTATTTTATAGTACGCTTGAAGAGGCTTTCAGAGATGGCTGTTCATGCGTCCTCCTCGGATCTGGTGGTGATGAACTTTTCGCAGGTTATAAATTCATGTTAGGACTTAGTAGGACCGAACTTGAGGAAACTATTGAGAAAATGGTGAGGGGCAGGTTCCCCGAACTCCAGATAGCGAGATGTATTGGCGTGAAAGTTATTGCCCCACTACTAGATGAGAGAGTCATCACTACAGCTCTTAAAATACCGGTGGACTGTCTGAGATCTCCACAGCTTCAGGGTAAGGAGGTATTAAGGCTCATACTAGAAGACCTCGGTCTTTGGGAAGTAGCATTAAGACCTAAGACTCCAGCTGAAGAGGGATGTGGGACGAAGTCTATGTGTACCTCACCCTA